>Ga0123342_1003612_pt1 | contig 24667 bp, 8 predicted proteins | sample Turbeawhitnodule_FD_89960 | JGI IMG/M metagenome (GOLD analysis project Ga0123342, IMG submission 89960) | Root nodule microbial communities of legume samples collected from Mexico - Turtle bean Mexico white nodule | ecosystem: Host-associated > Plants > Roots > Nodule | place: Mexico: Nepantla... | reverse complement strand
GAAATTGTTGATCAACTTTCAAAAGTGTTTCAGATTGAACAGCCCATGCATGTAAGCCATAGTCAGAGCTTTTTTGAAGGTGGTCCTCCTCTTAGCGGTCATGCATGGTGAGGGTTGGTGGCAGCAAAATATTTATTATACTGTGAGCTCAAAGACATGCATTGGTGTTCAACCATCACACTTTAATCCAAACATCAGAGTCACAGAAGTATTATTGCAAACGACACCAACTTTCAACGAAAAGTGTGCCTTCTTTCTTTTATTTTCAGAAAATTTCTCTGATTTCTGAACAAATTTGGTTGACCCCCCAGCTATCTTAGAAAGTTACAGATTCATATTCTCTCTCTCATTTCATTTTACTGATTAAATTATATATGCAAAGAATAAAATTCAAAAGAAAATGAAAACCCTAATCAAGGCTATGATTAAGGCTCTTTAAATTGATTGAAGACCAATTAATTAGAGTAAAATAACTTTGCATTTTCGTATTTATTGACAATCAAGGCTCAAACCTTAATCTGTGCTAAACACATAAGTGTTGCAACCAAAACTGTAATCAATAAATATACATATCTGAAGAACATATTCACCTCAACAGAAACGGATCTTAATTGGTTAACCAAGGTGGAAGTTATAATGCAGAGCAGTACCAGTTTTGAGTAACAGCACTGCTTAATTAGTGCAATCTGTGAGGTTAATTTATGAGAGTCATGTTTCCAAATATTCAACAGTTTGAGTTGCTAGAGATAGCTCATAGACTCATTTGAAATAGAAGATGAACAACATTCAACTTGTTAATAACAAAAGAAACAAATTTATAGCACCGAGTCATTGCACCTTCTTTTTGTTTTTCTTTATAAATTATGAATATAAATCTTTTGTTATTCAAAATGCTTTGATATTAGATATTCATTGTGGCTCCAACAGATCAACTTCTGCAGCAACGACAGAAACTCATTCAAGCTGCTTCAATGAAATATTATTAACTTAGAACACAACAAACATATATCTAACAAAAATAGTAGAATTTTAACAAAAGAACACATAAAAGTAATAGACTCAATCTTTTATTTTTATCATTAATAAACAATATATACAAATGAATCACTTTAGGTGATTCAACTCATTTACAAAGAAATTAGAACAACCTAACAGTACAACACATTTTAAACAACTACTCAAAATAACTAATCCTGTCAAAAACAAACTTCATTACCAAAGACTTAATCTGTATCTGACAAATCGTTTAATTGTTTTTCCAAGCAATCAAAAATCATATCACATGTTATCTCCTCATATTCACGGATAATCGCCATGAGCTCAAACTTTACATTAGGTTCGTATTTTGTTGCGTAACCAACCACGCATTTTATATCATCATCCTCTTCGATCTTCACAGAACGATAAAAAGTTCTTCGATCTTTCATTGTTACTGGACAACGGTAGCGCAATTCAACCGTGTATGATTTGTCATTAGCAACAATGAACAAATTTAAAATGGCTTGTTTGAGAGCTGATACTGTCATAGTATTCTTCACTTGAAGGTATCTACTGATTCTACCCGCAAATACTGATGACATCAGCTCGTCATTGAATATACTACCATTGCAGTACACAAAAGCCATTACAGATGAAGAAGAACTCATTTTCTGCAATGAAACAGAAGCAAAAATTAACTGTAAGTTTCGGCCATAACTACTTCTTCAAGACTAAAAACAAATAGCAGTTACAAACAAAAAATGTACTTACGAGAAACGAAGTAAATGGTTCAATTTGAAAGAGTGATGTAGCAAAGGAATGAGGAGCCAAAAGAACGAAAGGGTTTTAGAGAGGAAGAAAGAAGAGAAAGTGATGTAGCAGCTACCAACATATATCAGATGAAGTGAATGGTAACCTTCAAACATATATATAACTTGAAGCATCGTGGGTCCCTCATATTGCACTTAATTATGCTACATTTTTGTGCCATCAGATTATATACCTGTTTAATGGTTACATGCAAGTTTAATGGTAACTTAAGATTTAATTAGTAATAATAATGTTATGGATATGATTAGGTTGTTCTATGTAATAACCATCACTGAAATTTTGTAAATTGAATAATTAACTTTAATCAACACATAAACTTTGATGAAATTTACAGATAAGAAAAAAAAAACTTTGATGAAACTTGTGAACAACAACATATATCAAGGTTTTAGATGCATTGGTATATATTCATATCACAACAATGTAAAGCATGAAGCACAACAATGTAATATTCAAACATTTTATTTATTTGAAAACAAAATATGTTACTTCCAAGTGAGACTATGTAGTCAAATTAACCTTTGAAGAAATTGTTGTTTTTTTCTTTGTTTTGGCTTGAGGAATTTCTTTGATGCATCACAGTTGGAAGTTGAAAATGCATCTCGATCAGCAATCCTTTGGTAGTTTGTATGTCTTTTGTTATATCAGATTAGAAAAAAGACAGAAAACATTGTCAAGTTATAACTTAAATAATATATAAAAATTATACAAAAATTAAACAGAAGTTGACTATATTATACTTTTACTCGATGTTTGAGTTGTCTTAATGAAAATATAAACCACATAATTATGTAAGGTCAAATTGGACTCACCTGCAAGGTCACCACCTTCTGTCACCATCATTGCATCAGATCTTATCTACAAGATAAATATTCAATAATGGAATACTCTTTAAGTAAAATTAGTATGAAAATTACATTCTAACATTAACTTATATAAACTTATTAAATATAAATAGAATTAATTATAGTGTGTTATTAGTTTAATAAAGTATATTCTTGTATTGTTCAATTTAAAATTATATTATTATTTCAATTCTTATTATCTTTGAAATCTATTCTATTTATGGCTACATGAGATTTGGATATCCAGTCCATTTAACCGTTTTTCTTTGGTAAATTTACCGGTAGATGTATAGTCACATGTATAACATCATTAATTAAATCTAATCATACAATATTTTATAATCAATTGGTTCCAAACATGTGACAAATAACTTATAATTACAATTTTATAAATCATATTACGAAAGGATTAACCTTTAACTTATTATAATAGATTTCCTCCATTTATCATATGATTTTCAAAACTCCAACTACAATTCATTAGTCACATACCTGGATTCAATTGGTTATTAAATTTTGTAGAGTTAAACCATTGAATTGAAGAATGCTTGTGAAAATACATATAATGATAAATCATAATATCTAACAACACAACACAGTCAATCAATATCCAGAAAAAGAGTTAAATTAATTAAAATGGGTATCAAATCCATCCATATTTAGTAGCCATAACTTTGAATAGGTTGCAACAACAAGCAATATGAAATAAAGATAAAGTACACTTTCAAATTAAAAACACATGAATCTAATTTAAAGTACTAATTACACAAAACAATTTTCACATCAACAACATGAATTTGTCTTATAAGATTGGTAGAAAATATTTTGGTAAATAATATGCTGATAATGACACTAATATAGCTATTTCCTCCACATGGTGTTTCTCTTTTTACCTGTCCACAGAAACAGAATCAGACATGGTTTGGGAGATGAATAAATAAAGTATTAATAAGTATATACCCAGAAGAAAATGGTTTAAAATAAACACAGTGCTTGATTAAATGAAAAAAAAAAGCTTCAAGTAGCTATAATTTATAAAATAATTTTTCATAATATACAATACACAACAATATCCATTCAAGTTAAAAAAGTTTTTCAGCTACAAATGGCATAAATATCATTTGACTGGAACACAAAACAAATTAGAACTAATCGATAAAATTAGAGGAAGAATTTGCAATATATAAAATTATTTACACAATACTTTAACATGGAAGATGAGAACCTGTTCTATCAAAAACTTACACAGTTTCTCAGTCTTCGTTGCAGCAAGTATAAGAATGTGAAAGAATGGAAGAAGAAGAAAAGAGGGACCGAGTGAAAGAAGAAAAAAGGGGGCCGAATGAGCTTTTAGTCTTTAGGTTAAAACACTTATATAGACGGAGGACCCACTTGAAAAAAAATCTGCCATTATTTAATTATTTTGTTAAATAATATTAATAAGTCAATTTATTGGAATGTGCAAATAAATTTTTACATAATATTTTTTTAAAGATATGTATAAATATACAAACAATTTTTAGTATTAGTATAAAATATGTATAAATTTTTAAGATTATTAGTATAAAATAAATAAAAAATTATTCAACAAAAAATTATCAATTTAGTCAAATAAATATTTCATATTAAATTAAATGATAATGTAAATTTCAAAAGAATATATTCAAATGATTTGCAGCACATAAAATCATTTGATATAGAGGATATTAATATAGACATTTGCATTCTCTTAATGAACAGGTTGCATCATATTTACTTGAACAAATAAAAACATGGATGAAAACAGTGAATGAGAAGTGAGAACCTTTTGAATGATAATTATTACATTTGCATAGAGTGTGATATTTTGGGTAAAAGCATTATAATCTGTGAGTATAGAGGGAGGAGTGATTAGGTTAAACTTGTATGTGCAAATGGGATGAGCCGTGATTATTAATTAATTATTTTTATTAAATAATAAAGTATGAAATAATATTTTTTAAATATATATATATATATATATATATATATATATATAAATATTTACCATTTTTTTAAAATTAGAATAAAACAAACAAAATTTTATTCAATAAAAAAAATTATATACTTAGTTAAATAGAAGTTTCATTTTGAAATCTTTATTACTTAATTTATTTGTCATTAAAAAAATAATAAATAAAGTTATATATATAATATAAATAGATTAATTGTTTGTTTAAATTTTTGAATATTTATGTTGAGTCTATTAGGTTGAGATTGTCTCTTTAATATTAGGTGTTCTATGTATGTTTTTAGACACATTATTAGTGTTTTTGTGCTCAAATAAAATAAATATGGAATAGTTTATGGATGTTCCAACTCTTATACAATTTGTTTAAGACAAAAAATAGGTTAATAACAATGGAAGAGAAACTTCAAACTTCAAACACTATGATACCAATTTAGCTAAGAGAACAAATACTTTAATGATAACAAGCTATACAATGAAATTTATACAACATAAAAAAGTCAATCCTTCAAAGTAATATGCCTTACTATTCCAAACATACACAAATATCAAAGAACATTAGTATATAACCTGTAATGTGACATTACTTTACCTAAAATTTCCTTGGCCAAAAAGATTAATTATTCACTTAATTGTAGCTTTTCGGGAAGGATTCACTTAAAACTTCCTTTGGTCGAGATGGCTCTTCTTTTAACAAGTGTTACTTCTCGAAAAGGATCCACTTAGGTGAAAACTTCCTTGGTCAAAAGGGATTTTGTTACTTCTCGAGAGGGATTCACTTAAGTGAAAACTTCCTTGACCAAGAATGATCAATTTTAATGAAATTTCAAAAAACATGGTGTAAATGAATAAAAATAGTTCTTTGTATTCCTGTAGGTGCCTCATTAAAACCTTCAAAATCAAAACCTCCTCAAGGAAAAATACTGGCGGTAGGAAAAAGTACACCTTATTTATAGTGCTTCAACTGAAATAAAACTTTAGATGACCCAGGTTCTCAATATTCCTTCCCCGCTTAGGTGTTATAGTTGGTATTCTCTATTGTTTAGGCTTTCATGAATGAGAAACGATCCTTCCCCATTTGAGGCAAATTTGTCATCTGCTAGATCTTTCTTTGATTCTGTTTGCATCCTCCATACTTCATCTCTTTTTTGGAAGGATATTTGCTTTACTATTGCATTGTATCTTTAGGTAGCCATTGACTTGGATGCTTATTCTCATTTCTTAGTTTTATCTCATAGTTATTAGAGCAAGTCAAACTCGATCTTAAGACACTCGTTGTTTTAACTTAAGATCCAACATGTTTCGGCGTAGCATCGACTTCCAAGTTCTACTAGTATCATAACATTCGTAACATATATAAGGTTTTATGAAAAAATTGCTTTTCATACTAGTCCAAGCCCTCACTTGTCATGTGGAAAATTTCTTCTATGTCAACCTTACTTTATTTAAAGACCACCTATTTTCTATGTTCCCAAGTATTCCAAATACATGCAATACACACACCTTAAACCCTAAACCCAAATCAATTCCAGTGTTTCAAGTTGGGTTCTCTCTTGGATGAGCAAATCAATTTCCAAATCGATTCCAGTGGATAGGAGGCCAAACAAGTTGGGGTTAGGATAGATGCTAGTTTAGAGATGAACCTGTATTATTGATTTAAAAGGTGAATTCGTTATTCGTTTCGATGAGTTCTTTCTTGGTTACTAAACATGCTAACATTGGATTGCATTTTTTTTTATTTTAATGTTTGTTTGTGTTTGGATTCAATTGGTACAGAGGTTGTGTCAAGATTTTGACAAAGAACTGAAAAGGAGTTAAAATTACGACTGACATTTTTTTTATCAACAAAATAATGAATAAATGTGGAGTATTTATGGATGCTCCAACCATATACACTCAGATTATGTTATCAACATAGCCTCCCAAAAAATTTCAAAGTATTACAAATAACCCAAACATCTTTAGGCCTTTGCAAAAATTTGCCTCTACCTCTTGACATAAGGTGGATAATCAATTATCAATAGTTCTAACTAAACATCAACCAAAAACGAAACTAACAATGTAATTAAAGAGCATCCAACAGCTAATTCGAACAACAACTCAAAAATCCAACATCATTTCCTAGTTAATTGGAAGTTACTGTAAGTTTTAAGAGTTCATTAATTGGAATTCATAAACATTAATTTCTAATTCTCCCTGTGTTTTACCCTATTAAGAGGAAAGGTCAGCTTGTATATCCTTGAAAATTTTCAAAAACAAACTTGTCAAATATATAATAAATTGACATGTATATTCACATCATGGTTGATATTAGTGTCCATTCTAACGAGGACTAAACTTACTATTAGTGTACCTTTAACGAGGGTTAAGTGTCCATTTAGCAAGATGTTTATGAATTCCAATTAATTGATGTTAAGCGTCAATTAATGAACTCTTAAAGCTTACTATTATTGTCCAATTGGAATTTATTAATATTGGAATTCATAAACATCAATGAATGAATATGTTAAACGTCCATTAATTGAAATTCATAAACATCACTTATTTAACATCATTTCTAGCAATGCAATTGTCTTAGCTTTAATGTAAATAACACCTTTTTTTTTCACACAACACTAACACAAATATATACGTGGATTTTGTAGACTTTATTTGTCAAGTCTAAAATCAACTTCTGACTAGTAATTTTTTTTTATAAATGTTGAGAGTACCTTCATGTACCACACGAATGTAAAGTTATACTTTCCAAACATTTAAGATGGTATACTTTTTTTTATGAACAAAAAATAAATTAAATAACTTGATATTTTGGTCATTTACATAACAGAGAAGATAAGTCTGCCAATACATATAAAAAAAAAAACTCCATGTACATATGGATTAAAATTCTTTCATAGTGTGGGTTTCCAATGCAACATTGTATACATAAATGTCAAATTGGATTGTGAGATTCAAATTGATGATAATATTTATGTTATTAATAATGTGACCGTTGTTGGCTAATTTTGGTATTAGTAGTAATTTTGGTGGAAGGGTTCTTCCTTAGAGGATATTTTACTTTTATAGTACTCTTAGTGTTAAAAGTTTTATATTTTCAATGAAAATGCCTTGTAGTCTTACTTGTTTCAAGTGAATGTTTCATTTGAATTAACTGAGAATAGTTACAGTTACCGAAACAATGGCAAACATATTCATTCATATATTGTGAACTTCTAAATAATTTTGTTAATGAATCCAACACTAGTCTTCAATTTTGACTTAAATTTCAATGCAAATAATACATAATCTGATAAATATTAATTAATAAACAAATTAAATGGAAGCATTAATGCATTGAGATGCCCAAGAGTGCTGCTGCAAAGCAATAAGTGGTGAACTGCTGCATCCTCATCCATTTGCAGTGATGCATAGAGATGGTAACCTTTTGCAGCCATGCATGAAATTTGATTGGTACAACGTTTTAAGCTGTCTACATATGATAAACATGCTTCTGAACAAATTTGGTTGAGCCAGCTATATCTTAGAAAGCTACACATTCATATTCATACCACCCTTTAATGGACCAAAATTAAACCATAAATGTTTTACGTACCTTAAATACAAAATTCATTGAATTAATCATAAATTAAATTTAATTATCTCTTTTAATTTAATTCACTCAACACTATTAGAGTAAAATTATTCAGCTACATGGAATGTAATACAACTTTGATTAAATTTTTTGTATTAGAGTAAAATTTATGACAAAGTCTCAAAATAATGATGTAGGAAATAACAAAAATTGAATAAGATTTCATAATAATTAAAATGACCTTTAATTTCACAGCTCAGCTCGTCAGAATTACATTGGATTTATCTCTGTTCTGCTAGCCGTCAAGGTGTCTTCTTCGATATATACTCACCAAGAAATAGTTAAATTAAATTTTTAAGAAAATATTTTGGAACAAAAGTAAAATCTATATTTTATACCAAGATTAAATGAATTAAAAGAGATATTTTAGAGATTATTACTTTTTTTCGAAAGAATATTTTTACAACTTTAATCTAATTATTTCTTAGTAAGTTCACAAATGAAGAAAAAAAGAACTGCAGCACAGATATAAAACCAATGAAATTGTGAACTGCTAAAGTAGCAGGGTGCAGTAAACAGCTTGTGTTTGTAACTTACTTCAGCATCTCAAGGTTTTGATGTTGACTTCATCTCAGTAAAGTTATTGAATTCATTGGATGAATGCTACACATTTCAATGTTTTTTTATAAGAGAAATTATGATGAATTTTTCATGCACAGTTGAATCTAACAGTCAAATTTGACATTTATGCAGAAAACCTAAGAAGTTCCAACGCATGGTCGTAAATTTGAATCTAACCATGCATGTCTGCCACTTGTAATGTTGTACCAATCAAACTCACAAATTTTTTATTTTCATATGTATCAAAGATAAGTATGAGACACAGTAATTATCGGAATTATGATTTTTATTACCTTTTCTTTCTCCAACCACACACATTACTTTTCTCTCTGTCCAAGAAGTTGCAATCTTTATTTCTTATCAATATTAATAATTTAATTAGCAATAATCAATAAACCTTTGGCTACTTAATAGGAAAGCATTTATATATAGAAAATTTTTAATGTTATTATTTTTAGTCTTATATATTATACTTGTCTTATTAGTAAACCATGTTTGCATTAGCTTTCGGTCATCTAATGAGATTTTTTATACTATGTCACTTTCTTTTTATGCATTGAGATAAGATACACCAATATATGCATTTGTTTTATATCTTATATATCTAATTTGAAAAGGTTAGAAATGTGGAAAACAGATGGATAAATTTGAATCTTAAATTTGCATGTCTATCATTTTCATGGTCTAACATAGATAGACCCTATGGTGTATTCTAATTATTATGGTCATTTATTAAAAAAGAGTGAAGAATAAAAGAGATTATAGTTATGATGGTTGTAACAATTTTTTTATCAATAAAAAATAATTAGATCAAATAGAGATATTTTATGGGTGTTCCAACTCTTTTTCAAGAAAAAAAACCAAGTCTGCCGCCTAGTTTACAAACCAAGAACAATCACAAAACAGAACATATGCAAAACAGATCGTAAAAGCTTAGTCTTCCTAACTAAAAAACATAGCAATGATGGTTGTGAACAATGATACAGGTGTTGGCACTAATGTTGCATCCATGAATGATTTAGATGTTTGCAAACAATAAACTAACACACTAAGAAGGAACCTTTGCTATTTTAAACACTTGAGACACTAAGAAGGAACCTTATGCGATGTAAAACCCTTGAGTTTTATGAAAGAAAATGGCCAAAAAAAAGTCCATATATTAAACATATATATTATTTTTTTCTATCTTAGACTTGTAAAACCTAATGAAATATGTGGTTCAAGCATTTCTCTCGTAATTCATTGTGGCCGAATTTAGTGGTTGAGTATCCATATAATAATGCAATGAAAAATAAGTTGAAATTAATGTTAAAGTACATATAGTTTATTATAAACAATAATTTAAATATGATTACATGTTCTTAACCTCTATTAATGTTAAGTCTTATAATGGTAGTCATCCATTGCATAACATAATAGCCACACTCATACATTTTTTATTGTTTATTACACTACAATTTAATATTAATTAAAAGTTAATATTGATATTTTGACAAACAATGAAGAGAGGAAGATAGAAAATTACAAACCTTTAGGATTAACCATGTCAACTTTTGACAATCTGCATTGTGTTGACATCTCAGTATGTTATATCCATTGTATGAGCTAATTAATAAAAAAAAACTTGTTAGTAGACATTTAAGTATTGTACACAGGTAAGTTGATAATGTCAACTTTTTACTTGAGATATGTGGGTTGCTTTTTGTGCAATGAAAAAAACCACAAAACAGTGCTATCATTTAGGGAATAACACAAGTAATTGTTAGTGATCCTTGCATCATCCATGAAAACAGTTAGTAAAACTTTAAAGGATGAAATACTAATAATTGATAACTTATAGTAACTGAACTTACTGATTAATATAGGAGGAACATATATTTATTTTCCCCCTATATGAAGACAGTTGGTGATGTGATTGAGTTTCAACTTTATGAGTTCCCGTTGGATTCATTAATCGGGGATCCAAGAATCCATAAACATCATATTTCCCCTTATTAATAGAAACTTTAGACAAATACCTAAAAGTAATTAATTAAAACATATTCAATAACTTAATATAATAAAGTAAAATGAGATATAGGTGGAAGAGACTTACATCATAAAAAAATTGAATGACAAATATATTCAGCTTCTGGTTTTCAGCTACAAACTCTAACACACCAGTCATGTATATGTATACAGAGATGTCACTATTTCTTCCAAAACTAGTGTCATCTCATGGAACCTCCATAGGGTTTGTACTTATAGTTGAAGCAATCTTTAATAAAGAGGCTATAGGATTATCAAGGAAAATTGAATGCTTCTTTATTTGCAAACTTGGTTTCCGATGCAGTTGCTACAAAATAAATAACATTTGTATTAAATAAATATAATTAATACATAAATATAAATTAATAATTACAAATTATTTTTTTACGGAATGTTCCAGAATGAGTTGAAAGAGGTGTCTAGGTTAGGCTATGAATGTTTGACATGCCTTAACCATATAGTTACGTTTTCTGTAGGTAGAGGAGCGAGAGCTTCAACAACTCGTACTTTATCCACCGTCACCTTCATCACATCAAGGGAGATAGCCACATTATGTAAGGTAGTGACCCCTTCAAAGACTTTTCCTATGATCACCATCTAAGAAGTGAAACTGTCTCACATTGGTTTATTTGATCAATGTCATTCCCTGATGTTGTAGGAGTTGCCCAACAATCCTTTGTGCTCCTAAGAGCGAGAGCCACAAGTCATTCGACAGGTTGTACAATTTATCCCTTTTATACAAAACCCAAGTGTATTTTTAACATGTATTTTATAAAGTTCCACCTAATTGAGTCATACACATTCTCAAAATCTACCTTTATAACTACTACTACACTTTTGTTCTTTTGACTTAACTCATTTATTGTTTCATTAGCTACAAGTACGTTATTTAGTAAGTTCCTTCCTAAAATAAAGACAAAATGAAAGAGGAATATTATTTATCCTATTTTGAAACAAAAGAATAAAGTTTAAAAATATATTAATCAAAATTTGTACAACTAATTTATTCAGTTGGATCATTTTAAAGTATTTGTCACAATAACATGAAGATATTTTTTGTAATTACTCTACGCTTTAACTGAAAGGGAAAAATTAAAATATAATGTGATATGAATTATATAGAATTAGATAAATACACTTTACAATAGGATTATTCACATTTGAAAGAAAACAAACTTGCTAAGACTTACATGTCAAGTTCTTTTACCTGCTTGTTTATTTTTTATGTTATCAACAAGATAAATACCTTTATATATATATATATATATTAACATAGTTTATAACTCAATGCCAGGTCTAATATAACAAAACAATTGTCTAATATTAAATCCTTAGTCTACCTCTACCTTGTACAGTTGATTCTTTTCATAAACGGATTTGATATAATTTTATGACATATATTTATATGATGTTTACACATTTTTACTTAAAAACTTTATAAACTATGTAATATTTTAGTATAATATGTTTACCAATTAAATATTCAAATCAACAATAATATCTTTATCATCGCAAAATAAAATAAACTTTCATATTTTAATATTCGAAATTAAATTACTATGATTCACAAAGCAAAGGTTGTAAGTCATAATATATAAAATTAGTTCAATCCAAAAAATAATATCGATGTTTTCAATAATTAAAGTTTTAAGTATTTGATTTGATATATGATTGTGATTGCCATATTTAATCACAATGAAGGTATTACTTTAAACCATGTTATAACAAAGTCAAATCTTTAATTTACACTAAACAAAAATATAGTATAACATTATTTATTAATATTTTAGTTTAAATAATGATCAATAAATATATATATATATATATAATAGATTTATCCCTATTTAAAATGAATAAACATATAATATTGAACTTTATTTCTTTAAATAACAAGAATTATAATAAATCTTTTATTACATAGTTTTTTAAACCAATTATTTATTTTCCAAAAAACATTATAAACACACACAAAAATCGTTTAGTAATTGTTAAATTTTAGATTATTAATTTATTAATAACTTAATATTACAACTTATCATATTATTTTAATTTAATTGAATGTTCTTATCATTATTCATCTCTTATCTTTGTAATTGTAATGTACACATTAAATATACTAGTAATATCAAATTTAATATGAAACTTTTATTTGACTGGCTTGATAATTTTTTATTGAATAAAATGTTTTTACTTTATACCAATTTTAAAATAGTGTTAATATATTTATTCATATTTAAAAAATATATTACTTCATAGTTTATACTAAATTTAAGAAATATGTTAGCATAATTTAAAAATCATTATTCTATACTTTATTTGTTCCTTTCAAAGTTGATTTACACGTATTTCTTTTAATATAAATAATCAATTAATCATAACTTTTTTCAACCACATAAATTAGATGGTGGGTCCATGTTTTGTGTATATAAGTTTAACCTAACAAGCTAAAACTTCACACCTTTTTCGGCGCCTCCTTTTTTCCTTCTCTCAGTCTTTCTTTTTTCACAGTTTGAGTTTGGATGCTGCAAAAATGAAAGAATATTGTTTCAGTAAGTAAATTTTTTTCACATTCTCAACATTTTTCATTTGTTTCAGACTGTGTATGAAAAGTTTAAACTATCCCAAAATTTTCTGCAATTTTTTTTTATCTAATTAATATATTGTTTCAATTTTTACTTTTTTAATAAGCCACTATAGTCAATAATATTTATTTATGTCATGGCACCCATATCTTTATGAAAAACTTGCTTTAAAGTATATGGATCTGGTTTATGTACTATATTATGGAAAATTATTTTACATATTGCTTGAAGTTCCTTTTCAATTAATATTAAGCATTATATTTATTTATTTATTTTCAGCTTTTTTTCAAGGTATATACTTAACTACTTCAACAAAATCATTTTATTTATTCATCTCAGAAAAAGAAAGTAAAATGGCTAATTTATCTCAGAAATTTAATACTTACAAATTAATAGACATTGTAGTGAGAACATGTTTTTCTATACAACAAGAAAATTGTGGTATGTAGATCTTACTTACAGATTTTTTTTCTGATTAAAAAAAGAAAAAAAAATCTTATTTACAAATGATATTTTCTATTATTTTATCTTCTAAACAGTGTTATTTTGCAGACAAATAAGAAGAGAAAACACATTGTGGAGGAGATAGCAACAATTTTTACCAAATTTATTTTCTAACATTGACTCTTATATGGGGAACTTATTTTCTTCATTATAGTGAAATGAATAAATTACTGTGTAATTAGTACATTAAATCACATGCATGTGTTAATTAAATGAGAGTGGTATCTTTATTTTATGTTTTGTTATTCTTGAAACTCTTTGTGGCTACATGCATTAGTTAGATTTGATAACCATTTTAATCAGTTTAATAATTTTTTTTATATTAATCTCATGTGTTGTTAGATATATTGTGATTCATGATTACATGTATTATTAATAAGTATGTTGGTTAAATTTCATTATTAATCAAATTTAACCATGTAGGATTTAATAATTAATTGAATCCAATCATGTAACTAATGGTTTGTTTTTTCTAATTTTGAAAATCTTGCAAAAGGATGAATTTTTTTATAAATAATTAAAAACTTTAGAGTTGATCATCCTCTTATAATGTGTTTTATAAAACTAGAAGCACAAATCATTATTCACATGTTTGGATTCAAATTATTATAAAATTATACATGGTTAGATTTAATTTTTCATGATGTCTATTTAATATATGTAATTGTGCATGTAATTATGAATAAACATAGGTCATACAACATAATACATCATTGAACATAATGCATGTAGCCATAAATAGAATAGGTTTCAAGAATAACAAAACTTGAAATAATGATATAATACACTCTCAAATTGATTAATATATGAATGTCCTTTAATACACTAATATCACAGTCCAATTAATTCAATTTACACTTAGGAAGGTGAGTTTCTCCTATATAAGCTAATATTAGAATGTTAATTTTTCACATCAATTCTCTTAAACATTCTCCTTCAAAATTAATCTTTCTATCTAAAATCTCACACAATATTATTTTTATAAAAAAATAATTAAATTAAATGAAGTATTTCAGAGATGTTTCAACTCTTATAAAAAAAAAAATCTGAAATAATCTTTTGTTGAATTATAAGTTTGATAGAGATTATATTAAAATTTATTTTATTAGAGTTGGGATATATCTGAAACACTTCTTTTAATTTAATTAATTTTTTTATAAAAAAATATAAATCACATTCTCTTATTCCTTTGTTTCTTTTAAATGGACAAAAGTATTATTATTATTATATATATATATATATATATATTTTGACTTTTGTTTGCACACGAATATTTGTAAATTTGATTAATTTATTAATAACAGTACATAGATATGATTTAAGTAATAACCTAAGTATAAAACTGTAAATTAAATGATTAAAGTGAATATTTGGTATTATATATTAATTGAAATAGTTATTATTTTTAAAAAGTTTTAGAGAAAAGTTTTATATATATTTATTTATATATTTATATATTTGATTAATTTATTGATAAGAGTATTATGGATAAGATTTAAGTAATAATCTAACTAGAAAACAATAAATTAAATTATTGAAGAAATATTTGATATTATATATTAATTAACCAATTAGAAAAATTGTCCTTTTCTAGTTTCAAACAATTCTTATTTCTTCCAAATAATCAACACAACCAAATATATATGTTCAATCTAGTTTTTCTTCTTCTCTTGATTTGGATTTGAGGACTGTTATATTACATATTGATTCAAGAAAATGTTCTTCTGGTTTAACTTATGCAGTAGTGACAGAAACTCAGTCATGCAGCTTTAATACAAATAGCACTCAGGCAAGGTTCAGATTTAAATTCATTATTTTGCTTTCCACACTTCTAAACTTTTCTAAAGTTTTATATGTAAGATATACATGCATGATGCATTTATCTTATCTCAATGCATAAAATCAGTGAAAAACATTACATAGTATAAGGATGTTATTAGATTAGCATCCCAAAACTATATGGAACATAATATGATAAGAAATAAAATTATATAAACATTGTTTTTTGAGAAATATTAAAAAGTTAAACATAATAATAAATCATGTTTATTATGTTGCATTAGTTTTGGATGCTAATCTAATGAGATTTTTTATACTATGTGACTTTTTTGGTGTGAAAGATTAAATACTAATTTGTTATGCATTGAGATAAGTTACACGAATGCATGCATGCATTTGTTTTATATCTCACATATCCAATTTTACATTTACCTATAGAACTTTAGAAGTGTGGAAAACTCAATGATAAATTTGGATGCATGTGTAAAACATAGATAGACACTATGATGTATTCTAATTATTATGGTTATTTATTAAAAAAAAGTGAAGAATAAAGAGATTTAAAAGTTAATCCTTTCATGATTTTTAAAATTCTAACTACAAGTAATTAGTCACATGGTTAGATTCAATTGATTATAAAATATTGCATGTTTAGATTTAATTAATCATAACATTTATTTTATACATGTACCTATGAATCATAATAGGTTCACAATACATATATTAATAAATATAAAATAAAATATATTAAATGAAGTAATAATAATTAAAGATATCAAATTAACAAAATTTTAATTGTTTATGTAGAGGGAATATTGTTATATTTCAATCTACATACGTTATACATTATGTTGCATATATCACTAGATTGTTTAGGATTTAAAGTTTACAGTTTTTTTTTTATTATTTGAAGAAAGTCTTGAAATCTTTCTCTTTTACTAAGAATTTGGCACTGCAGTTTGAATTGTTTTTTTTAAATGGATTTGGAAACTTTTTAAGTGTCTTATTTAATTATATTTATTTCTTATGATAAAAAAATATTTCAATCTGCACTGTATTTAACATTGTTTTTTCTTTTCTTCTGATCTGACATATCAAAGTATTATTGTCAAAGATGTATTTTCTCCCTACCTATGAAAATAATTAAAGAGAAAATTTGTTTTTTTTTTCTGGTTTTAAAGAATTATTGTTTTGCAGAGAATTCCAATTCTAACTGTGATGCATTTAAAAATTCTTCAAAACAGAACAAAGAAAGCTTCCAAGAAAGGGTAAAAAAAAATATAGGTGAGAGTTTATCACTTTATATTTTTTCTGTTATTTGAAAATACTAAATAAAATAAATATTTTTTCTTTAGAAGAGTATAAATCAATAACAATAATAATTACAGAATGTTACTATAATTTCTACTCTTCTAAGAAAAATTTAATTATTTTATTTATTATTTTTTAAAAAATTAAATAACAGATTTCTTTTCTTCTTTTCTCTGGTATAAGTTTTCTTTGTTTTGTTTTGAGGAATATTTTAGTGCATCACAGTTGGGAATTGAAATAATTTGCAAAACAATTTCTTTTAAAGTAGTAAGACAAATTTTCTTTTAATTATTTTCATAAGCATGTAGAAAATGCATTTTGACACCAATCTTCTTTTCATGCCAATTTTGTTATGTCAAAAGATTGTTGTCTTTTAAGCACTGTACTTTTTACACGTTTCATGTGTTCTTCTGATATACAACTTTGGAAGATGACAAAATGGCATGCAACAAACCATAAATGCATTGCTCTTCCATAGGCTTTTTCTGCATGCTTCTTCAAATAATTCAGAAAAATGGTCATTTTCTAGTTATGCAATAATGACAGAAAGTGAATACAAATGGCAGCCATGAATGGAAGGTTCAGATTTCTACCATTTCATTTCATACATAAAAGCCAAAGCCAAATTACCATCCCAATGCACTCAACACAGTAAATGCTACTCAGATGCATCACACAGCTCAACCATTAACAGATCTTTTATCTATGGAAGAATTTAATTAAGCTTTGAATCTTAAATTTAGTTAATTTCGAATGTTTAAGCTTTAGTTAAGTAGGAATGTTAGTTCCTTGCTGCATTATAAATGCATGGAACATTTGCATAGCAAAATCAAAGACTGTAATATTTTCTCTGAAGCAAACACATTTGCAGATATATACATTTTCTTCATTTCAATCTTTGAGAGATATGCTTATGTAAATGCCTCTTCCTTTTATGTTCAAAAATACTTGTTGTTGTGCTGCTGCTTTCATGGATTCCATTCTATGCCTTTCTATATATCAGATTAGAGTTCAATTATTCAGTTTACAAAACTTCAGTGATGCTTATTGTTTTCTACATCACTATTGGAAATTGAATCATTTACTTCGTGTTCTAACTGCAGTTTTCGTTTGTTTGAAACTGCTATATATCAGGTATTGTTTGTAATTTTAATAATATATGCTTTTGTTATAAAAGAAATTGTATGCGTGAGTGAAATTAGTCTTGGTGGAATCTTAGCTTTCACAATTCACTGGAATTCATGCTTGCATAGTAATAATGTGTAGATCTGTTGTTTTTTAAGTGTAATTAATACAGGTTTTCAATAATCAACAATTACTTATGCACCATGTAATTAATTTTTTTATATGTTTTATTGTTGGATAATGAGTTTTCAAACCATAATGGCTTTGGTGCATTGCAACGGTAATATCATCACGGATGAGTTTATGTCGAAGTTTCTAAATATATTGAAGTGAATAATTTTACGGCATAGCCAACTCTCAAACAAATTATTTTAAATTCTTTCATTCTTTTTAATGACAAATCATACATGATTGATTTGTATTACCGTTGTCTACTAACAATGAATGGATTGTGGACTTTTATCGTTCCCTGACGATTGAGGACGATGATGATCTACAATATGTAGTTGCGTATGAAAAAAATATGAATCTCTCATTCAGTTTGAAGTTATGACATTTATTCATGAATATAAGACAACAAGTAATGTCATTTGGGAGTAGTTGGAAAAACAATTAAATGATTCACTAGATATAGAGTGAGTCTATCACTTTTCTAGTGTGTTTGTTATGTAATAAGTTAATGATATTTTATTTTTATTTTACTAGTATATTGTCTATGATGGCTGAGTTAAATAAATACCTCTTTTATGATGATTAATATCATACGCATATAACATATGAAAAATTGACAAATAAAAAAAAACATAGAAAAATAAAGCAAAAACAACATTTAATTTATAGTGAAGATTTCTATTATTCATAACCTATACAATCAAACTAGTCTAATCCATTCCATTACCATTTTAACATCATAATTTCCTTTAACATATATGATAAATGAAAAATACAATTCCATCGTGTTATTCAAACGAAATTCTACCTTCTAACTAATTATCTCATGTTTTTTTTTTAATCAATGAAAAATTAATTAAATTGAAAAAAATATTTTAAGACTATTCTAACTTTTATAAAAAAAATCATAACAAAAACTTTCCAAAAAAACCAATGAATCTGATCCATCTTTAAAAAAAAAAAAAAAAACACCCAAAGAAAAATCCAAGAATTTAGATAATTGTAAGTTGTTTACAATTTCACCATTGCAAGTTCAAAAGGTTACAGTTTAGAGTCTCCCTAACCAACTAAAAACCATAGCAACTTCCGATATCTATTAATAATGAGTAGTATTAGTTTGCGATACGACAACCCTAAATCCAATGAACAATTTCTTGAACAAATTTAAACTTCAATTAGTGTACAACAATAATTAAGATTATGCACTAGTACAAAATAACAATACCACGACTCCATACAAAGACTCCATACAAAGACGGTTAAAATAAAACAATCGTTAAAAAAAAGCGGTGACAAACTTATAATTATACAGCATTTTGTATGACGGTTATGCTTGATACCGTCGTTAATAAGCAAAGACAAGCAATTAATGACGGTTATGCTTGATACCGTCGTTAATAAGCAAAGACAAGCAATTAATGTCAGTTATGCCTAGAATCGTCGTTAATTATGTGTTTTTAAAATCCCATCAGTTTTTTTTCGCCTTCACTTCTTCATTCTCGCTTCCCCTCACTCCAACTCACTCTTCACTCTCAATTTTGTTGCTTATCACTGCGTTCCATTGCGCTCCAACATCACTTTGCTGCGCTCCCGCCTCGCGCCCTTACACCCACAACCCCCTGCACCCACGAACCTGCACCTCTGTCGTTTTCCCCCGCACCGTTGATCCTTCTGTGCCATCGCTCCCGCCGCGCCCCTCCCTACCCCTTCGTGTGCCTTCCTTCTCCCCCGCAACACCCTGCAACCTGCTCCTCCCTTGTGCCTTAGAGCCCTACGTAGTTGCCCCACCTCACGACTCAAGTAGTCCTCTTTGTTGCCCTGCTTCCTGCTCCTCCTCTGCACAACCTCGCTACCCCATACCCATCAGCGCCAACATTCCCACGCCCTTCGCATAATTTCTCGCCACTTTTGCTTCGCTCCACTTTTGAGGTTAGTTTTTTTTTATTATTTAATAATATATTAAATTTGATTTTGTATATATTGAACGTGTTTATTCTCAGTCTAGGGTGTTCGAACTTTGATAATTTTGATTTAGTTTTTAATTATTAGATATTGTTTGTATATATTGAACGTACTGATGCTGAGTCTGGGGTGTTCGACCTTTGTCAATTTTGATTTAGTCCAATAATTATTATATATTGAAGACACTAATTTTGAGTTCAGGGGTGTCCGACCTTCGATAATTTTAATTTAGTTTCATAATGAATTAGATAATACATTTGACTATATGGAACAAGTTGATGCTGAGTCCTGGGGAGTCCGACCTTCGACAATTTTAATTTAGATTTTCTTAGTTTACTAGTTCTATGGATCGAAGTTGGATTAATACACCACGGATAAATGATGCTTACGAAAGAGGGGTGGAAGAATTCATACAGTTTGCAAAACATAATGTCGTTAGTAATCATAATGGAGCAAGAATAAGGTATCCTTGTGTCAATTGTTTGAATGGAAGGATATTGAGTATTTCTGAAATTAGAGAACATCTTTTGTGTGATGGATTTTTGAAAAATTATACAACATGGTCATGACATGGTGAATTGTTACACTTTTCAAGTGTGCGCGGAGCTTCAGAGGTTGTTGATTTCTCAATGGATGATAGATTAGAGAACATGATTCATGATGTGGGAGCAAAATCTTTTGTCGATGCAGTTTTTGAAAATATGTCTAATGATCCATAAACTCCTTTTTATCCTAGTTCAACTAACTTCAAATGATTATCAACACTTTTAAGGTTGATGAATTTGAAGGCAATGAATGGATGGACTAACAAAAGCTAATGATGTATGGGTGATTGATATGCATTGTATGGGAGTGATATGTGTTGTACGTGATTGATGAAAGCTTGCATGAACTTGATGCCATAAATTCGGGGTAATGTATGAGATGTTGTGTATTGGTACATTAAGTATGAAAAACCTACGAGCAGAGATCACCTGGCTTCACTAATGATCTAAGTCACATAGAATAAGGTATCAGTGGGTGCGAAGCTGATGAGCGAGTTCATACACATCGTGATCGCTTGTAGTCACACAGTATGGATGTTTGGACTTACCGTGATTCGATTGGAGATGATTATATGTTAGGCTCTGGTAGAGGCATACTTAATGAGTCTTCTAGAAGAGAATAAATATATATGTCATCACTGATTGAAATGAAATGAAAAGGGTAATGGGGAGTGAAAGGAAATCAAGGTACCGTGAGGCAAATGGATTTATGTGGCCACAATATAATTAATGGGTTTTCTGGACGACGATACATCCATATGCAATCCATATGATTGGCATGAAATCAGAGGTATTGAGGGTTGAAAGGATACAAAGTTTGTTTTTGAAGTTTTGGTAGAGGATAGCCTTGGTTTGAAAAAATTTATGAAAAATTCTCCCGAAATAGTTTTTTCCTGAAATTCCACGTAAGAATCTCCATTGAATTTGGGACAAAACGCGACAAATTTCAGGTCAAATAGATGAGTATTCACCACGAAAAAGTCAAATAGTTTCACACACAAACAAACCTTCCTTTCATCCCTGGCAGTGCCCAAATTTTTTTTTATTCACAATGTTGTGGGACGAATATGGGGCTCAAATCTCAGCCAAAACTCAATAGACACAGTGATGAACGTCTGGTAAAAAAATCATACCAAAACACCCAAGGAGTAACGCGTAATAAGTCCCAGACCGAGAGTGAACAAAACTGGTTTTTCGAAAACAAAACGTCCTGACTTTCCTTCCCCGTATCTTCTTTTTGTGATTAATTTTTGGACGTGTCTCCTAACTTGGGTGCAAATAACATATGAAAGTACTTCTGTGAATTTTTTCAGCACAATACGGACTCAGAATAAAATTGCAAAAAGTAGGGCGAAATTTCACAAGTTTTGGCAGAAGAAGGCCTTGATTTGCACATATTTTCTGAAAAAATTCTCCCGAAATAGTTTTTTCCTGAAATTCCACGTAAGAATCTCCACTGAATTTGGGACAAAACGCGACAAATTTCAGGTCAAACGGATGAGTATTCACCCACGAAAAAATCAAACATTTTCACACACAAACAAATCTCCCTTTCAGCTCTGGCAGTGATCAATAAAAAATTTACTACCAATCTTGTGGGAGGAATTTGGGGTTCAAATCTTAGCCAAAACTCAATAGACACAGTGATGAACGTCTGGTAAAAATTTCATACCAAAACACCCAAGGAGTAAGGCGTAGTAAGTCCCAGACCCAGACTGAACAAAACTGGTTTTCCGAAAACAGAACGTCCTGGCTTTTCTTCCGCGTATCTTCTTTTTGTGATTTGTTTATGGACGTGCCCCCTAACCTAGGTGCAAATGACATATGAAAGTACTTGTGTGAATATTTTCGGCGCAATACGAACTCAGAATAAAATTGCACAAAATTAGGCGAAATTTCACAAGTTTTGGTAGAGGATAGCCTTGGTTTGCATAAAATTTCTGAAAAATTCTCCCGAAATAGTTTTTCCCTGAAATTCCATGTAAGAATCTCCACTTAATTTGGGACAAAACAGGACAAATTTAAGGGCAAACGGAAGAGTATTCACCCACAAAATAATCAAACAGTTTCACACACAAACAAACCTTCCTTTCATCCCTGGCAGTCACAAATAAAATTTTATTCTCAATCTTGTGAGACGAATCGGGGGCTCAAATCTCAGCTAAAACTCAATCGACACAAAGACGAACATCTGGTAAAAATTTCATACCAAAACACCCAAGGAGTAAGGCGTAGTAAGTCCCAGACCAAGAATGAACAAAACTGGTTTTTCGAAAACAAAACGTCCTAGTTTTTCTGCCTCGTATCTTCTTTTTGTGATTAATTTTCGGACGTGCCTCCTTACCTGGGCCTGAACAACATATGAAAGTACTTGTGTGAATTTTTGTCAGCGTAATACGGATCCAAAATAAAATTGCATAAAGTAGGGCAAAATTTCACAACTTTTGGAGAATAGCCTTGGTTTGCACAAAAATTCTGAAAAATTCTCCCGAAATAGTTTTTTCCTGAAATTTCACATAAGAATCTCAACTGAATTTGGGACAAAACGCGAAAAATTTCAGATTAAACGAATGAGTATTCACCCACGCAGAAAATCAAACAGTTTCAAACACAAATAAATCTTCCTTTCAGCCCTCACAGTGATCATTAAAAAATTTATTCCCAATCTTGTAGGATGAATATGGAGCTCAAATCTCAGCCAAAACTCAATAGACATATTGACAAACGTCTGGTAAAAATTTCATACCAAAACACCCAAGGAGTAAGGCGTAGTAAGTCCCAGACCGAGAGTGAACAAAATTGGTTTTCCGAAAACAAAACGTCCTGGGTTTTCTTCCCGTATCTTCTTTTTGTGATTTCTTTATTGACGTGCCTCCTTACCTGGGTGCAAACAACATATGAAAGTACTTGTGTGAATTTTTTCACCTCAAAACAGACCAAGAATAAAATTGCAAAAAGTAGGACGAAATTTCACAAGTTTTGCTAGATGATAGCCCTGATTTGCACAAAATTTCTGAAAAATTCTCCTGAAACAGTTTTTCTTGAAATTCCACGTAAGAATCTCCACTGAATTTGGACAAAACGCGACAAATTTCAGATCAAACAGATTAGTATTCACCCACGAAAAAATCAAACAATTTCACACACAAACAAACCTTCCTTTAAACCCCGACAGTGATGAATAAAAAATTTATTCCCAATCTCGTCGGACGAATCTGAGGCTCAAATGTCAGCCAAAATTCAATAATTTCTTCCTCGTATCTTCTTTTTGTGATTAATTTTTGGACGTGTCTCCTAACTTGGGTGCAAATAACATATGAAAGTACTTGTGTGAATTTTTTTCAGCGCAATACGGACTCAGAATAAAATTGCAAAAAGTAGGGCGAAATTTCACAAGTTTTGGCAGAAGGCCTGGATTTTCACATATTTTCTGAAAAAATTCTCCCGAAATAGTTTTTTCCTGAAATTCCTCGTAAGAATCTCCACTGAATTTGGGAAAAAACGCGACAAAGTTCAGGTCAAACGGATGAGTATTCGCCCACGAAAAAAATCAAACAGTTTCACACACAAACGAACTTTCCTTTCGGCCCTGGCAGTGATGAATAAAAAATTTATTGCCAATCTTGTGGGACGAATCTGGGCCTCAAATTTCAGCCAAAACTCAACAGACACAGTTAAGAACGTCTGGTAAAAATTTCAGACCAAAACACCCGAGGAGTAAGGCGTAGTAAGTCCCAGACCAAGAGTGAACAAAACTGGTTTTCCGAAAACAAAACGTCCTGGATTTTCTTCCCCGTATCTCCTTTTTGTGATTCTTTTGTGGACGT
>Ga0123342_1003611_pt1 | contig 24671 bp, 15 predicted proteins | sample Turbeawhitnodule_FD_89960 | JGI IMG/M metagenome (GOLD analysis project Ga0123342, IMG submission 89960) | Root nodule microbial communities of legume samples collected from Mexico - Turtle bean Mexico white nodule | ecosystem: Host-associated > Plants > Roots > Nodule | place: Mexico: Nepantla... | reverse complement strand
CTTGAAACATAGAACATTGATCCATTTCTATAAAAGTGCCTATTCAATCTCCAACTCAAGTTGATTCCATAAAATGTCAAAGAATCATCTATATCTTGCTATTGGAATCATATCATGTGGTATTTCAAGTGTTTCACATGTTATTTGTCGCGTTTTGTCCCAAATTTAGTCGAGATTCCTACGTGAAATTTCAACAAAAAACTATTTCCTCTACCAAAATTTGTGAAATTTTGCCATACTTTTTACAATTAATTTATGGGACCATACTACATTGAAAAATTCCGAAAAAAATCACACAAGTACTTTCATATGTTGTTTGCACTCTGCTAAGGAGGCACATCCATAAACAAATCACAAAAAGGAGATATAGGAAAGAAAATCCAGGACGTTTTGTTTTCCGAAAACCGATTTTGTTCACTCTCGGTCTGGGATTTACTACGCCTTATTCCCCTGGTCTTTTGGTCTGAAATTTTTACCAAACATTTGTCATTGTATGTATTGAGTTTTTGCTGATATTTTAGCCCCAAATTCATCCCACAAGATTTGCAATAAATTTTTTATTCATCATTGTTAGGGTTGAAATGAAGGTTCATTTGTGTGTGAAACTGTTTGATTTTTTCCTAGGTGAATACTCATCCGTTTCATGTGAAATTTGTCGCTTTTTGTTCCAAATTCAATCGAGATTCTTACGTGAAATTTCAACAAAAAAACATATTTATGAACTGATATTATAAAGCAATTAATATTTCAAATCTATTCCTAGCATTCAAATGTGTTAAGCATTATCATTTAGGTCAAATGATGCTTAGAAGTACTTTCCAGTCAAATTTAATGATCAAAATTATGAATAATTCAAGCATTGAAAATAAAATGACAATACCAATCACTCAAGAACTTAAACATTATATATTACCTAAATCCCAAAAAGAAGAAGTAAGCATTCATGTTGGCCATTATAAGCATGGAAAGCGAGAAAAGAAAATGTATGATGTTTCTCCTTCACGACGGTCTCCTCTGGGGTTATGCCTCACCTTGGGTTAAGTGACATCTCGTCTAAGTGAGTTATTATTTGCTCGGACGAGTCTTGGGCAAGTTCATCTGGAATGTTCATGCTTGGACGAGTTTGGGCGAGTTTTAAGCGAGTTTCCAATGTTCCAAATTTCCTTTTTTCTCTTGTCCATTCTCCTTTAGCCCTTTCATCTCCATTTTCCCCTAGAATCCTGAAATTAAAACAAATATGGGAATAAATCGTTATCATTCATATTATAATTACAAAATATGTAAAAAAAAAATTATAAATTAAGAGTTAAATTATAGTTATTTTATTAATAAACATAAATAAGTATCTATATTTTAATATGAAGTATTAGTGAATATGGTTAAAAGAGAAGATTTAGGTTTGTGGGAAGATAAATTGGTAAAAAGTTACCTATGAGATGCATAATTTCAAAATCTTGATAACCACGACTACTATAAATTATTGTTTATAGATGTCACTATTATAAAGTCCCGATAAATTTCAACTGTGCCCATGAAACTTTACAACTTTAAAAGTATTATAGAAATATTATGCAAATTTAAAATAACATAATAGGAATTTAAAATATAAGTAATATAAATTATTTTAGATGTCACTATTATAAAGTCCCGATAAATTTCAAGTGTGCTATGAAACTTTACAACTTTAAAACTATTATAGAAATATTATGCAAATTTAAAATAACATAATAGGAATTTAAAATATAAGTAATATAAATTATTTTCTTATCCCTTTCATATGAGGTCTGGGACACTGTGTTAACTACATTATTTAATTTTACATTTGTCCATTTTCTATAATTATAAAAAAATAGCATATAAGAAATTTAATTTTCAAAAAATATTTTGGAAATGAAAAATAATTACAAATAGAATGTTATTAATAACTACATGTATTTAAAAGTATACATTTTTTATATAATTGAATGACATTAATAAGTCATTAATTTCTATTTGTCAATACCTTTTCAATAACTTTAATATAAGAAAATGTATAATGCTCAATAAAACTTAAATTTATTTCAAGACTAACATAGTATTTTTTTATTCCATTTTAGAATTTCAATAAATTTGATTCAAATATAAAAAGATTTAATTGTGAATTTCATTTTCAACCATTATTATTTTGTAGATTTTATCAGCTAAATTTTTTCACATTTTACCACCTTTTGTATATTTTATTATCATGCTTTCCAATTTTTATGATCATCGTTTTGAAAATCTTGTGATAATAATAATGGATAAGATCATATTTAAAATCTAACTCATAACATAACATGCAAATATTTGTAAAATTATCACGTGCCTTAATTAGGAAGTTTTTTTATTCTGTTTACACTTAAACTTCGGTATACTGCTTCAAATAGTAATTGGGCTCATGCAAGGAACTTCATAACCTTATCGCTACTATAAGGCTTTTGTTATTTATACCACTACTGATTACTATTTGCACCCATTTTCACTTTTAATTCTACATATATTTTTCCTTTTCAAAAACTATCCTCTCATCAAAAGGAAATGTAAATAGTAATTGGAGCAGTGTAAATAGTAATTGGGGCAGTGTAAATAGTAATTGGGGCAGTGTAAATAGCAATTTCCCTAACATACAACGTATTCAATCTCAATCCATCAAGACGATTTTTATTTATCTATGATAAATAAATAATTTGTGATCTTCAATATTAAGGTAATACTGATATGTTTAAAAAAGAGAGAGAGAATACTAATATGTCTTTTTATTCGGAATTAGTCCATAAAAAATAATCTTTTATATGTTAAAACTACATCCGAATTAAAATTTATTGCTAATGATATTTATATTTATAATAAAAATTCAACCAGCTTTATTTCGATTTTAAAATATCAAACATAAAAAATATAAGTTTAGATGAATGGATGAAAAAAACCATTCTTAAAATAACGATTAAAAAGTAATAAAATTTTCTACAACAAGTCATATTATCTATGTTATATTGTTCATAAGATAAAATTTGGAAAGGATTTACCAAAAAAATGAATGATATACCCAATAAAATTAAAAGATACATCAGAATCTGCATAAATAATTACTCACCACATAATTTCTGTTAATATTAAATGAATATTATATAAATTTAATCTAAAGAAAAGTAAATAATATAACATTATTCCTCTTTGTAAAGAATATAGTAAAATCACAACAATATGTACAAATTTCAATTTTCTTTCTTTATTTGCTTCATACCTAAACCTATTACTATTAATTATTTTTTATCTTTAAAATAATAAATAAATAAGAGATATTTTAGGAATATCTTAATCTATTACAAAAGATAGAAAAATTGTCTTTTGTGTATTGGTTTCATACTTAAACATATTCCTATTAATTATTATTTTTATTAATAAAATAATAAATAAAAAATCTAAATAAAGGATATTTTAGAGATATCCTAGCCTATTACATAAGACATGTGTTATGAATGCATAACCCACAAAAACAGAAAAACAGCTAAACCCCATAATTAACATGACAAATAACCTATTAATATCAATTATTATTATTAGTAGTATTAATTATTATTTATTAATTTTTAATAATTAATAATTAATAAAATAAAAAATGTGATTGCAAAAAAGAACCCTAACAAAGAACAAGAGCTATGTTTTCGTTACATCATTCTTCTGAAAGTAACAACAAAAGATAACATGTCTGTTATGGAATGGCGAAAACCGCGCAAAGCTATGAGATCTTCTTGACCCAAACCATGTTGGTTGCAGAAACTGAACCAGCCTCTGTTGAGCACGTAGAACTCATTTGAGTCTTTCACCCATTTCTTCAGCATCATTTCGAATTCATGGCCTCCTCTGTCATAAACGTTCACTTGGATCCCTTCTCTCACATCTTCTTCTTCCTTCAAAAACCCTATTAGGGTTTCTTCAAACCCTAGCAATGGCAAGAACAGGTTCCACTTGTCATTGGTCAGTTGCACCCCATAGGGCAAACTCAATTCGCAGTCTTTCACAATTCCTGCATCAAGTATGAACTCAAGCTGCAACTCATCGTTGAATTGGATTTCCTTTGCTTCTTTCTTTCCTTCAACCATGCCTTTTCCCCTTCCTGAGTTTGATGAACTTGCTGCCATCACCTTTTTCTTTAGGATTTAGGGTTTTCTTCATTAACTACGAGTTTTTCATAATAATGGGAATAACTCTTGAGGATTTTGAGCATGATATGATTGATTTTTGTTACGTAAGCAATTCTAATCTCTAATTTCACAATTTAATTAAGATCTTTAAATTTATTTTTAAGATTTTGTTTAGATTTAAGGAATTTTTTTTATTCTAAAAATAAGGGGTTATTTCCTTCCATTTAAAGATATTTTTTTTCCCTTTTATGTAAACAGTTTCAGCCCAACTCAAACATTTTGGTTGGACATTTATAAAAAGAATAGCTTTAAGGAAAAAAATTAAAGTTTTTATTTTTATTTAGATAATTTTTTCTGTTTTGGAATATAAGGTATATAAATAGAAATTTTTTAATAATCTGTTTGGGTTGTTCACATATATGTGAAACCAAACAATTTTAACCAACACATACATTTTGAATTGGAAATTTTGAATATCAAAGGTAAAACACAATTCAATCAATTAAAATCATTATTTATTGGTTGAGTATTGCATTTTAGTATTAAATTCTTTAATTTAATTCAATTCATACTTTATTTTCATTTATTGTTTATACATGTTTTATGAAAACATATAGATTGAGAAAAGTAACGTATAGTAAATACCATTTTCTTTCTTTATTACCTTCTTTATTATTCTTGCATCATGCCTAGTTGGCTAAACATTTCCTACATCATATAAAAAGAAAAACAGGAGTTCTTTTTTTTTTTAATAGTTGCTAACAAAAAAAAAAACACAAAATTAAAAATAAAGACAAAAACAAAAAAAAATAAAAAATAAAAACAACAACACTTGAACATTAACAATTAAACACAATATATGTATTCCTAAAAACCACGTTATTTTTTATGTTCAATGTCTTGAAATCAAATATTGCAAGTTTTCTTTAATATTTGCAATATAGAGATAGTACAACCTAAGTATAAGTGCTTACAAATGAGGTATTTTTATATTTATTTTTTATGATATGTATTATACTTTTTTTCCATCATTTAATACTATTTAAAGAAAAATAAGTCTAAAACTGAAAGTTTATCTAATCTAAATCGTTTTTCTTAGATTGGAGTGAATGTGGATTACGAGAACCAAAATAAATCTTCTTAATTAAATGATATAAGACCACCTATATGTTAATTGATTATCGAACATTTCATTCATAAATAAAAGTAAATTTAGTTACTCATCACATAGCACATACATATATCTTCACAATTTATTCAGCTTTTATTGATGTATTTTTATATTAAAAAAATGAATTAATATAAAACATTTTAGCATTATTATTATTATTATTATTATTATTATTTATCAGCAATAAAATAAATAAATAATAAATTTCAGGTTATCATAATTAATGAACATAAAGATGTTTCTTTATTTATTTTTTTGATTGGAAGTTGCAAAAAGATATCATTCAAATTTGAAATTATATCATATTTAGTTATTGATTATTTACTTGAGGATTAAATTTTCTAATATTTTTCAAATCATTTGGTTTGATAAACTGTCATTTGATTTTAAGTTTTTAATTCAGGTTTCATATATACTTAATATAGTTGATTGTATTAATTGTTTTAAAATCTTCATAAATTTTTGAATGTCATAACGGTCAAGTGTTCTCAATATATTTAATATTTAATAAATTCTTTATTCATGTTTTACATGGTTTTAGACTTTATCCTAAAATGAAGACTTATAGAGTCTCAAACCATGAATCACTATAAGTTTTCACCTAAAAAATTCATATTTTGACTCTTATTTTTCAATGTTCATATTTTGTTAATGCTGAATCTCTTTCATGTTTTTTCAGAGGAAAAAACCCAAATATCTTATTCTTGTTGATGTTTATAGGTTACAAAACATAAAACTTAGAGGTAAATTTCTTAATTAAAACATAAAACAAGAGTATTTTAAATTAAAAAAAAATGTAATCTAGGACTTTTCTTTAAAATTAAGTGCTTGACAATTTACATAGAAAATGTGATACTTGATATTTTTCTTTAAAACATATGATAAAGAAACTAAAATTTCTGATAAAAGATGTAGTAACACCTAAAACTATTGTAACAAGAGAAATGACATATCGACAATTTGTATCAGTCAAGAATTTCATTTCTTTATCTAAAATTTCAGTTTTTTTTAATGAATGACAAAAATACTTTTATTCGTACCATATATCATTACTTATGTAATAAAATACAAGAAGTCAAATTTGTTTTCTACCATTGTTGGATCATACTAGAATGTTATTTGTTTATGGCAAACACACCCTTCCCCAAATCATCCACTTCTACAAAAACCAAACATTCCCTATATCCAATATCAAGAAATTATTGAACAAATCAAGAAATTATTGAACAAATCAAGAAATTATTGAACAAATCAAGAAACTATAGGTAATCCGAATGAAAATGGATAAAACAATCACATTTCAGTTATTTTATTCATACAACTGTGATACATTTCTCATACTAAAGAGCCACAAAGGCTTATCAACAAACTGAAAGATCTGCAGTGCAAAAACCCTAATGTTCTTCTTATGTTCTTACCTCAATTTTATGAAAGTAACAAGGAAGGATAGCTTGTCGGTTATTGCATGGCGAAAAGTTCGCAGTGCAACAACATCGTTTTCCTGCAAGAGCTTCTGGTCGCAGAAATTGAACCACCCTCGATTGAGCACATAGTAAGAGGTGGAATCTTTGTCGAATTTCTTGAGCATCATTGGGAACTCGTGCCCCCCTTTGTCATAGACGGTCACTGGGAGACCCTCTTTGAGCTCTTGTTCTTCTTCCTCTTTCAAGAACTGCAAGAGGATTTCTTCCAAGTAGGGCACACGCAGGAACAGGTTCCACTTGTCGTTGGTCAATTGTGCCCTATACGGCATGCTCAACTCCAAGTCCTTCACATGCCCAATGGTGAACACGAACTCCACCTGCATCTCATCCTTCTGCATAATCTCTCTCCAAGATTCTCTCTCTTGGGCAATGCCTTTTCCCTTCCCTGCATCATTTGATGACCCCTCTGCCATTGTTTTCTTGGAGGAACACAAATGTTTTCTTGGAGCAATGTGTGGGTTATGGCACTTTGGCAACATATATATACATCATTTGCCTCTCACTTCCACTGTCTGATCAATCTTGTCATTGGTTATAATCTGATTCAGCCATCTGATCTGCATTTTTCTTTATCTGATTAGAAATTTATAACCATACACTCAGATGATGTAATTCTTAGTTGTTGTTAGTTCTTAGTTGTTGATTCTATGTGGAACTTTATAACATAATCTTATATGGGTTGGAGTAATTTATGTAATTTTTTATCTATATAATTTTTTCGATTAAAAAAATATTCTGATAATATATTTTAATTTATTTATTTTATTCTTTGTTGATAGAAAAAATAATACTATTATATTGATGTTATATAATAATTAATCTTTGTATGATAAATCATCTTGGGTTAGTGATAGGTGGTCCCTTTTGAATTCTCTTATATGGTATGGTTGTGACCTATGGTTTATCTATTTTTTAATTTTTTCTTTTATGTTGAGGGGTTGAAGCATCTATAAAATGTCTCATTATATTTAATTATTTTTTGTTAATAAAAAAATATTAAAATTATATGTGATGATCAATCTTCAAGATAATCATGAATGTTTTCTTTATAAATGTTTGAAACAAAAGAACTTATAGATTATCTAATTAACCACAAAATGAGTTTTACATTAAGAAAATTTACATTTTAATGGCATACTCTGCTATGTAGGGTCGTGTTCAAAATTTTTGAGATGTTAAAGAAGTTATATATATACTTTATTCCTATTTTAATATATATAATTAATTATTGTTTCGGTTAATTTGCAAAATTGTTAATTGAACTTTCATAATTAAGAAAATTTAAATTGTTTCTATTGTAATTCATTCAATCACATGTAAAAATGAGTAATTCATTCAATCACCTGTGACATAGATCTCATTTTTTTAACAAGGAGATCTCAAATTGCATTTTTTTAAACTTTATTTTGACAATGACAAATAAATACAAATAATAATTTAAATACATGCATTCATGATTCAAATATTAAGTCAATGCTTCTCTTAAGGAAATAATTTATGTTGTTAGTAATTTAATTCAATAAAATTAATGTTTATTAAAACTACTTTTTTAAGATTAATTTTTAACTCATTCTATTTTAATTTTTCAATTGCATTTTGTTGAGATTCAAATAAAAAGAGTACAAAGTGATTTTATATTTTATGTTCTGTTCAAATAATCGATTAATAAAAAATTATGTATACTTCTAATAAGACATTAATTATATTTTTTAGGGTTAAATAAGTTTTGTTACTTCTAAAATTGACTCGTGCTAAAATTGATATTCTTATAACATAGCATAATTTTTGTATACTTATATATTTTATTTCATTTTTATCCTCGAATGTACATGACATGTTTATTTATTTTTATCCACTAAAAATTGCATATACACTTTGAATTGGTAGAAAAAATGTAGACTTTTGTCAAGAAAAGAATAAGAAATAAGTTGAAGTAAAATAATAATTTAAAAGTCAGAGAAAACTGAAGATGTGGAGAAAAAATATATGGTTAAGGACGAGACAACAGGTAAAACGGTTAAGCAGAAGCAATGAACATGAGATTGCGATGGAAACACTTGTCTTCAATATACCTAAGACAAGAACAAGGAATTAGTCAATTTCATAAATGTTTTTTTGTCCTCTTAGATTTTTTTTAAAATAATATAAAAAAAAAAAGTATCTGTTTTTTTTTTGGGTGCTATGAGACCTTAGTTTGTGCAGTGTTTTCTTGTGTTAATGATTATGTGACAGTGATGTAATTGAAAGGTAGATAAAAAGTTAGGCAAAAATGGCAGGTGGGGCATTTTCCGATCCTGCAACCCTCCAGAGGGCTCATCTTTATCAGTACAAGATTACTGGATTTTTCATCTTTTCTTGCATTGTTGGAGCTCTTGGTGGCTCTCTATTTGGCTATGATCTTGGTGTTTCAGGAGAGTTCTAGCTACCATCTTGCATGATGTTACACTTCACAATTAAACAATGCCAAAATTTCGTGCATGTTTGATTCCTTTCACTCTTGGATTTTGTTTTGAAACTATTTTCTAAACCGTTTATATTAACAGGCAATTTTTCACCTAAAATCTGTTAATGTGGTTTCCAAATCAAATGTTTCTCAATTTCTTCCATTGTTTTCAATTCCTGTTGTTCAAGTGCTTAAGGGGCAAGTTGATAAAACTATGTCATCTTTTAGAAGCCATCTCTCATTGGTATATTTTAGAAAACTGTTTCTCAGAATAGTAATATAAAAGGACCTTAATTTTGCACTTGTTCTGCTTGTTTTATTGATCAAAAGAGAAAATGATGGTGAAATCTTTGCTCACCTGTTGCTTGGTAATTACAGGTGGAGTTACCTCTATGGATGATTTCCTCTTAGAGTTCTTCCCAAAGGTGTATGAGAAGAAGCAAACACATCTTGCTGAGACAGATTATTGTAAATACGATGATCAGATATTGACACTCTTTACTTCATCTCTATACTTTGCTGCACTTCTGTCAACGTTTGCTGCTTCTAATCTAACAAAAAACAAAGGCAGAAAAGCCAGCATCTTAGCTGGTTCTCTAAGCTTCTTTGCAGGAGCTGTTCTCAATGCATCAGCCAAGAATATAGCAATGTTGATCATTGGACGTATCCTTCTTGGTGTTGGCATTGGATTTGGTAACCAGGTAAGTTTAATCTAAGCAAATCAATATCCATACCTCAAATTTATAAATGGAAGTTACAATTCATTCAACCCTTCACACCCCAGAAGGTAAAGTAATAATCTCAACAATCATTGATAAACAAATACATAATCTCTCAAGAGAATCTGAGTAACCACTTTTTGTGTGTATTCCTTTCCAACGAGGTATTTTTCATTCTTGAGTTCTTTCATCCAACAAAAACTAAGAGGGTGTTAGTGTTACCAATTTTACTTGAACTATTTTTGTAATTATTATTGTGCAGGCTGTTCCTCTCTATCTTTCAGAAATGGCTCCTGCAAAGATCAGAGGAGCAGTGAACCAACTCTTTCAGTTAACAACTTGCTTGGGAATTTTAGTTGCCAACCTTGTGAATTATGGCACTGCAAAGCTTCGTCCTTGGGGTTGGAGGTTATCCCTTGGTTTAGCTACAATTCCAGCAGTTTTGATGTTCATTGGAGGGTGTTTATGTCCTGAGACACCCAACAGTCTTGTGGAACAAGGCAGAATTGAGGAAGGAAGATTGGTGTTGGAGAAGGTTAGGGGCACCCCTAATGTTGATGCTGAATTTGATGATCTTCTTGAGGCCAGCAAGGAAGCAAAATCTATCAAGAATCCATTCAAGAACCTTCTTCGGAGGAAAAACAGACCCCAGATGATAATTGGTGCCTTGGCTATTCCTGCTTTTCAACAGCTAACAGGCAACAACTCCATCCTCTTCTATGCTCCTGTTATTTTCCAAACTCTAGGATTTGGCTCTGGGGCAGCTCTATATGCATCTGTTATTACAAGTGTAGCACTTGTTATTGCCACGCTGATCTCAATGGCTTTTGTTGACAAGTTTGGTAGGAGAGCTTTCTTTTTGGAAGCCGGCACTGAAATGATAATCTGCATGGTAACTACATTTTTCACAACTTTTGTCCTTAAAACTAAAAAAACATAAATGAAATTGAAAAACACGGTTAGTGATGACATAAAAACCATGCAATGATTATGCATTTTTACTTACTAGCTAATGTATTGGAATAGTTGGTCCATGACTAAAATAGCCTCTATGACTAAGAGTTAACTGGGTACAGAACTTTTTTCAAATACTTCCTCCAAAGGAAAAATTGACTGATCTTTTTAAGTCTTCTAACTGATAACTTTTGCACTTTAGTTTATTTAGAAGTTCTTAAACGTAATCTATCATAAATACCCTGTTTTGTTGAATTAAGAAACAAATGTTATTTATCTCACAATATCAAATCTAAGTTAGTTTTATGTGATTTAGAATTCTATTTTTGTTGCCTTATTCTTCTAAAGAAAAGTCAGCATGTTGGAGATCATAAATCAGTTAGAAATAAAAACACTTCATAATATATATAAATAGGTGCAAAGTTCACAGTTAATTTTACAAGGTTTAATTAGACTTAAAATCAACTTCTTAATATTATATTATAGTCATTTAAAGTTTATCATTGTTAGACTTATAAGTCACCTGCTATTGGATCACCCATTTAAGTTTTTGTTATAGTTTTTTCTAAGATAAATATGATATCCTCTCTACTAACTATGTTGCTAATTTGAGTGAATCATGTCTTTATGTGCAGGTTGCTATGGCTATAGTTTTGGCTAAGGAATTTGGAAAAGGCAAAGAACTATCATTTGGTATTAGTGTATTTTTGGTGGTACTGATTTTCCTATTCGTTTTGGCATTTGGAAGATCGTGGGGTCCCTTGGGCTGGTTGGTTCCTAGTGAGCTGTTCCCTCTAGAGATAAGGTCAGCAGCACAGAGTATGGTGGTGTGTGTCAACATGTTGTTCACTGCCATTGTGGCACAATTCTTCCTTGTATCACTATGCCACCTTAAATATGGAATCTTCTTGCTGTTTGGAGCATTGATTGTCCTTATGACCTGCTTTGTTTTCTTCCTCTTGCCAGAAACCAAGCAAGTTCCAATTGAGGAGATTCATCTTCTGTTTGAGAAGCATTGGTTTTGGAAGAGAGTAGTACGAGAAGGGAACCATGAATCTGGGTCAAATGTATGAGCCAAAAGCTCAAATTTTGTTCATTGATAGGGTAGGAACATTAAATGTAGAGAAATAAGATGAACTCCAAACATTTACATGACAGCAACAGAGAATGAAAGAAATCGAAATGAAAAATTTTAGGTATAATAGGAGTTTATATACTCCTTTCTCCTCCAATCCAGGAGATCTCTTTTAAGAATAAAACCGTAACGGAACATTGATCTCTAAAGTGGACGATACTTCGAGTGTAGTGATTGATTCTAATGATGCTATCTTTTAAATTTGATGTCGGAACAAATAAGATGATAATTTAGAGTGTGTATGAAAATGCCTAGAATGGTTTTGTTTTGAATGGAAGTTTTGTAGTTTTTTAATGTACAAACAGATAGACAGAATTTTGGTGTGTTGATGAAATGTTTGATAAGTACAAGTGTTCTTGTATCATTGTTATTAAATGTTATTGAACCAATAGTTTTTATTTTATGGGGGAATGCTAGAATTTATTTTTCATGGACAAAAAATCTTGTTGGAAGCAATAAATATAATTCTAAATATTAACATATTTACATATTACATGTCAAATTTGTATCTAGATAATCAATCTATATGATGAGTAGTGAGGTATTATTCATTAACTATTCTTTTTTTAATCTTTTCTAATATTGGAATGGATGATAAGAACACTAGAAAATTATGAGAAATTTGTAATTCATAAGGTAAGTTAGTTATGGTTATCGAATTGAGATTCAGATAGTGAATTTTTTTTAAAATTTTTTAATCGTGAATAGAATGTTATTATAAATTGTAAAATATATTATAAATAAAATAGGATATTTTAAATAAAAATAAGTTATATAAAAAATATTAAAAATATTATATATGTAAATGAAGTTAAAATGTTCAATTCATAAAATTAAAATATAATAATAAAATATAAAATATTATTTTCTATATTTAAATCTTAAATCTTAATTTTATGTTTTTTATTTATCATTTTAGTGGATTAATGTTTGTTAGATCATTTTTTTCTTTTAATATAACATTTTTTTAAATCTTTCTCATTCTCTTCCTACATCTCTCCAATCATCTATGTGTATAATTATCATTTATTGTTATGGTAGATTTTTCTTTTTTTCCTTGTCAGTGGTAATTGTTAAATTTCTTAGACCTATTAAAAAAATATCTTTAAATTTCACACATAAAAATTACACAAATAAAATGACTTTAAACTTTGCATAAAAATTAAAATTTTAGCATAATGCAAATATAAATACAATTAAGTCTTTTTCTAACGTGAATTCTATCAATTATAAGGAATAAATCATAATAATTATATATGTTCTTTTCTTTTTTCTAAAAAAATAACTTTTATTCTCAAGACAAAAAAAGTTTTCCTGTATTTTCCGGAATGGCAAAACGACGTCATTCTTTCACTTGGAACAGTGGCAACAACGTAATTATTTGCAATGGCAAGGATAGATTATATTCTGCTGTTTGATCAACACTACACCCCCAGCAAACTGAGAAACTGTCGAAATGGAATGGCTTTTAAGGTAATGTTCCTTGATTTTCCTTTTTCCGTGTTTTATGGATAAAGGGTGTTCGGTTAAGCTGGCAAATTTGAAGTCTTTGTAACTAGTACTGAAGATTTCTTCGAAATATGTATGTTACTGTTGTGCTTGCAGTGGCTTGCGTTTGATTCAGTGTTCGGGGAAATTATCCGGTTGAGTTTTGGATGAAATGGGTTATTAAGAATTTACTTTAAGTCTAACTTAATATACTACGAAATGTTTTAATCAACTTAATTCATGGCTATGAAGTTGCGTCATGTGGCAATTAGAAGGTTGTTAGTTGTTTGGGTGTTCGTTGTTGTGATAGTTGTTTTCCAATGTTGTTGGACAACGTATAAATCTCTGTTGAATGCTGATGGGAGCTCAGTAGCATTCCCAGATGAAGTTTCCATTTCTGGAACTTCAGAAAACGAGGGTGTGTATAGATCCACAGCAAACAATGTCACTTTTGCTTCTCATTCAAAAGAATATGCTTCTGAGAAAGAAGCTGAATTGGACCATGAATTGGAATCTAAAAGGGGCATAAATTCAAGAGAAGGACACCTTCCTAGTAAGGGTTTTACAGTGGGAAATCATGAAGATGCAATTGAAGGTTTCACTCAGAAAAGTTCTAAGTATGCACTTGTGGATCCCACGCCAAAAGTTGGAGAAATGGATAACAAACAGAATATTCAACATAATGTGCAATTTGCATCTCAAGAGATTCCTTCTGAAGGCATCAAAATTCTAGATGCTGGTTTCAGCATGTCTGATAAGTTTCTTGTTGGAAAAAAACCTTCCAATGACAGCAGAATAGAGAGTGTGAAAATGGAACCACAACTGTTGAAATCTCCTTTGTCCATGTCTTATAGTGAACCTAAGATGAATACCTCATCAACCAGGAGTAACTTGGTGTGGCCAACTTCAATAACACATATTAGTTCTTGGCTTCAGAGTGTTAATTCTGCTTCTATGGTATGAATTCCAGCTTTTTGGTTCCAATTTGAGCCACTGTGGAATCTTTAAGGATCCTAATTTTCATGTACTATGTATTGATGACAGAGGCCAAGGTGGTCTTCTCGACCAGACCGGGAACTCTTTTCTGCAACACAAGAGATTGAAAATGCTCGCATCATATCAAATTCTTCAGAACTTTATGCACCTGCTTTCCTTAATGTTTCCAAATTTTCAAGGTATCCCTGCAATTCTTTAATATGTTAATATGTTATGTGTTGTATCATCTGTTGGATCCCCAGCTGGTTCAGTGATAAAAAAATTGTGTTGGGATTATTTGTATAAAGATTAAGGGCATTTCTGAGGTGACTCATTTTATTTTATTTATTCTTTGCTGATAAAAAACTATTAAGTGCTTTCAAGACATAACTGAAGCACATTTATGAATTTGTTCTTCAGGAGTTACGAACTGATGGAGCGCAAGCTCAAAGTTTTTATCTATAGAGAGGGACCAAAACCTGTATTTCATCAGCCTAAGATGAGAGGAATTTATGCCTCAGAGGGTTGGTTTATGAAATTGATGGAAGGAAATAAAAGGTTCATTGTGAAGGATCCCCGAAAAGCTCATTTGTTTTACCTACCATTCAGTTCACAGATACTAAGAGTTACTCTTCCGAAACAGAAGCAGATGGAGCAATACCTTGAGAAATATGTGGAGTTAATTGCAGGAAAATATCGTTTCTGGAATAGAACTGGTGGAGCTGACCATTTTCTTGTTGCTTGTCATGATTGGGTGTGCTTTTAATGCATCTCTTTTATTAGTATTTATGTAACATTTTCACATGATAGGGCTAGTAAAATTCTCTTTTAAGGATTGGCATCCTTTTAGAAAAATTCTTAAGCAAACAATGAAATAGCAATTTAGAAATTTCATCAAGTTGTATATCAGTCAAATTGATCATATCTCACCCAGACATCTTGACCCTTGTGCAATTCCTTTTGATCTGAGGACCTTGTTTATAGAATGATGTGGCTTGGTTATGCCATTCTTCATAGTTGTTGAATACTTATTCTGCTAAGTCAAGAAAGAACTTTCTCATGCTAGGATTTGTCAAATTCTAAGATAAATTTTGTCGTTTGAAAATGTTCCACTTGTAAAAGATTGAAATATCCTAATCTCTAGTCAATGTGTAATCTCCAACATATTTATCTAGTGAAAAGGGATAATATCCTCATGCTATACTACTTCAAGTTGCTGAACTTGGATATGTGATGCAGCTTGAATTTTCTGCAATACTAACATAGTGTGATGTACACAATTGCAGGCCTCCCAAATCACAAGGCAACCAATGAAAGGTTGCATTAGGTGCCTTTGTAATTCCAATGTTGCTAAAGGCTTCCAAATAGGGAAGGACACTACTCTACCTGTCACCTATATACACTCTGTGATGGATCCACTAAGAGGATTTGTGGGGAAACCTCCTTCAGAAAGGTCTATTCTGGCCTTTTTTGCAGGAAGCATGCATGGTTATCTCCGTCCAATCCTGCTAGAACACTGGGAGAATAAAGAACCAAACATGAAAATTCTTGGTCCAATGCCACGTGATTTGGAAGGTAAAAAATTGTATATGGGATATATGAATAGCAGCAAGTACTGCATATGTGCTAGAGGCTACGAGGTTCACACCCCAAGAATAATTGAGGCCATCTTTTCTGGGTGTGTGCCAGTGATCATATCAGATGATTATGTGCCTCCTTTCTTTGAGGTATTGAACTGGGAAGCATTTTCTTTGTTTGTTAGTGAGAGGGATATCCCTAGTCTCAGAGACATACTTCTCTCAATCCCTGAAGAGAAGTACCTTGCACTGCATTTGGGAGTAAAGAAGGTTCAGCAGCACTTTTTGTGGCACAAAGTTCCTGTTAAGTATGACTTGTTTCACATGATTCTTCATGCAATATGGAACAATAGGCTTTCTCAGACTAGACCCAGGTGATGATATCATTGATGGGAATAAGAATCAAGGTCACGAGTTTTATTTCTATTACAACAATTGGTCGATGAGAAGTTGTTGGTGGTGACATTAAATATCTCGTGATGCAAGTTGTGTGGATCAGGTCACAATTGAATCGGAATGTATTTTTTATACTTAAATGTAATTGAGATTGCCGATGACTAAAGTTAGGTGAATCAGGTGACAATCAGATGACGAAAATGAGGTGAATTAGGTCATAATCGAATCATAAATGTATTGTTTATATTTAAATGTGATTGAGATTGTAAATAACAAAAGTTGGGTGGACCATGTCACTATCTATTTTATATTTAAATGTAAGTGAGATGATCGATGTGAATTTAATTCTTTATAGACTACTAATAATAGAAGATTGCACTATGTTTGATTATACGAAAAGAATATTAAAAATATATCAAGATCAAAATATTTGTACCATGTTTTACCATATTAAGATAACATTGAAAATTTATTAATATCAAAATATTTATATCATGTTTGAAAAGATCAAGAAATATTGAAAAAAATATAAAAAAACATGTTTAAAATGATAAAATATTAAAAAAGTCTTCTATAAAAATATTTATTATAAAACCTCATCATCAAATTTTTAATAATTTCTCACGGCTTATTTCAAAAATATAAAATGTGTAGATAATTAATCATTCATATTAGTTTTAGAGCATCCAAGTAGAATAATTTATATTATATATCTATATTTATTGAGATTATTTTCAAAATCAAAAGTTAATTATTCATTGTCAATAATATTCATCATAGCAAAAAGATAAGAGAAAAAAATGTATATAAATTATTTTTAGTTTAAATTTACCTGAGACTTTTAAACATTAGTAATTGCTATAAGTAGATGCATAAAATATATTAGTACACGGTTCAAGCATATGCATAAAAAGTTTTTATGGTTACGTCCTTTAACAAATTGTCAAAAGCTTGGACAACCTTAAATTGGTAGTGCAAAGAGAAAATTATAAAGTTAGAGAAATAAAATTAAGAAAATAAGAACAAAATAGTTTTTTCTGTGTGCAAGTATCATTGTTAACTGCACTATACTACATATGCATCACTGGGTTGGGCCTTTAGCAGCTTTTGTTTTGGACAATTGCTTTCAGCACCCAACAATTGCTTTTCTTTTTTGTCTTTTCAAATTGATTTTTGCAAATATTGAAATGATATAAATATATTTTTTATATAAAAAAATAGGCTTTGAAATAATGTGAGAAAGTAATGTGTGGCTTGTACTATAGTTTGTAGAGTGTAAAATTCTACTAAGGAATCGTAATTGACAAGACTAATTCCGTAGGTACCCTCTGTTAGCATTTATTACTAACTGCACTACAAGTTTTGGGCCCATACAACCATCATATTTTGTGGTGAAAAAAAATTACAATATGATAGTTGTGACCTAAAAAGTAAGTCACATTCTCCCTATACCTTCTAATAATCTCAGTTGTACCTCCATACCCTTATACCTTATCCTAGTCGCATATCTCATTTCCAATCGTAACACTTTCATTCTCTAGTCGCAACGTTTGAGAGAACAATTTCATCATCTGAACATATGTAAAAGAGTTGACAATAAGATTCATCGCATTTGACGTTCCCTAGTATGTATGAAAATAAAAAAAAAATGAGTTATATACTCTAGTTTTACACCTCGCTAGTTTTTTTTTTTGGATTTTGTTTTCAAAAGAATGACAATAAATAAGTGAACAAAAACACAACAATTACTAATAAATACATCGCAAAACTTATATCAACCACCAATGTTCATCACCAGCTACCACAAACAATCACCATCACTTGAAAATGAAGAAGAAGACATCACACTTCCCAATATACTCAAAAGGGTATTGTTAAAATTAAAAAAAATAAATATGAAAGTGTAGGAGAAATATATGAAACTGCAGTGAAAATTTACGAAAGGTCAAATATTATTAAATTTTAAAATTAGCTAAAATTTGCATCTAAGTCCAATTAAATTTTAAAACACAAAACTAACACTACAAATATCTAAGATTTATATTAAATGATATTTTTATTTATATAAATAACTTTTGTAAGCAAGTATCACTAAAGATACCCTAATGTAATTAGTGTAAATGAGAGATATAAAAAGGATATATAAAACATATGAAAATATTTGAACTACGGGACATAATTTTAAATTAATATGAAAAAAAAACTTTAAAAACAATTAATTGTATTTTCAAACATCATCTTCTTTTCTACCTTCCCTTTCTTTAAATAACAACCAATTTATTGCCAAAAAAATAATTTATTGTTTTGTTTTTGTTCCTTCCTCTTTCTGGTCCTTGTTCTATTATTTCTTCTGTGTCTTTGTCCATTTATCACCAACTAAACATCAACATATAAATAGTCAAAACAATTACATTATCTAAGTTGCACCAATAAAGTTTGCTCACCAACGATTATTTAAGATTTGTTCTAGGAAAAATATGAAACATTTTCTATTAATTCCCTGACATAAGGTTATGCCATTGATTTCCATTTATAAGTTTGTTTTGAGCTAAAGAATATACATTAAAAGAATTTTTTTTAGTTGATAATGTTTTAAATCAAAGAACGTCTTCACACATGCATGCAAACAAATAGCTTCAAGAATAATAACGTTAAGTTGTAGAATCATCATAAGCAAAATCACAAAAATAAACAAGAGAAAAAAAAAAGAAAAAATAGAAAATAGATTTAGTGTAGGTTTTTGCCTTTCGTAGTTTTTTTGAGGTTTAGTTTGATATATATTTATGAGTCTTGAATGTTTGGTTTACTTCTGCTTACTGACAAAGATCATATTTAGTTGTTGGAGACGCGTGTAGGGTGGTATTTATTTTGTCTTATTTTGTGAGAACGTGTCTTCTTTGGAGGAATGATGTAACTGTATTCTGATGTGATATTGCCTATATCAGTCTTCTCATGTTTATATCACTCTGGTTGATGTTTTGGATAGTATGTTGGATCCTCAGTTGGGTGTTAAGAAGTTTGTTCTGAATTTTTTTTATAAGGATTGAAACACCTCTGGAGTATCTTATTTTATTTTATTTATTCTTTGCTGATAAAAAAGAAATAAATAAGAAATAAAAAAATTATTTAATTATTTAATACAATAAAAAAATAAATGAAAAACTGAAGTCCATTTATTGAGGTGATATTTCCCCTTCGACCCACCAAATAAATAAAGCATAAAATATTTGAATAGTTGAGAAAGAATAAACTATTTGTATTTAAAGCAAAAAAAGGGAACAGATACATTAACATTTATACTTGTACAATATTCAATTCGATTCACCAATTCATATGTACGCAATTATTGAAGTTCAGAATATAGTTTATAGATCTTCATCATCCCCAAAAAAACACACTCGTCGTTTTCTTCCGTCAGAGAATGAAAAGAGAAAAAATTATGAATGTGTAAATAGATGATAATTGAATGAGAATTTAAAATTAAGTACTTTTTAAAGTTTATTATAATTCATTGTTTATATGCTATTATAATTGACTATGTTCTATTTTTACTTTTATTCATTTTTTTTCAATTTTTCCCTTTCTTTTCCTTTTCTATGCAATTTTTATCTCTATCAAATAAATCATTAATACCTAAATTGAGTTTTCGAAGGTTCGTAACTTTTTCTTTTTTTGATCTAAAACCGTTTAACATTGGGTAGAAACAAGAACTTATCTATATAAAATACTTCAAGAATTATTAAAAGTAATTAAACAACTATCTTACATAAATTGTTCGTTAATAAATTTGATAAGCATTTTATCTATACCACTATATATATAAAAAAGAATAACAATTTTGTATCATTTTAAATAAAAATACTTTATTATTTATTAAGTAAAAGTACTTTTATCATTTGGTAAAAATAAGGTTAAATATGTTTTTCGTCAGCATATTATAACATTCAAGTCAATGATGAGTAAAAATGAAATATTTTAACATCTTAATCCATACGAAAATATATGTTTGAAACATAAAAAAACTGACAATGATTTTGAGAACGAAAATCAATTTCGCTTAATAATAAAGAACGAAAAATATATTTAACTAGTAAATCATTAAAAAAAAATAAGATAAAACCTCACAAACTCATAAACTTTTAACTAACAACTAATTACTCCAAACATTTAATGATTTAGAAGGAAACATCATACTATCAAATGTTTCTATTTATTTCTCCATCCAAAAGAATTATATTGTTTTGAAGTTGTGGTTATTATTTTGAAAAGGTTTAACCAAAATGTTTTAATTTGTGAAGAATTGACTCTTGAAGAAAAGACCCTAAATAAAGAGAGCATTAATTTGAGTGAAGAAAGTTTCCCTTTGTGTAAAAGTTGAAAGAAGATGTTGGAAGAAATGGCATGAGTATTAGTAGCATATGGTTGTACTAAGGGGAGGCCCGGAAGATGGTGGAGTTGCATGTGAATGGCAATGGCATCTACCAAGAACAAATTAAGAGGAAAAGGAAACATAATAACCAAATGGCTCCACTCATTTATGAGATTAAATTGTTTGGGTCCTTCTTAGTACATTACCTATCTCTTCCTCCCATTGCAACCTCAACTCAATTTCAAACCACTAATCATTTTCACACTTCATACCTCAACCAAGAAAAAAAAGTGGAGGATATATTTTTTTTCATTCCTTGTCTTTAACTTTCTCTTTTAATGTTCTTTTTCAATATTTTTTTATCAGCAATCTAGAATTGAAATTAAAATGAAACATTTGAAGTGTTCTAACCTAAAAGTTAGGTTAGATAAACCTTACATTTGAGTGTTTATGGATCTCATTTAATCAACAAGATAATATTGTCAAAAAATTTTATCAATCTGCCCAAAAATGGAAAAACAACCTCTTTCATAAATCCTCCATATAAATACAAAAACATTCTAAAATATTGTGTTGAAGATTTCACGTCGATTAAACATAAGGATTTTTCATAATATATAAATAGGTGTAAACTTTACCTTATAAGTCGATAATTTTATAAAGTTAAGTTAGACTTAAATTTTACTTTTAACATGGTATGAAAGAGATTTAGAACCTATCTTAACTAGAATTGATTTCCTGTCCAACTTTTTATTATTAAATATTTTTTTTAATTATTAATAGCTAATGATCAACATCATATGTTTTAAAGCTTTATTTCTTTTATACATTCAATTTCTTATTTTATTTATATTTTATTCTCCTCCATCTTTCGTAAAGGAAGCTTTTAAACACATATATATTTTATTTTTATTTGTTATCTTAAATAGTTATAGTTTTTCTTTTGAAAACCCCATTTCACTTTTTGCATAACTATTTTATTATAAGTTCCTTATTTATGTGCTTGAAAAAAAATATCACATTACTTTTTATAAGATTTTGTATATGTTAGTTATCTTTAGAGATTTGAACCAACAGCTCCCTTACGTTGGATTAATAGGTTAAGGGGTAATTTTCCCTCGTTATAAAAATAAAAAATTAAATTAAAATGTTTTTAAAATTTAAATCATATTAATGAAACTAATTTTAATTTTAAACGAAATATATATATATAGTCTGACATCGCTCAGGAGTCGAGACCAAAAACATTTTATATACTTCTTCTTCTTCCTACCCACCGAGGTGTCTACCCACCGAGACGTTTTTTAAAGACAAAATCATGATGAGACACCGACTTCTAAAATAAAAAATACCTTAATCGATGTTTTTTTCTTAAACTTAAAGTCGGAACAATAACCTATATGTGAGAACAAGTTTGTTAAGTAAAAAAATATTAATAAAAATATATTTTAATAATTTTTTTTATTACAATTTTTCAGTAGGTTTCGATATAGAGAAAAAAACATATTTAACGAAAAAATCACAATTATTTTATTAATATTAAAAAATATTATATTTTATATAAAGATCTTAAAGAAGCAGTAAATAAATAGAAAATGTATATTATATTATGAGGACAATTAAAGAGTGGGCCAGTGGAATTTACATGATACGTACTATTAACCAATAACTATATTCGAAGATGCATTAAAAGTAAAATATAAATTAAAATAATAAGTTAGAAAAAAAAATGTTACAAGAACATGCATTAATAGGTTTCCAACTACAAAAGTACTGCAGTAGATATTCCATCGTTAAGGCTTTCTCCATTAGAGACTGAAACAAAGATACATTAAATTTGGGAACATATACACTTCCAAACATATACAATGCAGTAATAAGGTTAGGTCAAAAAATATATTCCAACAAGCCAATTGCTTCATAATTGACATTGTTTATTGTTATATCAATTTCTTTTCCTCTGTAAAATTTGAATAAAAAATTTTGAAAGAAAAAAGATAAGTATTGTTCAAATCAATACTTTGTTTACTGGTTAGGGTTTATGCATTTAGTATAGACAAAAATTTCAAAATTCTCTATAATTTGAGTAAAAAGAATTAAATAATGAGTTTAAAAATAATTAAAGAAAAATACATAGATGAATCTTTTTATTTTATTTTCAAATATAACACTATTATATTAAAAAATAAAATAAAGACTGATTCAATTATGTAACTTTTTTTCATGAAAAAAACTCATAATATTTTTTATTTTTCAATAAGAATGTTAACATATTAAATTTAAGAATATCATTACTTTGTGTATTGGTCGGAGCCGATCGAGAGGACCAAAATCATTATGTTCAAATAGAAGATTGACGAGACTAATCAGTGATCAAACATTAGGTAATACATTCTTAATCACGATCCAAATCCTTAATAACCTAATAACAAAGGATCCATGATAATTATATAAATAGGCACAAATTCCAAGAATCAGGTATGTCATTATTCAGTACTAATAGCGTCGAGTGTCGAAAACCTAAATCTTACTTGAACGTTGGAGTGTCTTTAGCAGTTACCATCCGAGTCTAGAGTTCGTGGAAACGAGAAGTGGAGAAGTGGGAGGAGCAAAAGGAGTTCATTCGAGAGGAAAGAATGAAGAATAGACTGACCGACCGAGAAAAAGGACGATCATTCTCTTAGTTCTAATCTCGTTCGATAACACTTTGTTTATTCCAAAAATAAAAATCATTTAAAGGTATATTTATAACTAATGTATAATTTAACCTCAATTATAACCGAAAGTCATTTCTAACTATTGTCCAAAATTAGTAGGAGAAGAGGAGAAAACTTTTCCATCCTAATAAACATATTTTTATTTGGACTAAATTCTAAAGGTTTCTGTCACCAAAAAGAAAAGAGATTTAACAAACATTAAAATTAATCACTATTTATACTATTTTGGTTAGTATTTAAACTAGTGACGAATCAACAATCAAATAAAATTTGTTGTTAAAAGTCTAATTACTGAGTTAATTAGTAATGAATTTGAAGATTATCTATTTAACTATTACATTTTTTCAGTCATTTACCTTTCAATTGTTGTAACTAGAATATAATTGTAGATTAAATGTGCCAATAAAAAAAAAAGTGTGACTTGACAAAAAATATTGTTAGCATCATAATTTTAAAAAGAATACATTTAAAAATTTATAAATCTCAATCGTTAATCTAGTCGCAAACTATTTATAAAAACTGATAAATTTGATTAAAATTCCGGCCACTATTATAAATAATTAATTTATTTTTATAAAATGAAATTTTATATTTATTAATAATTACAAAATTAACATAACATTATACATATTATCTTGATGAAAAAAGAGATTTTCAATCATCGATGACATCCACAATATTTTATTTTATTTCAATACATGCAAAGTTATAATACATAATAAAAAACTAAATAAATCTGTGAGCATCAATATAATTAATATAATGTAAAGTCACACAAATTTGCAAATAAACTAACTAAAAATTGAACTTATACAAACTAGATAAAAATTAAAACTCAAACAAATTAAATAAAAGTTGATACAAATTAAAAGTGATAAGATTTATATAATGAATATATTAATATAATCGTCATGATGAATGAAGGATTGATATTAAATATAATTTGGAGGTGTTGTATTGTAATATGTATTCTATTTGTTGATCTATTATTGCATATATATATATATATATATATATATATATATATATATATATATATATATATTTTTTTTTTTTTTTTTTTTTTTTTTTTTTTTTTTT
>Ga0123342_1003610_pt1 | contig 24688 bp, 10 predicted proteins | sample Turbeawhitnodule_FD_89960 | JGI IMG/M metagenome (GOLD analysis project Ga0123342, IMG submission 89960) | Root nodule microbial communities of legume samples collected from Mexico - Turtle bean Mexico white nodule | ecosystem: Host-associated > Plants > Roots > Nodule | place: Mexico: Nepantla... | reverse complement strand
TATGCAATATTTGACGATATTGTACCCAATTATATGCAATTAATTTAATAATTATAGAATCTCATGATTAGTATCCTACCTAATTAGATTGTAATTTGGGAGAGAGAAACTCCCTATATATTGCCTATACATGACTGATGTAATATACACATAAGAGAATAAGAAACATCTTTTCTTCTTATCATTTTTTATCATTTTCTTATACATTACATACAAATTTTTACATATGGATTAAGATTAAATATTTTTAATAATTGTAATAATAATAATAATTTTAATAATAATAATAATGATATAAATGATAATAATAATAATAAGTATAATAAAAATTATAATATGACAAACAAACTTGTTTGGTATAGTGGTTAAAACTTCTTTGGTCAATACTTGAGTTTGAGTCTTGCCAACTCTATAAAATAATATAAAAATAATAATAAAAAAATTAAAAATAATAACTAAGAATAAATAGATGAGTGTAAAAATAATAATTCACATACAAATTCTTCTCATTTTCTCTTCTCCTTTTCATCTTCTATTTGTCTTCTTTTTCGCACTTTCCACTAAAGCTATGTTTTTCAAATAAGGTGTAAATTTTATAATCATTGTGTCATGGAATTCAGCACCCTTATCAAACCAAATGCCATAAACTATCATCCTTCATTATAAAAATAGATCCTGTTTCATGTTATTGTGCCATCCCTTATGGACCATAGTGATCCAAAAACCTTTACGTATTTCTTACAAAATTCCAGACTACAGTTTCAAGTATACATGACTCCTACAATGGACGACGGAAGGACCATATCTATTGAGATTTTTTTTAATTAGGGATTTCTTTTTAATCAGAAAGATCACTGCAGTGCATATCTCAGTTATTTTAGTTTTATGTACTTATGTACTTATTTACTTTTTAACTATGTTAATTAATTATATTATTAAAATATTTTTTTGATATGAAATAAACTCTTTATAAATTTACGAGACAAATTTAGAAGTGGAGTTTACAAAACTTCATCGAATTTATGGGGAGTCTTAAGTTTCATAATGTTGGATATGATGCATATAGAGAGATAAAGAATGAAGTTGAAGCATTTTGTAATGGTGAAAGAAAAACTGTAAAAAATTTGACCAATAAGTGAGGGAAAAAGTTCTACTTTTATATAAAATAATCTTTGAGTGGGTGCAAGAAAGGAGGTGGAGTATTCAAATTGTGATGCGAGTGGCTGTACATATTAAAAGCACAAAGAAACAACCGTGCATAAAAAGGCTTAAAGCTAGCAGCTACAAAGTGGACTTCAGTGCTTTCCATTCTTTGAAGTCTTGACCTAAGACCAAAGTCACCAAACCTTTAACGCATTACAGAAGAAAGCAAAACTAATAACCGAGGATATGGCTATTATGCTTGTGCTAATCATGCTTCATACGTCGCTCTCGACTATTGACTCATTGGTTTATATTCAATAATGCATCTGAATAATTCACAACCCTTTTTATCCACAACTTTAGATTATTTCATCCTCTTCCATTAACTCCAAGAGGAACGAAAGTACACATCTGCTGAATTTTGCAGAAAATCGGGATTTTACGACCATTTGGTGCTGTCACATAATCAAGATCAGCTCCATCATGGATACAAATCATTCTTTAAAAGTAAACAAGCACCTCATTTGAAATCATCTTACTTTTCTTCCTCATCTTCTTACAAAGTACAGAGAAAATCTGTCTAGAGAAAAATCTATTTCATAATCATAGTTTAATCATAGTTTATAAGTAAAAATCATGTAAAATCAACGAATCACAAAAGAAGCAAATAAAGAAGAAACAAGTGAACGATATTATTATAAAAGGTACTCCATGATGAGTAACATTCCAACTATGCAAAAGATAGTAATAATTGAAAGCAGACACCGACATTTTAAACAATTTGAGGATCAAGTACGTTGATTACTGTGACTCTCCCACTTAGTTACGTGAAATAGCAAAGCTCCATCTGTGTGTATAAATATAATGTATACTATACATGTACACCCCACCCCACTATATAAACACAAGCCATTTGTGGTGCAGCGGTGTGCTATCTTATTCTTGTGCCTCAAGAAATAGGCTAGTCCCTAGCTGAAACAAAGATGGCTTGTTTTCCACAAAAACTCTTTAACAGACTGAAGCCATTCATAGGTGTAGTTTTCTTACAGTTTGGATATGCTGGTATGGATGTTCTATCCAAAGCTGCCCTCAACAAGGGAATGAGTAACTATGTGTTTGTCGTGTACCGTCATGTTTTTGCCTTTGTTGTCATGGCCCCTTTTGCGGTGTTCTTGGAGAAGTATGTTTCTCTCTTCCTTTTGTGTGTCTGCGATTAATTGTATGAACATGTTACTGAAGTAATGCCACAATACTTTTCACAGGAAAGTGAGGCCGAAGATGACGTTTTCAATCTTCATGAAGCTAGTGATTCTCAGCTTGCTAGAGTAATTCCCTGCATGCATGCTTTTTGACACTTTCTTTCTTCTAACCATGCAATATTCACGCACTTAACTTTCGTTATTACTTTCTTATGGCAGGCCAGTTATTGACCAAAATTTATATTTTTTGGGAATGAAGTACACCACAGCAACCTTTGCTGTTTCCATGTACAATGTCCTCCCTGCCATTACCTTTCTCATGGCTTGGATTCTTAGGTAACATTCTCATGCCCTTCAATAATTCAGGTTTATGTCTAAAAACACATCATCAAATTTTTATTAAAAACATAAGTAATATTAGCACAACAAGGTTGTATAATAACTTCTTATAATAATAAGAAAGCTGGAAAGAGAAGAAAGATGAATATCATGGTTGAAAGAATGAAGAGAAAAATAAACTATAAAAAGTGTAACAAGACTTTTATCATTAAAAAATACAAATTGAAATATATATAGCATTCCACTAGACTGATGGAGAGTATAAAATAGGTGTACACCACTCATGCGAATAAAACGAATAAAAGATTCTCAATGTTTTTGTAGTTGCTTGATTATCTTTTTCTTTTTAGTGCATTAACTTGTTTAGTTTGCTAGAAAAAGAAAATTATAATAGCCCAATTAACATTGAAATATGCAACTCATGTTAAGTCAGTAACTGGATGCATTTGGATCCACTTAAATATTTTTCTGTAAAACTCAAAAATATGTTACATGAAGCAAACTCTATATGTCATTCTCATGAAAGCTATTTGAAACTGTCACAGGCTTGAGAAGATAAAATTAAAAAGTATACGCAGTCAAGCAAAGGTGGTGGGAACTTTAGCTACTGTTGCAGGTGCCATGATCATGACACTGCTAAAGGGCCCAATACTTGATCTTTTTGGAACACACGGCAACAATACAAACAACCTGCAAAATGGTGGGGTAAATCTTCAACATGCAATAAAGGGATCAGTGATGATCACAATTGGCTGCTTTAGTTGCGCTTGTTTCATGATTCTCCAAGTGAGTTGTCATAATCATCTATCGCAATTGATAAAAGAATAAATCCTAATCACATTTTTCTTGTGATTTTCTGGGGTCACTAAATACAGTTTCATCTCTTGTTCTAGGCTATTACCATTGAAGCCTACCCTGCTGAGCTCTCTCTAACAGCATGGATATGCTTATTGGGAACGGTTGAAGGTGGCATAGTGGCACTTGTTATGGAAAGGAATAATTTTTCAGCTTGGTCTCTGCAATGGGATACAAAATTGCTGGCTGCTGTCTACAGTGTAGGTTATTTACTTTTACAGTAAACACAGCCTCCACCTCTTGATCAAACATAAGAAAATAAACATCTACCGCGGAGTTTAAGAAAAGAATTCAAGAAAGTCACTAAAACAAACCATGGCATCCAAAGTCATTAGGCATAAAGGAATCATCATATTAAGTAGCTGAGAATCACCAAGTGCTCATGGACCCAATAAATGTCATGGCATGCATTAAAGGTCTTGAATTTCCTATAAAAAAATTACTGTGATCATTAATTGAGAATCACTGGTCTAGAACCACTCAGGAATTTCTTGTCCCTAGGAGGTTCACTGGATCAGCATTGTCATCCATAAACCATAGAATTTATAAATGTCTCCACTACCTTCATGCATAAAGTATGAAATTTATTAATTAATATTTGACTATTTTATAAATTTACAAAATATTCTCATGCAGGGCATAGTTTGCTCAGGAATGGCTTATTACATCCAAGGCGTGGTGATGAAAGATAGAGGCCCGGTGTTTGTAACAACTTTCAACCCTCTTTGCATGGTCATTGTGGCTATCATGGGCTCCTTCTTTCTGGCAGAACAAATGTACCTTGGAAGGTAATAGGAAACCAAATCACATGCCCAGAAAACTAAGTAAAAAGTTTTAAGAAAATTAAACTAAGTAAATCTGAAAAATTTTACAGGGCGGTTGGAGCTATTGTAATTATTTTAGGGCTGTATCTTGTGGTGTGGGGTAAAAGCAAAGACTACGGGTCATCAAGTGCGATTACTGAAGAGGATATATTTTCAGCCAAGCAAACAGTAGAAAAGAGCAACGGCAAAGAAGAACATTCTAATTTCGAGGTCATCACTCTCAGTAACTTAGGCACAGGAAACATAGCAAGAGATGAACAAGTATGAGGAAACCTAACAAATTCAATCTAAATTTCAGCAATCTGGGATATTTCACCATCCAAACGCCTATTTGACAACAGCAGCTATATTCGTTACTAGTTATTTCATCCTTCAAATATTATCTGGTAATAGCAGAGGTTTTTAATATATATCACACTATGGTATGTCAAAAGGCATGTTTTAATAAGGCAAGAAAATCCCAACTAAAGACTGTACAACTTCGAATACTAATTATATTGATGCAGAGCTCCATATCAAGTATTAATTAGTAATTCAGAATAGCTACAAATTTCAGAGGCTGGAGATTTATTCCAACCAACTCACTTGAAATGACACCATCCAATTATCAATTATAAAAAAATTATCAAGTGAATCAAATATAAAGAAATTTCATTTTCATTTCCACCCAAAAAATAGTAAATGGCTCAACAGGCATGTATAATACTATAAAACAGGCATATATAATATTATAAAACAGGGTTGGTGAAGATCATTTTTCTGCATAAGGAATGACGAATAATAATAATAATAAATAATAATATAAAAATATTAACAATAAATAATAATACTATAAAACAGGGTTGGTCAAGATCATTTAAAAAAAACAAGTCAAATAGAAAATAGAACTCTCAACCTTAACTCAATGAATGTCTTCTTATGTTCTTCAAATGAAGAGATTAAGCACATTTAACACTATAAATCGTGATTAATAAGAGATTAGGACGTCACTTTGACCAAAAACCTTAAGAAAATGAATTTATATGTGAGTTTTTCTTTTTATATGTTTCTCATTTTAGTCATCTTTATCAACTCTGAGACTTTTTTAGGCCAGAGTCTCTTAATGGTGACACTTTCTTTTTATTATCGTGCAAACAATTTTCTCAAATAAAAGACTTTTGATACAAAAAGATTTTAAACTTTAAGATTTTCCACCTATCTCACAAACCTTTACAAGAAGGCCAAAACTAAAGGTGACAGTTTTTTTTTTTTTTTTTTATCAGCAATAAGGTGACAGTTAATCCGTGAGAGAAACAAGGGTTTCCACAATATGGTTCCACAACCTTGATGTGGAACTTTCGAAGCAATGAAAGTGAGACAGTTTTGAGCTCCATCAGAGCCATTTCCTTCCCCACACAAACCATCAACCCTGCATGAAAAACCGGGTACTTGAACGGACACTATTATTATTGGAGGAGGAGGATGAAGCTGCAGGTGTGAACGGAGGCACACGGAGACGAACAGAGGTGCGCTCGGATAAATTCCAATCACGTTTTTCTTATGATTCCATGGGGTCACTAATACAGTTTCATCTCTTGCTCTGGGGTATTACCATTGAAGCCTACCCTGCTGAGCTCTCCCTAACATCATGGAATGCTTATTGGGAACGGTTGAAGGTGGCATAGTGGCAATGGTTATGGAAAGAAATAATTTTTCAGCTTGGTCTCTGTTGGTTATTAATTCATATTTTATTAGTCTTAAATTATTTACCGTGTTAGTATGGTATTAGTGGTCAGTTTACAGGGCTGTTAGTATTCTTATTTTATAGCTTCCAGTAATTGTAATTTTATTATATATATTATTGAAGTAAATTAAAATGAATGTATCAGTCCAGGAGAGAAACAAGGGTTTCCACAAGATGGTTCCACCAACTGGATGTGGAACTTCCAAAGCAATGAAAGTGAGGCGATTTTGAGCTCCATCAGAGTCATTTCCATCCCCACACAAACCATCAACCCTGCTTGAAAAACTAGGTACTTGAACAGACACTATTATGGTTGGAGTAGGAGGACGAAGCTGCGGTGCGAACAGAGGTGCGTGTGGAGGTGCAAACGAAGGTGGGAACGGAGGCGCACAGAGACGAAAGAAAGTGCGTGCAGAGGTGTGAACGGATAAATCCCAATCACATTTTTCTTATGATATCATGGGGTCACTAATACAGTTTCATCTCTTGCTCTAGGGTATTACCATTGAAGCCTACCCTGTTGAGCTCTCCCTAATAGCATGGATATGCTTATTGGGAATGGTTGAAGGTGGCATAGTGGCAACGGTTATGGAAAGGAAAAAAATTTTCAGCTTGGTCTCTGTTGGTTATTAATTCATATTTTATTACTTAAATTATTTACCATGTTAGTATGGTATTAGTGGTCAGTTTACAGAGCTGTTAGTATTCCTATTTTATAACTTCTAGTAATTTTAATTTTATTATATATATTATTGAAGTAAATTAAAATGAATGTATCAGGAGAGAAACAAGGGTTTCCACAAGATGGTTTCACCAATTGGATGTGGAACTCCCAAAGCAATAAAAGTGAGACAGTTTTGAGCTCCATCAGAGCCATTTCCATCCCCACATAAACCATCAACCCTGCTTGAAAAACTGGGTACTTGAACGAACACTATTATGGTTGGAGTAGGAGGAGGAAGTTGCGGGTGCGAACTGAGGTGAACAAAGGTGCGTGTGGAGGTGCAAACGAAGGTGGGAATGAAGGTGCACGGAGACGAACGAAAGTGCGTGCGGAGGTGTGAACATATAAATCCCAATCACATTTTTCTTATGATTTCATGGGGTCACTAATACAATTTCATCTCTTGCTCTAGGGTATTACCATTGAAGCCTCTCTCCCTAATAGCGTGGATATGCTTATTGATAGTGGCAATGGTTATGGAAAGGAATAATTTTTCAGCTTGGTCTCTATTGGTTATTAATTCATATTTTATTAGTCTTAAATTATTTACTGTTATTGCATTTGTGGTTAGCTTACAGGATTGTTAGTATTCCTATTTTATAACTTCCAGTAATTGTAATTTTATTGTATATATTATTAAAGTAAATCAAAATGAATGTAGTAGTTTAATAGTTTTGCAATTTCGTGCAATTATGTTCAATCCGTTTTTATAACTTTTTGCCTTCTGTTATTTCCTTCAATTAGTTTCTACAGTCTCTGCAATTGGATACAAAATTATTGGTTGTTGTCTACAATGTAGGTTATTTACTTTTACAGTAAACAAAGCCTCCACCTCTTGATCAAACATAAGAAAATAAACATCTATCGCTGAGTTTCAGAAAAAAATTCAAGAATGTCACTAAAACAAACCATGGCATCCAAAGCCTAACCTAAGTAAGTTTCAAAGTCATTATGCCTAAAGGAAGCATCATAATTAAGTAGTTGAGAACCACCAAGTGCTTATGGTCCCAAGAAATGTTTGCATGGCATGCATTTAAAGGTCTTGAATTTTCTATAAAAAAAATTATTGTGATCATTAATTGAGAATCACTAGTTTAGGGCAACTCAGGAATTTCTTGTTCTATAGAGGTTCACTGGATCAACATTATCATCCATAAACCATATATTTACTGCTGACACGGTGACAGATTAACTTTAAAATAAAATTTATAACTGTCTCCACACTACCTTCATGCATAAACTATGAAATTTAATAATTAATTTTTGAGTATTTTATCTTGAATAAATTTACAAAATATTCTCATGCAGGGCATAGTTTGCTCAGGAATGACTTATTACATCTAAGACGTGGTGATGAAATCAGTCGTTATAGGGATCTCCATTTAGTCATCAAATTAGCGGCCGAAAATGGTGGTCGTTATCTCCTTATATTTCAGCTATTGATTTATATTCACCGATTTTTTTATAAAAGTTTGGTCGCTAATTTCAGTTTTGAATTTTGGTGACCAACTTTTTTGCGAGTGATTTTTTCACCGAAATTTTAGTTGCTAATTTGATTTTCGAATTTTGGTGATTGAATTTTCTGCGACCGATTTAGCCACCAAAATTTCGATTGCAAATTAGCGACCACTTCATAATTCGGTCGCTAAAAGCTTTGTGACTATGTTTTTCGCTTCCATCTTTATTTGATGACTGTTTCGGTTGTATATATATATTTAGCGACCGATTATAGTGTTTTTAGCGACCGAATTTGATGGTTGCTAAAAGTGATTTTTTTTAGTGATCGTCATGCTTTTGTCTTCGTTGTCTGGCCCCTTTTGCGGTGTTCTTGGAGAAGTATGTTTCTCTTTTCCTTTTGTTTGTCTGTGATTAATTGTATGAACATTTTATTGAAGTAATTCCAGAATACTTTTCACAGGATAGTGAGGTTGAAGAAAACAGTGTTTTCAATCTTCATGAAGTTAGTGATTCTCAGCTTGCTAGAGTAATTCCCTGCATACATGTTCTTTAACACTTTCTTTCTTCTAACCATGCAATATTCACGCTGAGACTTCTTTAGGTCAGACTCTCTTAATGGTGACACTTTCTTTGTATTACTGGTGAATACAATTTTCTAAAATGAAAGACTTTTGATACAAAAAGATTTTAAACTTAAGATTTTCCACCTATCATATTTGTCCAAATATTTGTCCATACTAAATACAAAGACGAACTAGACTCTAATGTCACTATTAAGTTCTTTAAGTGGAGACATAGAGTTGAGAGTAATAGTTGTAAAGAAACTCATAAGAAACTAAGAAATTACCTTCAATCCAAAATATTGACTTTTTTGGGTCTTTCTAGTATATGTTTCATCTATACTTCTCTACCTTAAATTCCTAACATGTATCTTATCATCAAGAGAATGCCACTTAATAACAATTTTAAACAGTTTATAAAACTTTGCCTATAGCTATACCGGGATACTTTGGTTAATACATGACTAATTTATAGCTGTTCAAACATGTTGGTTAATGAAATAAAACAAGTAAATCAGTTGCGCAAATCTGTTTTAGTATATATTATAGTGAAATTATTGGAAATCAATATAGAAAAAATAAAACAGGACAAGACCATCTTGTAGTAAACTAAAAACATGCACCATAAACAATACCATTATGTTAAAATAAATTACCTAGCATAATTAGCTATACACACGTTTCATTTTGTTCAGAGTTCCTTTTATTCTCAACAAGGATGATTTGTCCACGATTGAGGAAATATTTAAACACCTGCGTTATAGTTGATACCCAGAACCTTCATGACAGGTAAGACTTCCTTCTAGCGACTATAGGAACAAGACAAGAGATTGAGGTTAAGCTACTGTTGTGAAACATTGATTCATGAATATTAAAATTTTCCTACGATGACCAACTCCTTCATTGAAGGGCAGCAAACTTCTAATACATGAAGGGACTTATTTCAAGGAGCCTTCTTAGACATCTATATTTTGGAAGAAACATTTTCAGTTTCAGATGAAGGTTGATGTTTCCCAACATCTCGGGAAATATAATGAGGAAGCTTCTGCTTGCAGATTTGAAGTGCTTGTTGAAGCAGCATCTGGGTCAAATAGCTGTTCAATAAAATGACAACAACTAAAAACATGAACAGTTCCCCCAAGCAGTATGGGCTCTGGACATTAATATTACTTTAAAACTCCGAAAAAGTTACATTTTCTTTTGAATATTTTACTTTAATATATTTAATCTTTTTTATGTTTATTTTCATTTGCATATTTCATTTTCGTAAAGTGCTGCAGACTTTGTTTTCTTGGAATATATCCGGGTCCTATAAAATGTATTTATGAACATGATTAATATTTGATTTTAAAGAATATTCATGACAGACAATAATAATAATAATGATGGTAATACAATTACAAACAATAAAAAAACAACTCATTTAATAAATGCAGGAAACCTTCCGAGGAATGGGGACAAACATCATTAATCATTATTCTATTAGAATACTACAAGTTGGACATTGTCTTAAAAAAACATCAATATATTAATAGTAATAAGTATTACTATGATTACAAATTTAAAATTTACAAATATTACCGATCAACATCTTCTTTTCTTCAAAATTTCCTGAGTCATTCATAGTATATTCACAACTATCCTAGTCACTTGAGAAGTGGAGGTGTTTGGCCATAATTCCTAGACAAACCTATTAACTAGTCCCCAAAAAAAACATTAGGGATTGTTATGGTAGACTTAAATGAATACCCAAAAGAGATGGATATATACCTAAGTGCCTCATCTTGGGCTACTTTTACACTTGAAGGTGGTATCAACCTGGAAACTACCTCTGCCTAGTGTCTCTTTGACTCAAAACCTGGGAACTGTCTGGATGCAACTTTGAGCTCTTGTTAGCAGCAAGAGTTGCTCTTCTGCTTGGACTTTAGCAGCACAACAAGTTGATGACAAAGCAGTACTTGTCAAGGGTTTTAATGTACAGGACCTGGGAACTAGATTCTTGCTTCTCTGTTTCAAGTCCACTTCAACAGAGAATAGTGAATAAACTGGCCTGTGGTCTGAGAATTTTGACTCTCCCCGAACATACCACATCTGATTCAGCCTTTCTCCTTTCCACAGAATTCGATCGCACCTGATTTCACATCCCGCACAATCAATTTTGTCTCCGTTAAAATTAATTCAGTAATATAACAGTAATCATATAATTACAATAATCTAAAAGGCAGTTCAATAAACTAACTTTAAGGCCTCATTAATGTGAGAAAGAGATTGATGAAGCATGTTCATTTACCAAGCAGGAGTTCGTTGTTTTTCCTTGGATTTGGAGGATTGGGCGACATAGTGGTCAGAATTGGTCAAGTATTTGTAAGTAGGAGCAAAGTATATGTTCCCTTCATTCCAACCTTTGAATACCCGACCAGCTCTCTGCTCTATCCTTAGCTGCAAGCCCAAGTCAACACAATATAATGTTAGCAAAAGACACGTTAACCAATAAACTAAAACACAAAAAATCATACCATACATATATTACCTGATCCTTCTCTAGTAATGCCTGCCAATTATTCTTCTTTAGTAGTTCATGTGTGTCATCATAGCCAGCAACTAGTCGATAATTCAAGTCGCCAAGCCAAATAATATTACTATACACATACCAAGAAAATTCAAGTCATGATCAGAACAAATTAAAAGAAACTAAAAACGAAAAGTGAAAATTGTGTAAGTAAAAGGACTTACTCGTGTTCCAGAATACTTTGAGGATGGAGAGAATGAGAAAGAGATTTTAAGGAGCGAGAAAATTTTGTTTTCTTCAAGATTTCCGAGACGTCCAAGTTCCTTCGCAATTCGTCACCAAATTTCTCCCCAGAAGCCAGGTGGGTGCAAACGAAGCAGAACGTGGTGCTGTACAATGTCATGCTAATTGATGTTGAACCCTGTTAAGAAGCAGAACAAGTAAATAAAAATTACACACATTACTTGTCCACCACAACTTACATGTCAATCAGACCTTATAGTGTATAGCCATTTTTGCGTGTTAGAAAAAATTACGTGAATTGCATTGCATTTGATGAAAACATAATATTAGAAGATGGAGTTTGGTCTATTGTTACATACTATTGATGTAAGATCATTCATTCACCTTATTTCCAAGATAACCCATTATGCCTCTGCCAACACAGGAGACTTTCAAGTTGGAAACATGGTTGCAAAGATCCCTTCGTACCCACACGCACAAGAAGATACCAACCATTTGCTTGCTTGCTGCTAAGCAATAGCTTCTTCCACTCTGAGAAGACTTTTCTTCGTCATCCAACTCACCCTCAAAAGAGACAAAATCAGAGAAACTTTTCCTACACTTGAGATTTCCCTTGTCCTCGTCGTCGTCATAGTTGTTGTTGTTCAAGGCTTCATGGATAAGGCCCACCCACTTAGCTGCTGGACCACTGTCCTCCGGCCCAAGCACGTTCCCCGCATTTAGCGGTACGATTTCTTGGAACCTAACAACATGCGCGCCAATAAATCAAATGAAGACAATTCCACAAAAACGTTAGTCAAAATTAATGCTCGCTTTCTAATTTTTGTTTCACTTCACAGAATTGTCCCGCTTTCTAATTATAGTGTAAAGAATGAAGTGACAGTGAGTTATACAGAATATGCTATATTTATATTTAAGATAATGTTTTAGATTTTGAGCAATGATACTGACTGAAATAATTTAAAATAAAAAATAATTCGAATATATGTTATTAAAAATGACAATATGTATTTATGTAGGTATATGTTTGGTAGAGAGGAAATAAGTTGGAAAGAGAAAAAATAAAAAATAAAATGAAAATAAGAAAGAAAGGAAAGAGAGATTAGAAGAAGATACATACCCAATAACATAGATATGAGGTTGGGAAGGAGATGTGAGCCAATTCCTGAAACTCAAGTCTTCCTTGGGTGATTTTCCTCCCACATTCCACGTTCCCACGAACATCCTATAAATTCTCAATTATATTTTTACCAAAATAACTGCACACATATCACTTTTATAGGGTTTGATGCAAGTATTTACCTAAGGTTCATAGCTCCAGTGCCAGTGCCAGTGCCAGTGCCACGTGATTGCTTCCCAACTACCAAACCTTCTTCCAAAAGAAATCCACCAATTATAAAATAATAACTACTATTAAACCTAATTAATCAAATTCATGTTAGCCTTAAACTCATTATCATCATTCAAAATCAACACTTCATCTCATCTCACTGTTCGTAAATTACCTGAATAATCATCCGCTACGCCCACGTAACCATCTTCATCCGAGCAACTTTTCCGTCTTTCCTTCGCAATTGCTGAGTCCACACATACACCAAAACAAACTCCCGGTCAAGTTTCAACACCAAATGTGAAAACTAAACGCAAATCCAAAACCGATAACAACAATTCAAGAATCGCGTTTCACCTGTTGCATCATAGTCTGACTCAAACTTCTCAGCACCGTTCTTCGTATTGAGCCACTTCCTCATGGCTAATCTGGGCCACGAAGACTGCATCTCGAAAATTAAAATTAAAATAAATAACCGTTTCGCGATCAACGAGATAAGATGAAAATGGAAAGGAAAAAGAAAGAAAATAGCGTGGTGGTGCATGCGCATACCTTGGATAACTTCTTCCACTCTGTCCTCATTGCTCCTCTACCTTTGATGACTTGAAACTAAGACAAATTAGAAACAATCAAATGATCAGGAAAAAAGAAAGATAAAGGTGGCAGCAACGTTTTAAGATCCAGATTATCCAAATCCTAGAGGGAATGTTTAATAATTCAATTTGGGGTTTTTTTACTAATTACGGGAGGTCATACATGAAAAATAAATATACAAAATTATGTGGGACTAGATATTTATTTTTCTTGTCCAAGAAAATTATGTTAATGTTGTTTATATAAATCTTAAACAAGTGTTCAGCGGTTTTCAACGGCAATATAAAAGAACTAGTTGCAGGGGAAACAGAGACAGCTTTTGAGGCCAAAAAATAAGAATAAAAAAACATGTAATCTACATGAAAAATAGACAAAAGGTTGGGTTCTTTGAGTTACGCCAAGTTTTGCACTTCACAGAAAAAACAGTTAAGAGATGAACTATTAAAGAACATAAAAGGTTTGGGTTTTGGTACTTTTCCTTCATCTTTAAGGCTTGGTAATAATTAAAAACAAGTTTGTGATCTCGATCAACTCCATTGAAAAAAGTGCACCTTTTCTGATACCCTCTTGCTAGAAAGAAAAACTCTTGGAACTGGAAAAAAATGGAAGGTCTCTTTGATAACATGGATCAAAGGGGGGAAAATCTGAAAATCTTTTCAGAGCGCTGAAGAAAAACAAGATGTAGAGAATAAAGAAGCAAGTTACAAGCAGAGTAAACCGATTACCATATAGAACGAATAAAACGTTACTGGAACGTGAGTCAACGGCATTTCAGGATTTTGAAAAGAAAGAGAGATGAAAAACGAACAGAATGTAGTAGTAGTTATTACTAGTGGTGCTAAAAAGAAATGGCAAAGTAAACAGATGAAACTACCCTCTAAATCAGGGTTGGAAAATCACTTACAAGAATGGACCAAGGTTTGAGTTTAACAGAAATGATTAGGGACTCTTTGTTGTGTTAATGATGTAATGAGAGAGGGTAAGAAGAGAAAGAATAATTTTGTGTCAAAAGATTCTATTAACTTGGCTTGGTCGATTGAGAAAGAATGCAGAGAAACCTTGAGTTGGGGTGTTCCCCGGAAAAGCAAAAAGAGTTATGGAGCTATCAAATTTATACATGTATGGGGATTTAAGATTCCAGAGGGAAAAAAATAGCTCTTAATTTTTTTTATGATTTTTAAAATAGTAATTATTAAAATATTATATATTCAAGCTATTTTTAATATGATATAATTGAAATAAAAAGGTTAAAACATATAAATATTACTGTGATTAATTTTCATCTGTCATCATTATAATTAAATTTACAATGTTAGAAATGTGGAAAGAGTTGTTTTTTTAAAAAAAAGAATCGTTTCTGAACCTGAAGTAAAGATAAGAGATCTTACAAATCAGAACATGAAAATATAAAAATGTAAAAAGTTTTAATTAATTATTGATTTGCAGTTCGTGGGTGTTGTGGCCTTTAGGCATTTGCAAGAGCAAAGAAATGTTGCTGTAGTGGTTAAAGGTAACTGAACCACTCTAATCATAACCGTACACCTATCAGCTTTGTACCGTACTGCATCCAACGGTCAAGGGAGACTTTATACTAGCTATGGTCTGTCTCTCATTGTCCACGTATTCACAATTAATTACACACAATGATAGAATTCTGGTGGTGGTAAGGTCTTAATCATTATATATCCAATTTCATATTGTTATTATATATTAAAATATATATAATTTTATTGTTTTTATAAATAATTAAATAAAAATAAATTTATATATATCATTATTTATTAAAGAAAAATAAAGTACTTATATTAAAACAAAAATATTATTCAATTATTTATTTCTTTCATTTATATTACTTTTTTTATCCATATTTTTTTTACCTACAATTATCTTCTTCATTCATATCATTCCAATGTTAATTTTCTCAATAACTCTATTACGATGCAGTTTGTAAAGTGTACTACATCAAATTTATATTTTGTTTTATATTTTCTCTAAAAATTTGGTTTTCAATTTATTATTTAATTTCTAAATACTTCTAATTTATAAATTTAATAAGATGATATTTATATTTACTTATATATTATAAAATATTTTTATATCTAATCTAATTTAATTTTATAAAATAATTTACATTTAGTTATAACTAAATAGTATAAAATATTTTTATATCTAGTCTTTCTAAAAAAAACATTAACAGATAAAAGTGAACATGCATATTTTAATTAATATTATTATATGACATTTTACAGTTAGTTTAATTGACAGTATATTTAATAAATATTTAAATTCTTTAGCGTCTTACTCCAATCTATATATTTAATTAATATTAAATTAAACTGATTTGTTAGTAATATCGAATTTAACATCCGTTTAATAAAACTCACACCAACATAATCGATGTTTTTTTTTGCTAGAATTTTTTACTGACTCTAACTATCAAATTTATTGAATGGGTGTGTCGCATTTATAGGTTTGAACCCGTTTGGTTGGATAATTTTAATTATTGGAGAACTGATTTAAGAGGGAAGACGATTTTAAAAACAGACTTTAATATCCCCAAATTTAGAGATTTCTTGAATTTTCTAAAATTTCGGTAACATAACATCAATTTTGTTATTCTCGCTAACATCATCCTTCAATAAATCACCATATGACCTACATATCTGTCTCCTAAAGGACGCACAATCCATTCTTAATGTTTAGATCTCATTTTTAACCCTTAGCTTATGCATGAACTATCCTTTACTACATGTTTTAATATTTAATCAATAATAATCAACCTCTAAGTCCTTTATTTTAGAATACAAATATTATTTTTTTTCATTGTATCTCTTGAATTATTCCATTCACACATGGTATATGTTTATTGCAACTGAATTATAATTTTTTTTTCACGCGGTGCTTTGTAACTATTATTTTGATAGATTATAAATGAGTATAATATTATAAATAAGTTTTATAAAATTAAGTTAAACTTAAAAGTTAATTTTTTAATAAATTTGTATGTAAAAGGATAATCTCCTTAGGTTAGGGTGTTTTATTACTAGAGTCCTGTACCTGTTGGATAGTATTTGAAAGAAGCTGCATCTCGCTTCTTTCTTCTGTCTTCAATTTTCGCTGACAGTAAATGACGCAGGCCAAACTGATCTATAGAGAGAGGAAAGAGAAGAATGTAGTAAACTTGAGAAAGGAAATGATAAGATTTGGATTGAGCACGTGTTAGGTCTGATTTTGTTTGTGGGAAGGTGAAAGAATAGGTGATCATGTATGAACCTCAAGTGCCCTAATCATGCGCCCCGTTTATTGAACAAGTTAAGATGAGTTTGAGAGCGAAAGAAATATTTGATATGAAGGTGAATGAAGTGTCATGTTGAAGATTCTGTATCATGCCTGCCTGACCTACTCCATCAAACTGCCAAGTAATTTGCTAAGATATTCATAAACAAAACAAACCAGTATTCAATTTATAATAAGCTCCAACCCCACCCAAACACCAACAATTCTCTACTTCATCCTAACTTTTATTTCTGTTGTCAAATTACAAATTTTATGTGAGTTTAAGGGATATATTTATAGTTGAGATATAATAAAGATAACATTTTAATTTAATATTTTTGGAGATCCCACTTGCACTAGAGATTGAAACAATTCATTGTATATAAGTCGGTGGTCGTCGAATATGTAAAGGGCAACATGATCGCCGGTCGAGGAAACGGCGATCACCATGCGTGCGTAGTCGGTGGTCGCCGAAGGTATGCAAAGATCAACATGAACGCCGGTTGATGAAGCGGCGTCCACCTTAGGTCTCCATGATCGCGATCGATGAAGCGGCGTTCGTAGTCGGTGGTCGCCGAAGTATTGTAGAGGTCAACAAGATCACTGGTCGAGGGAGCGGCGTTCTCAATATGTGGGTAGTCGCGTGGCGAGGTGAAAGTATGTGGCTTGGGTCCTGGGAGGTTCGGTATAGTTGAGTATTGCTTTGAGGTAACCTGATGGTTATATTTTTTGGGCATGGTTTTCTCTCTTTAAGGTTGTTCTGCTGCAACCATAAAGGAGAGCTTCTTTTGTGGATGATGTAGGAAGTCCACTACTGATTACTGTATATGGGTTGAGATACCCCTGAAGTATCCCCTTAATTCTATTTATTCATTGCTGATAAAAAAAAAATATAAGTGGGTGCAAATCTCACCTCATAAGTCGGTTTTATGGGGTTGAGTTAGGTTTAAAGTCCACTTGATATGAGAATTATTTAAAGTCTATCCTAGTGAATGTTTGTTGGCTTTATCAGATCACCCGCTATCGGGCCGTTATCGAACCACCTATAATATGTTATCCCACGCATGAGCTGTCACTCTCGACATGAGGGACTGTGTTAAAGATCACATATCAACTAGAGATTGAGACAATTCATTGTATATAAGTAGGTGTAAACCTCACCTCCTCATAAATTAATTTTATAGGGTTGAATTAGGCTTAAAGTCTTACGAAATATTAATAACCATATATTAATGTGATTACGATGAATGCGTCAATTTACAAGTATGTATATACATACATATATAGATTAGCACCTTCCGCCTCACGGATTAAGAAGCAACGTGGTACAATAAAAACATGTTTAACTTAATTATTCAAACAAGCTATGCTTTGATGGAGAGGACACGTAACTAATTAGTCATATTTTTATTGAGAACTTTGTTGACAGACGCACGAAGAATTTAAACTTTTTGACTAAAAAGATCAATAGAAAATGGTTTTATTGCAATATCTTGGCCGGTTCAATGTAGATAGGGTTTGTTAAATTTCTTATGGTACGAAGATAGTAACAAATAGGCAAAAATAGTATATTATAGTACATCTTAGGATTTGAAATCTAACCTGATGTTAAATCCTCATTAAATAATTAGTTGTCTAAGAATTAGGATGCATGCCACACAAATTAGTTGTCTCTTAGCTAGAAGCTGAATTTCATGTGATGTGCATCCAAGTTACTTGCTTTTACATCTATCACTTACATTTGGATTAAGTGTTGACATTTTAACTTGTTCTTTTTTTTTTAATTTTGTTTTTGGGTATTACTTACAAATTTTCATTTGGGTTGAGTGTTCTTATTGTTAATGTTGTAAAAAAACCCTATTAACTAGATAGAGTTTTCATTTGTTATATCATAGATGGCTGAGTCATCACTTATTGTCCATCCAAAGGTGTTTTTGGAGACTATAAAATTGTTATTATCTATATTAAACAGTTTTGTGACACGTTGTAAAGAAACCCTAATAACTCCATAGAGACTTCTCCCTCCTTTCTTCACTAATTCATCAAGATCATCTGGAACCAGAGTTATCTTTATTATACCAATATTGTGGGCATAAGTTCTTCCCAAGGACGCACATTTGAAGTCTCTTTTTATTAGTTTGAATTATATATGAACATGTAAACATTGTAAATAATTCTATTTTGTGAAGTTATCATAAGACAGAAAAACATAAAGTATGAGATTAGAAAAATGTTATTGTTTAGGAGAATTAGGTTCTGTTTATTAATATTTTTTTAATGATATTTATGAAAAAGTATATTATGATTAAAAAAAATTATGAAATAGAAATCAATTTTTGATAAAAAAATAATTAGTTGTTATAATGAGTTTATATTATTATTAAATAGTTTCTAAATTGGTATCTAATTAGTTATTGAAGTTTTTTTACAAATTATTTAAATTTATTTTATTTTTAAAATTTTTTATTAATAATAAAAAACATTTTATATATTAATAATGGTTCGGCGTACACATATTTTCCATCTCTTTCTCTCTCCCTTTCAACAGAGATTTTAACTCACTGCTAACGTAATAAAGCGCACACACACGCATACACTGTTACTTGGATTTCAGCATGCATTAAACCATACAATATACAAATCAAAATGAAACAAAGGTTGAACAATGGCGACCTAAGCGAATCTGATTGAAAATTCGTAATAATATATGAAAAGCGAAGTGTATTTAAGAGTATATTAGGTTTGGAGTTTTAGCGTGAGTTCTTCAGAAACCCAACCAAAGAGCTTCGCTTCACTCGTCAAACACCGGCTGCGCCGGTAACCACACGCTCTTTTTCGATTTTGAATTTTTCAAAAGAAAAGGCACTTGTTACCTTTCTTGCTTTAATTTTCCCTAGGCTCCTTTGTTTTTAAATTTTTAATATTTATTTTTTAAAGTTGAAATATATCTTTGAACGGCATATTTTCAAAGTTAAAATATATTTACATAGTTGTTAACTATGTGAATAAATAAGATAATAAATTATAATAATATTTTTCGGTGCTTATTTCTGTTTAATTTTTAATCAATAAAATTGTACAACGATTAAAAAGTAATTTAAAAAATAGTATGGGCTGAAACTGTCGTTGTAATATTTTAAATATATTAATTATTAATAAAAATATTATCAAAAAATAAAAAGTTTAATATTAATAAAATGCTAAATTCAATTGAAAATTGTAATATAAGAAACATAAAAATATTATTAATTTTATAATATCATTAATTAAAAATTTATTAAACAGATTCTCTTAAAAATAGTTCCATAGTCTAATATCTATCCATACCAAGCATGTGATATGTTAGTTCTATTAAGCGGAATAAATATAAAATATTAATTAATCTTTGGATTGAGATTTTGATTAACGTTAAATCATGAGTCACAGGGTGGATATATGAATTGATATAATTACCAGATTAATCAAAATATTATTTGTAACTAATGATGATATTCAATGACACACATATATGATTTAAAACAATATTTAATGACTTGCATTATCATGTGAAAAGGAGCCCACGCATCATTAATAAATTAAGTATAAAAGAATTAATAGTTAAATAAATTTAAGGAGAAATTGTAATTATTTTTAATAAATTTATTTTAAATAATACTTATATGGTCTCTCTTAGAAAGAGTTTTAAATTATCTATATATTCTATAAAGAGAATTCTAAAATACATATCTTATATTAAGATATTAAAATCACATAATTTTATAGATGATACTTCCATAAAATGCAAACTATTATCAATATTAAATTAAATAGATTATTATACATATTTTTATACTTAGTTCATACAATTGTTTATTTGTTTTATTTTGTGTTTGATATTTATCTTTAAGAACAAATTATTATTATTGACTCTTGACACATTTAATATAAAAAGATAGTTTTCAAGTGTTTGGTGTTGTTATTTTTTTTATTTTAATATAATATTATTTAATTTGCTTCTAAATAATTTTAAATTAATACACTTATTTACGAACATGTTGTTTTTAAAAGCAAACACAAAATATAAATATAAATCAACAATTATTAATAATAATTCTTTTTATAATCATTGTTTTCTTGCTATCAATTTTTTAACTAATATATCTCATTTTATTATTTTATTTTTTAAACTTTTATAATCTTCTTTTTAAATCAATTAACTAGTTTACAAGATTATAAAAAATTATTTCTTTTATAATTATATTTTATAAACATACTTTTTATATAAGTTTAATAATAATTTTTAAAATATATAATGAAATTAAAAAGATCTAATTATTCATATGAAAAATATATTTTGTTTAAATGTTCTCCTATCAATTCTGGTAATCTAAATATATTGTGTAATAATTTCTTTCAAACTGTTAAGTATGATAATTACATTGAATTTAATTTTGATCATTATTAAAGTCAGTTACATCTCCCAATCAATATCAAACTAAAATTTGATAAATTATCAGAATAACTTCAGATCCCCTTTCTTTTTAAACAGTGATACACTTGTATTTTTCATTAATTAATATTTTATTATTGTAATGGTTCTAAATCTAATAATCATGTTTCATATTATTTGTATTCAAAGTGTTCGATTGAATATACTTATTATTCTATGTAATAAATATTAACACAAATCTATTAGCATGATAAATAAAAAGACAAACTAATGAATAATTGTTCAGTAGTCAATAAATTTTAAGTAGATGTTTTCTTAATATTAATTAATACAGTAATTGTACAATAATCACTACAAAAGAAATTTCAAAATTAATATCTATTTATGATTTCTTAATTTGACAGGTAATATTTAAATACAAACTTAGAAGAAATTAAATTCTAAATTAATATAAAACAATAATAGCATATGTTTTGTAAAATAAATAAAAAAACTGATAGTAGGATGTTAAATAACAATAACCTATAAATAAATAGATTTTTATGCATTGACACTATATGTTGTTATCTATTCATCCATAGTTGCTCGTTGGGGATAATTCTAATATTTGCATGTTGACATAACAAGAAATAAAGACGCAACGTTGGGTTACACACGTTCAATATTTCATATGTTGAAATAGTAGTATGCTATTTCCTTAATCCAACCAAAAATATACTAATTAACAAAATCAAACAAATACCTTGACCATCCTTCGCTCATAGTACCAGCACCCATGGTTATGAACAAATCCCACCCGATTGACATTTCTGAAGTACTTTGTAATGATACGTACAATACTGGCAGCATATGGTAATAGTTGACTGCAATACAAATATTGGCAATAAGTAGAGTTCTTTCTCTGACAACAAATAAATACATGAAAGATATATCAGAGGAAAGAACTTGAAAGCCATGCATCGAAACAATACCAGAACACAAAAACAGTGAAGGGTAAACCCTTTGATGATAAGACACATTATAACAGAGATCATTAACAATGGCATTAAAAGTATTGACAACATTATTCTAAAATGTCAAGGTTTGAAGAATATTACATTTAATTTATCCCAACCATATTTTTTCTCTCTTTTGCCTCTGTTTTCTTTCTTTTTTTTAAGGGAGAGAGAGGCTATCGTGTAGTCATACACATACCTGCCCGTACACTTTATGATAGCTGTGAGCAATTCCAGCCTACTCGAGTGCAAAACTGGGAGTTCTGAACAAATGTTCTCTTGCTGCTTGGCAGTCATGAATGGCAATGACATTTGTGACAACGAGCCATTTACCATTAGAACCCTATCAACCAGGGCCAATAACAGGCGAACAGGAACATCTACCTAATAATGTGTTGCAATTTGCATTTTGTCATTGTTCTTCCAAAATAAGAATACACAGAACTCACCATCAATTGTAGGAACACATTGTACAAACTAAAAAGTACCTTAGCAGAATATGAATTTGTAAGCATTAGACAACAGCCCAACATAAGGGTAAATACTATCATATATACTGAATCCAAATGCAAATCTACGAACTGCCCAAACCAACTTACCCATATTGCCTCTGAGTTCTGATCAGTTAACATCTTCAATGTAGGCTGAACAACTTTAACAGCATAGGAAGATGATTCTTTCTTGATCTTAGGATATCCACTTAACCTATTTTGTAACAGAGTTAGCACAGGAAGCTGCCAGCTATTTTAATGAAGACAAATCTCACCAGCAATAGGACTAAGAATGGCAGAAAATGTAATACTATAAACAAAATATGAGCGAAAAGAAAGAGTCCTTTATCAAACAAGTAAAATCAGAGTTCATAACCAACTTTGGATTTAGATAATGAGAGAGAATGATGCAGGGAAAAAGAAGTATCCTCAAATTATGTGAAAGTGAAATAGCTATTTGGGGCATCACTAATCTACCATTTCTTTTCTTGCCACTGAAAACGAAATAGATGCACAACAAAATTGTTTGGCAAAGTTGTCAGCATTCTCATGCATGACTCAAGAGATCTAACTTGATGAGACACAAGTTTGGCTTTAAGTCCTGTATACCAAGTCTAATAATCAATAGAGAACTTAGTAGCTTTTGAAGAATAAAATTAGAGCTAAAAGGGTCACTGTTAAATATGAAGAGTCTTACACTTTGCCTTGCTTGGTTATCAAATTCTTGGTATTTGGAACTAATAGCATCATGATAAAAATTACCTAGTAAAAAAATTGGATAAATATATACTAAAGGTTTAGATGGAGAGCTTACCTCTACCATAGGCCCTATTCTGAAGGACCCATCACCTCCTCTTTGGACACCAAAGTAAGAAGGGGGATAAGTGCAAAAGGAATCTGTATTGCTTGGACCACATTAAGCCATTCATTCAAGGTATCCAATGAACTTTCTGATGTATTAAAAGCAATTGCACAAATCATAGTTGGAACAATTGCACAACTTCTAGTGATCAATGCCCTCAACCACTTCTTTATATTGAGCTTAAGAAAACCCTCTGTTATAAACTGGCCAGCATATGTGCCAGTTATGGTACTACTTTGGCCAGCTGCTAGTAAACCAATACCCCATATATAGAGAATTGGAAACAACCCTCCCCCATACCTCTCCTCCAAATATTGCCCTGCATTTACCAATCCTATGCCATTGGCCTGTTCTGTACCATAGAACACCCTAGCAAAAACTGTTATCACAGATAGATTGATCACCAATGTGACTAAAAGTGCCACTGAGGACTCAATTGAGTAGTAGTTTAGAGCCTCTTGAACCTGGCCTTTGTTACGGATATCAATGTCCCTTGATTGTACCAATGTAGAATGGAGGAACACATTATGTGGGGTTATCACACACCCCACAATTTCCACAGCCTGACGAAGAGTTTCTGAACTAAATCTTGGGATTAAAAGACCTGCAAGAAGCACCAATATTAAAAGAAATATGAAAATAGTATTAACATGTTTTTGGACATTGGAAATAAGAATGAAATATAATCATCACAAAGACACTAATAATACTAGTATATTTTTACATCATAAAATCAAATGAATGTGCTCAAACTAAGCCATTTGATAAATTTCTACCCATCATTAGTTCTTCTTCACTGGGTTTTGTATCAAAGAACATCCACGCAAAAGAAAGGGCCATAGTTCCAATGAAAACTGCGAAAACACCTTCCAACTTCCTCACTCTGTAGTTCTCCAGAAATAGAAAGAAGAAACTGTTCAACCAGACACACAAAAATGCAGAATTATAAACAATGAAAGACAACATTTATTTATCTTTTCATATCATTAAATTAAACATAGTAAACTGATATTTTCTTATCCATGATAATTCAAATTGAATGACTTATAAGGACAAGAACTTGATCAAGTTCTCTATATTTTTGCTATCAAATTCTTAAATTAAGTAATGACATGTGGATTTATTTCTTCAAAT
>Ga0123342_1003609_pt1 | contig 24691 bp, 6 predicted proteins | sample Turbeawhitnodule_FD_89960 | JGI IMG/M metagenome (GOLD analysis project Ga0123342, IMG submission 89960) | Root nodule microbial communities of legume samples collected from Mexico - Turtle bean Mexico white nodule | ecosystem: Host-associated > Plants > Roots > Nodule | place: Mexico: Nepantla... | reverse complement strand
TCAGACATACACCCAACAACAAGTCTTATATAATAAATTTCCATATAAATTTCTTTCTCATAATAATTAATAAAAACATTTATAAAAATATATATATATATATATATATATATATATATATATATATATATATAATTTTGTGAAATGAAGAACATCACGGTCCCAACTGAAAAAGAAGAACTAATAATGGTTAGACAACTTTCGTAATAATATTTTTTTTCTCCAAAATAAAATGGTGTTTTAGTATAAAACATACACTAAGTTTATGCCGACAAGACGCAACAATGATATACATTTCTTTGCCAATACAGATAATTGTCTTAGTCACTACACACCCACCCATTTATATAAGAAATTGATGAACATATTACTCTACTTTTTTTATTTTTTAATCAGCAATAAGAATATATATACACAAGAATCACTTTAGGAGATATTCAAACCCTTACACAAAAATGTATGAACAACCTAACTGCATAACACTTTTTAAACATCTAAGAAACAAAGCAGCTCCTAACATAATCTGACAAAACCTGACAGAAATTTCCTCCGACATCCTACTCAAGCGAATATAGACAAATCAAAAAGGCGAGACACCAATCAGAAAAAGAAAAACTAGTTGAGGAAAACTTAGACGTGAGTCAAGTCCAAACTTATAATATTACTCTATAATGTATCATAGCTTAACGCATAATATCTATATTAGCATTGGTGAGGATTAATATTAGTGGTGAAGTCATAAGTAACTAATTTTAAACCAATGTGTGCAAGAATATTATTGGTCTAATATTTGATTAAGGTTTGATGGTTGTGGTTAACTAGTTTATCCCTTCCACCAAGGAAGTCAAGAAGATTGATTCTAAGAGCAAGAGAGTTTGTCCTCATGTGTGTGGAGTCTTGTGAGAAACGTGATGGAAAAGAAAGAAGATGCTCAAGTCTGAACTCACATGGATGTAACCATTTTAATTTGATGATGAGAAAAAGCAAAAAAAACACAATTAGGTTACTTTATAGACAATAATCATTTTCATGGTGGTGGCTGAGTATAGAAATGATTGAAGTGTCACTCTCTTAATAATTTAAGTGTGATTATGAGTTCTATATTAAGTAAAAATTATAAAATTAAATAGTATATAAGAAAGAAAATTCATAAACCCATAATTTTATGATCTTGAATTAAAAATGTGTCATGATTTCTTATATAGATTGTATTATAATTTATTGATACTGAATTTTTCTGTTATAATCTTTTGAAAAAAACACTCCAAAACTATGTGATTTTATCAACTTTTTTTTTTCTCTTTCTCACCCTTATTTATATATATATATATATATATATATATATATATTTATTATTTTTTTTTCTCGAAACTACCTTTCTAGGCAAAGTTTTTTCATCAACACATGTAGGTTCGGCACAAGCATTCAAAATCTAACCAATTTTAGTTAAAATTAAAAAGGCTAGGAAAAAGTTATATAGATTACAAAACTACAAAAAATATAGAGATTGATGGGATATTACACTGTTTTGTGATTGAAACTTCTAAAATGTAATGAGAATGAGAGAATTTTTGTCAACATATATCTTCTTACACACTTTTTTAACATACTTCCATAATTAATTTAATTTATTGAAAAATACTAATTTTAATGCATCATGTTTTCTATTTAATGAATTTGTCTTCTAATAATTTTATGTTTTTCTAGTAAATTAATTGACTAACTATAGAGTTTTTGAATATTTCTAGTACTTTTTATAATACAAAATAATAAATAAATTATAAAATTAATAACAATACAATAATTTCATAGTATAGTCACTACAAGAAAATCATAAAATAGAAACTAATTTTTAGAGACAAAAAATAATTAGTTGCGATAGTAACTAAATTAGAGACCATTTTAGAAACTAAATAAAAAGTTAGTTTCTAAATTAGTTTCTATTATTGTTAAATAGTTTCTAAATTGATATCTAATTAGCAATCTAGGTTTTAGAGACCAAATTTAGAAACTAAATAATTGGTAGTTAAAACCTTGGTTGCTAATTAGATATCAATTTAGAAACTATTTAACAATAATAAAAACTAATTTAGTAACCAATTTTTTATTTAGTTTCTAAAATAGTCTCTAATTTAGTTACTATTGCAACTAATTATATTGATATCTAAAAATTTATTTTTATTTCATGATTTTCTTGTAATGAGTGTTAATCTCAACATTGATGTAATTAGCATTGGAAAACTTGACACTGATATATATTTTTGTTAATATTTATTTTATTTTTTTCAACTTTTATTGCTCATGAATCTTAGGTCATCTTAACCAACACTTATTTCTATTATAATATTTTCACTTGCGCTAAAACTCCTCGACCCATGCTTTTTAATAATTTCACATAAGAGATCTAATATAAAACACACATAAATACATAAAAAAACAATTAACACAATATTGATATGGGTAATATATATTTTTTATGTGTGAAATTGTTTGAAAAATATCTCATATATTAAAATAATTATAATACTCAAAGAAATTAAGGATGCTATTTGGAACTGTGATAGTAGTAAAAGCCTTACGGAGTAACTTTCAGTTTTATTAAAAAGCACTGGGTTTACTATAAAAGGATGTACTGGGAGCAGTAAAACACTTTCATAGTGAGGGAAAGATTTCGAAGGGCTGTAATGCTTCATTCATAACGTTGATACCAAAGTATTAAAATCCTCAATCTCTTGAAGAGTATAGACCCATCTCACTTGTAGGATGTTTGTACAAAATTCTGACCAAAGTGCTATCTAGGAGGATTAAAAAAGTTATTGAGAAGGTGGTAGATGGGCCACAATCGGATTTTTTTTTATCTAATAAAGGATTATTAGACAGATCCTCCTAGTGAATGAGGTTATGGATGATTTGAAAAGATGGAGGAAAAGTGGGGTGATTGTGAAACTTGACTTTGAAAAGGCGTATGACTCGGTGAGTTAGGAGTTCTTATTTTACATGAAGGGAAGATTAGGGTTATGCGGAAAATGGATATAGTGGATTAGAGCATGCCTTGAATTTGCTACTATCTCGGTATTGGTAAACGGTAGCCTGACAAAAGAATTCAAACTGTCTAGAGGCCTTAGACAGGGGGATTCGATGGCATCGTTTTTGTTTCTGATTGTTGCACAAGGTTTGGCTGGGCTAGTAAAACAAGCGACAAGAAAACACTTGTTTTCGGGAATAAAAGTTGGGGATAAAAAGGTGGATGTGAATCTACTCCAATTTGTTGATGACACCCTTTTTTTATACGAATCAAATGTGCAAAATATCATGTGCATTAAGGCTATATTAAGATGTTTCAAATTAAGCTCTGACCTCAGAGTAAACTTCCACAAGAGTAAAATTGGTGCAATTGGAGTAGACATGTATGAGGTGAAAATGTACTCGGAAATATTCCATTGCAGCCTAATGGATATACCCTTCACATACTTAGACTTACATATTGGTGGTAATCCATCTAGGTGTTCATTTTGGGAGCTAGTGATATCGAAGATAAGAAAGAAACATTCGATATGGAAAGGGAGGAACCTTTCCTTTACGGGAAGAGTTTGCTTTATAAAATCTGTTATCAATGGCATACCACTATTCTTTCTATATTTTTTTAAAGCCCCGATTGGAGTGTGCAAGGAGATCACAAAATTACAGAGAAAGTTTCTGTGGAGGTGGGGAGCGGAAGGGAGGAAAATCGTTTGGATTAGCTGGGAGAACATTTGTAAAGCGAAAGAGGAGGAATGCCTAGGTATTAAGCGCATTGATTTGTTCAATAAGGCACTCTTGGCAAAATGGTTATGGAGAATGGGTTCTCCTGAGACTGGACTTTGGAAGGATGTCCTAGAATCGAAGTACGATTTATGGAGGCTGACAAACTCAACTAGACCTAATCGAAATAGGTGTAAATCTATATGGTGGAATGATTTATCCAAAGTTAGCCTTTCAGACCAAGGTGACAATTGGTTCAATTCAAATATGGTTTGGCAAGTTGGATCTAGGGAGAAGATCAAATTTTGGGAAGATGAGTGGCTAGCCAATGGTCAACTCAAAGGAAGATATGAAAGAATATATAATAACTCTGAGCTTAAAGACAAGACTATTGGTAGTTTCAGAAGATGGTCTATAGAAGGGTGGGAATGGAAATTTAGTTGGAGAAGAGAATGGTTTGAGTGGGAAAAAACTATGGTAGAGGATTTTATGGCAAGTATATCACGGGTGTCACTACACCCATATAAAGAAGATTTACGGTTATGGAACAACCCTCCATCATACACATTCTCGATAAAATCTGCTCATAATAAGTTAGTAAATCATAGATCTGGGGGGGTATCGGTTGTGTTTGAATATCTTTGGAATTTAAAGGTTATGCCCTCAACACAATTTTATGTGTGGATGGCTCTTTTAGATATTGTAGCAACTAAGCAAAATCTGCACAAAAGGGGCGCGACATTGGAGGATACTTTATGCGTTTTATGTGGGAGGGAGGAGGAGTCAACTTCACACATTCTTGTTTTATGTAAGGTATCAATTAAAGTATGGAATATGTGTTTTAGATGGATGAGGATTAGTTCGGTGAATCACAATGAGTTGATTCATCATTTTGAACAATTCTCTTGAATATGCTTTAATCAAGAGGCAATAGATTATGGAAAAACCTATGGGTTTCAGTGGTATGTTGAATTTGGAAGCATAGAAACAGAGTTATTTTTAACCAAGCAAAGATAGATGCATAGGAAATTTTTACCATGGCACAAGTCCAATCATGGGCATGGATAAAACATAAAGTAAAGTCAAGTTCTCTTTTTTGATTGGATTTTATCCCCCTTAACCTGCATTAACATGGCAACAAAATAAGTGTATACAAGTGTAATCAATCTTTTTCATTATTCACTGCATGGTGTTGTTGGTTTGTAGTAATAAATTGTCGTATAACTTATTCATGACCAATGTTATGGGTATGTATTGTATCTTTGAACTAGTTGAGAGGTATGGAAGGTAATGTTTCTTGGTGCAGGTGAAGCTGTAGGGAAGCAATGAATAACCTAAGATAGAGGAGGATGCAGAGGAATAGAACTTGGAAGGTAAACGTTGGAGCCACTCTTACTGGTGTTGAACCTTGAAGCTTTGATTATTCAAAATTCAAGAAGATTGCTTAAAGGTAGGTTGATGCTTGTGGGGCTTGGGTTCTGGGTAGTTTAGAATTTGTTAATCCACTCTTAGCCTAATCCAAAGTTGAAACAATCAAGATCTTTTAAAGAAAAATGTTTTTTCAAAGTAAGTGAAAAACAACCTGTTGTTTGTACGTTTCAATCGGGTTGTTTTACGCTTGGTGGTTTTGAAAAGGATTTTAAAAAGCTAAAATTGGCTGACCTTACAGTCAAATCCAATTCAATATTGCTTTTTGAAAAACATAACAAAATTGGTTAAATCTGTTTTGGCTCAATTCAAATTTGTTTTGGGTCTCTGTTTAACTGCTAAAACGACTATTTTTGTGGATTTATAACTGGGTTTTGAATCTCTATTTTCAATACATCAATCAGATTACGAAAATAGTTCTTAAGAGTTTTCAAAAGTTGCAAGATTGCTATATGATTTTCCTTGGTTGAAAGAGTGGAATATGAAGCTATTGTTTTCTTCTTGTATCAGGTGTAATCTTTCCTATTCATTCTTGTGTTTCTGTATACATTTGTAAATCTGTAAAGTTGTGTTTTGAGTCAGAGGGTGTTTTGACTTGTGGTGGTGTGTCAAAGAGGGTGAGTGTTCTTGAAGGGATCAAGATCACCAATTTGGTGTTTTTGTAATTGTAATTTGTTGTTGGTTACATAGTGAATTACCTAAAGGTGTTCTGGGAATTGTCAGTTGTTAAGTGAACCAGTATAAAACACAGTGTGTAAATCTCTCTATCCCTCTCTGTCTTTTAAGTTGTTTGTTTTGTGTTTTATGTGCCTTGCTATTAAGAACAATAGATTGATTCGAAGAAACAATTTGGAAAACTTTTAAAAACAGTTTTGTTGATTGGCTTTTCTGATTGCTTCTTTTGTGATTCTTCATTAATCTTCATTCTTTTCTAGCATTTTTGAAAGTCCCAAATAACAATAACATATAAACATGTAACAAATATATCGGATTAAAAAAAAAACTGTTAACTTCTACAATGCATAAATAGATTCTATTAATAAGTCTCTAATATATAGTTCAACCTTTTAAAGCACTCATATCAACGTTTCCTTAGCATACTCCACATAGAAAATTGCATACTGCACATTCCCTTGTTTTCATTTGTTTCCATGTGTCTATAGTCTTGATCCTCTTTCTTTCTAAACCACTTTTCTCATTTGATTATTTCAACATGATATCGTTATCATTGTTAATGTTTTGAAATTGGGAGTTAACTCTTTTGGATAACATTCATAATCAAATTTAATCTTGTCATTATATATCAAATTCATATTGACACGTGTGACGTTATGTTTAATTAAGCCTTCAAGATAATTTAATTTTTATTTCTTCAAATGTTTGTTTGGAGACGTGTTATAAAACATGGCATTTAATTAGATTTTATTGTATGTTTATTTTTTGTCCATAAAGATGTAAATGTTGAAAGAGATTAGTGCGCGTTATTGAGCAGCTATGTTGAGTGTGAAAGTACCAATCACATTCTCCTTCTCAAAAGAATTTAATTGCTTTAACTACCCCATAATAATAATTATTAATATATTTGTTCATACTAGTAACCCCACTTTCAAGATTTCACACCACAGTAATGATGAGGATGTCTGATTATTTTATATATATATATGCCTTTATTTGGTTAATTATTGGAATATAATTATTTGGGGTTTATTTGTACAACTTCATATGCATTGATAGATTTTTTTTATCGATAATAAAAAATAAATAAATATGAGTTATTTTAGAGGTGATTCAACCCTTATACATAATGATAACCTTAATCACTCCGAATAGACATACTCTCATGTATGTCTATACAAAAGACTCCTAACTTAATTCAGAGAGAGTCACGTGATACAAACAACCATATTAAGTAAATACCTCATAAGGTCATTTCATACAAACCATCGGATTTATTCACCAGTTATAAAAGAAAAAAAACACAGACTGTGACTTAGATGAAACCCAAGACCAAGTCTTTAATGGACCAACACAAAAACCTTCAATAGATCTACCACTCCCCCTTTAAAAAAAAGATAACTTTATTTAAAAAATAAATTTTACATTCTACAATTTAAAAATACTTTTTTTTTTCTATTTACATCTCTTCAATTCTAAAATTCAAAATATATATATATATATATATATATATATATATATAAATTACAAAATTAAAAAAATATTATTAGATCTAGAAATACCTTCTAAATTCTATAATTTGAATTATAAAATTCTATAATTAGTAAATACCTTCTAAATTTCATAGTTTTTTAAATGTATTATTTTTAAAAAAATCACTCTAAATTATAAAATTCAAAAAATATTTTCAATCCAAAAATATGTTCAAAATTCTAAAATATAGTTTTGATATTTTAAAAAGTATGAAATATCACACTAAATTATGGAGTTACAAGCTATTATTTTATGTGCCATGTTAATTAAACATACTGAGTATTTAATGTATAGTGTCAAACATTTGAATTGAATAAATTCTTTTTTTTTTCTTAATGTTCTAAAAAATTCATTAATTTATCACTGTCACAGAAAACCTAAATATTAAGATGACATAGGAGACCTAAGAAAAACTATAAAAGAACATGATAACCCTAACTAAACCCTACTATTGCTATAAACTTAACAAATAATTATTTAACATATCTTGAAAGGAGTTACTTGGCAATAGTTATGGAATGAGCATGGTCCCTCGTGTGTAGGGTTGTGCACGTGGGAGTGATTGCATAATTTGGTCTACCACGAATATCCAATGATGATGACACACGTGCGAAATGCAGTTCCTAAGTGGGGACAAAGAGAAACAAAAAGGAAAAGTATATTTGGGATAAGAAAGAATCAAAATGAATCATGCACTCATTTTCCATGTTTAATTAATTTTGTTCTTCAACTTCTTTAAGTTCTTTTTGCTTATTCATTTTTGTTATAATTTGTGGACCATTTTCTCAAAGGAATGTCTACCCAAAGTGGAACACAACTCCTTCAATTCTGATAAAATGAGAGGCCATAATTCATAATAGGTTTCTCAAATGCCCATGCCATGCATATATATCCCTATCAAAATCCACCAATAACAAAATGAATAATGCTCTATTTTTATTGTTTTTCTTCTTTTTCTACTCTTTGATATCATTTTTTTATGGACAAGAAATATAATTAATGTATTAGAATACTTAATGATGTTTCAATTTGTATAAAAAATATTTGTAAGCTAGTTATAGTCTCACTCTCCAAATCTCTTAAGAGTATGTTGATAATATACTTAGATCTAAACTTAGACTTCCAAATACAATTAACACTATTATAAAATTATTAAATAAATATTATTTTTTTTTAAAAAATAATTAGTTACTATATTAATTAAATTAGATATTATTTTAAAAATTAAAAAAATATTGATATATAAAATAATTTTTATAATTAATAAATAGTTTTAAAACTAGTATAATTAGTTACCAAGATTTTAACTACTAATTATTTAGATTCTAAACTTGGATAGCTAAAACCTTGATAAGTATTTAGATACCAATTTAAAACTTATTTATCAATAATATAAACTAATTTATATACAATAGTTTTTAATTTCTAAAATAATATATAATTTTAATATAGAAACTAATTATTTTTTGTCCAATAAAATTAATTTTTATTTAATGATGTTTTTAAAGTAAAGGTTAAATATTCTATCACACATTACTTAGTTCTTTGAAAATTATGTAGAAATTAAATATGCCTAAAATACTTCATTATTTATTAGTCATAAAAAAATATTATTCAAAAGTCTAATATTTTGGTTTTTTTAACCTAAACTTGTGAAAGCATGTTAATTTTCATAGTGGGATATCAATAAGGCACACTTAGGTCACTATCACACATATATAGGTGAAGAGGAAGAGAGAGAGAGTGAGGGCAAAATGAGTGTTTGGTTTGACATGAAAAGAGAACCTTTCATTTCTTCAAAACACCTTTGAAATGCTTTTATCATAAATGGGTCCACTCTAAAGTCATTGAGTGAGGCCACTCGATTCAAAATTTTACTTCTCTTCAATGTTAGGTTTCAATTTCCAATTTGACTCACAAATTAAACTATCATCATACTTTCTTTTTATTTATTTTATTTTTCATGATTTTAGATATACAAGAGCAATAGTACAAATCCAAGATCAAAACGAATAACCCTTTCTTGTGATATTCCTTTAATATTATTAATTCTTCTATATCCACAATAGTAACAAAGCTTCAACATATATGGTTAAGAGTTGAATTATTATTAGCTTCCGAACATATTTATAAAAAAATAGGAATTAATCCAACTAAATATTTTCAAAATAAAGTTTGAATTTTTTTTTTATCCACAATAAATAAGGTAATATATATATGATGGAAAGAACGTATACGGAAACAACATAGATAATTACGAATCAACTGCGAAAAATAAACAACATAAAATTTAACGTGGTTCGATCGTCAATCTGCAACCTACAGACAACTAATTAAGTTTTCATTCTGTTTGTTACAATTTTATAGAGGGAACATAATAATTAAACTCACTCACTAAAACATGACGTCTAGTCAACCCAACTCAATTGATCTAGCTTCACACTCAACAATGTCCAAAACCAAAACTATAAAGAAAAAACACTTCAATTATCTAAATTTGAAGATTTCAAATATAACTCAGGTATATGCAAAAACATGAATATGTATTGTGGATCAATATTTCATTATAATATAATGAATATTTTGGTACGATAAAAAATGTCACATGTTGAAATTATTGTTTATAAATATCCTTTTCTTTTATCATTTCATTGAGATACAATTTCCAATTATTAAAACATATAATACTTTAAATATAGTAATCTTAACAATGTTAATTGAAACTTTTATATTATAAAAAAAAAATGAACTACATAAGTCACTTAACTTCGATTTAGAAATTTGCTTTAATATACTCAAAAGTCTTATGTTGTCTAAAAAATAGTTCCAGTAATAATTTATAACTATTTTCATTAATTCTACTATTTCAAAATAAAATTATAACAAAATCACCAAACACTAAATTAATTAACTACCCTTTATATAAGCAGAAGTAACATAATAATGATAGATAAAATACGTAGCAGGAATGACATGTACACATAATGTGTGAGCACAGAGCAGTGGCATTATTAGGGCTAGAAAAAGAATTTACGTAGGTCAACTTCATCATATGAATTGAAAACACCTTAAGAATTGTATTTTACTAGCACTGGGATTGAACAATTATTGAAGAAGATGCTGAAAAGTTTTTGATTAGTAAATTATAATATTGTACAGTTAATTCCCAACTAACTCTATAATGATAATGGTTAATTAATAAACCATTTTTGTTGTGTAGGTTGAAGAGACACTAATGAATGAAAATTCATTGAGCCGAAAGTGTGGTTGAAATGCTTAAAACCTTTCTGCATTGTGTATCAACATTATTTCCAAACACTCACAGTGACATCATCTTAATTAGTTCTTCTCTTTTCACTTCTGCAAAAATAGAGTGATCAAGATATGACATGTTTTTAGGACCTAAACTTCTGTTGTATATATCATCACATTTCTATGCTTTGGGATAAATAATTTAATTTAATAAGTATTTATTATAAAGGGTTACATATCATACATTTTAACATAAAAATTATTCATCAAATGAATTAATTCCATGTAAGATTTTTTTAACAATTTTTTTTTTTAATTTGAAGGTTATTGGTTTTTGTATGTAGTCCAAATTTTAAATTTTCTAAATACTTGTAGTAAGGAAACTCTTAAAATAATCTTTGTAAAAAAAAAAATTATGTGACAAAAGTTTAAGTGTGAAATAGAATGTTAAAAATATTTCATAGTGACTTGTCGCTGACGTGGATGTTATAATATTATAATATAGTCTACACTAAAAATTACATTTTTATGTAAAAAATAAAGACTTATTTCAATAGTTTTCTTATTACAAGTAATTAGGAGGTCTGAAGTTTAACTAAAGATAAAAACTAATTTTGAATTATAGTAAAAAAAGGAAAAATATTAAATTACATAATGATAGTAAACATAAAAGCTTTTATATTAATATGAAAAACTAAATTTCAATTCTAAACATGTATAACAATTACTCTTAATTCTTAAAATTAAATAATTTAAAGAATCTTTAAAAAAATGGTTTTTTGTTTATACTATTATCAAACATATGTCAATATTATTATTTAAGTCATAATTTTTTTTTCATCTTCAAACTATTGCAATTAATTGAGGGATTGCGTTTTCAAATACTTATTTAAAAATTTCTTAGTTTTTCAAGATCAAATACTACAATATCCCAAACATAAGTCAAAACTATCAGTCACACATTTTCCAACTTTATCAGTTTTTATTAATTTTATACCTAATATAATTAATAAGAAGAGAAATAAAAAAGATTTCAAGTGATTTTTTTAATATAATAGTTGTAATAAATAATTCATTAAATAAAGACTAATTTTAGAGATAAAAAATAATTAGTCTTTATTTTACTAAATTAGATACTATCTTATAGACTACACAATTTATTAGTATCTAAATAGTTTCTATTAAAGTTCACTTCGTAATAATTATTAATAAATAAATTTTAAATTAGTATCTAATTAACTACCAATTAATTAGATTAGTTAAAATTTTGATAACTAACCACATACTAATTTAGAAACTATCTATTAATAATAGAAATTACTTTATATATCACTAAATTTTTAGTTCCTAATTTATCTCTAAAATTAGTTTATATATAATGATTTTCTTGTAGTGATTTTTTATTAAAAAAACAAATTTTATTAAACTAAGAGAAAATGAATGAGAAAAGAAAATTAAAACAACTCTTCCATTAACTCACTTCATATTCGGATACTAAAAGTGAGTTACTCAATAAATTCCGTCTAATAAGCTTAGCATCACATAAATATTAGAGACCTAATCAGGTTATATAATAAGGTCGTTTTACCTAAAAACAATAAAAAACTTTGGTGTCTCATCATTAATTTTTTAGTTAAATAATTGAATTGTTTTGGAAAATAATTTAAATAGTTTTTTTTTTCATAATAAATAAGAGTATTTCAAGGATATTCCAACACTTCTAGATAAAAAATTCTTCCATCTTAACCTATGACTATTATATATATCTTTTATACCTAATTAAATTTTATGTATATTTTAATATTTTAATTGAGATTTTATTAACTTATCCATAAGTTAAAATAAATTGAAAAAAAAGTTAATCGATAAAAGCCAAAAATAATTATATTATCTTCGTAAACAACAAAATCAATCAACATAATACTTAAATAAAAGGAAAAATTATTTTAAACACTAAATAAAAAGAAATAATTTTATAAAAACTCAATTAAAAATATCTAAACTCTTAAAATATTTAAATTTTAATTAAGTTTATCTTTTATATATAATATATGGTGCAATATATATCACATCCTATTGTGTGATTGTGAATTTGAATAGCCACAATACAAATCCTATCTCTTCCCATTAATGCTGGTTTCTGTCACTTTACGTACGTGCTTTTCATTGCAAAATCTAAAAGCAAAAACATCTACACTGTTATCACTTATTATACACAGAAACCTCCAATATAGCTAAGATATATATATATTAAGGCATATAAATATAGTCATGTAATTTTTTTAATTAATTATAACTACTTAGGTATTTAATGATTTATATTTATTATATTTGTTACATAATTATAAGAATTTTCACTTTATAGATTGATATTGATACATTATCAGCAATAAGGTGGAGAAAAATGATACTAGAATTTTGGATATAAAATCCCCAAAGTGCATAGAAGAAAATACGATTAAACGAATTTATTGCTGATTTTTTTTAAAGGAACTTATTCCACTATATGTTGGTTTGGTGCATCTTTTCTTTATTTTAAATTATCAAACTTAATTTTGATTTTTTTTCCAGATTTTGTAATACTAGATTATCATCAACAAAAATTTAAAAATTACATATAGAAAAACAAAATGTGTATTATATATTTGGTCAAACATTTGGTAACAGAAACCAAACTCATTTTTTTTCTTTTTGACATTTGATGAAACATGATTGGTAAATAGTGTTCTAAACTAACAATTAATTAAGGAACACACAATGATTGGCTTGCAATTTCATCACAATTCAAACACATCCACACTCTTTCGAGAAAAAAAAAAATCTTAATAATTAACAAGACCTAACATATATAAATGCATGCACTCATTATTTTTAGAAAAAAAAAGTTATCAAGGTGAACTTGTTATGTTTCATACGTAATTGGTAATATTTGAAATTTAATTTAACTAATAATGTTTTGTACTATAATTTTAGTGTTATTAATTATAATATACCATTATATTTTAGGTGCGATCATGAAATGTTTCTAATGAAAACAAAATAAAATTGTTCAACACGAAGAAGACATAATTGAAAACTATTTTTTTTTCTAATTTTTATTTTATGTAATTTTATGATTAAATACAAGCTTATTATGTTTTAATTTAATCATTTGTTATTTTTGTGAATGTTAATTTCAAATATAAATATAAAATCTAAAAAATGTTTGTTTTTATTTCTTTATATTTTCAATACGTATAAAAAAATAAATGAGATATATATAATTAACCATAGAAAAACATAGTACATAATGGTTCAAAAGAAAATAGAAAAAAAAGTATTTCAAACCTCAAACAAATTACAAAAAAAGGTATTAGAGTTTAATTAGATAAGTCTTGTAACTCTAAACATCTGTATTTACATTAAGGTTTTTATATTTAATAGCTTTATAATACAAACCTATACTTTAGAAATTAGTTAGAATTGTGGATGATGTGTTAGTTATTATAATTTTTACAATAAATTTTGCTTTCACATTTATTGGTTTTATATATTTCATTTAAAAATAAAAAAAATATTTTATTAATCAAATAATTACTTACTTACTCAATACTTTAATTATATAACACATAAAAAGATAAAAAAAAACAAATATTAATATAAGTATTATAATTATTAATAAAATATTTATAATAGGTCAAATAGTTAAAACTGAAAATCTAAAATAATATATAAAATTATATTTATCATCTAATAACTAAAAACAGCTACTCTACAACTACTTTTTAAAATAAAATATTTATATTATAATAAAATAATAATTTATTTAAATGTGTAATGGGTGTAAATGTATTATTACTCTATTTTTTTTTTATCAGGAGAATGAGACCAGATACAATATATTATATTTAATGATGATTAAAATGTGAATAGAGTAGAAAGAAAACGTTAAATAGAAACCTTTTTTCCCCTGTTGTTGAGATCTTAACCAGTGATTTTATTTTATAGTAGATTGATTAAACATATGTGTGATCTCTGATTCCCTTTCATTGATCCCCACTCAAGAATAAATCCTGGCTTACACTTTTTGCGGGGATGGTCTGATATGGTCTGCTCATTCTTACTGTGACATTAATTTTATATGATTACTACATGTTTGTGTTTATGTCATTGCTTAATATATTTTTCATCAACATGTACTTGGTACTTCCTTTGCTTAGTCGGTAAAGAATCTAATCTTCCTAGATTTTGAAAAATGGACTGCTGGTTCATTGCACACACACAAAAAGACAGATTCAACTTCATCTTCTTTGTCTTTCAAACACTTATCTTGCATTCCTTGTGTGCTATTCAATACTCATTGACTAAGTTACCAAGGTGATCATAAAACTATTTATTTTGGACCACAATGGGATCATATACGTAGCCATTCTTCACATCATGTGTTGTGTTTCCAACTTGCAGTCAACATATCATGATAATGCCAAAGATTGATTTGGAGGCTTCTTTTCCCAAAAATTTCTTCAAGAAAAATGTATTTCTCTGGAATTTAGCACAGTTAATTTTCTTGTTCTTTCATTGCATATCCTCCTGCTTCTGGCCACTGGCTGCTTAGGAAAATAAACTCATATACATATTACATGCACTGTGCAACTGTTGCCTCTATCCCTTCAGACTATAGAGGGAAACTGGACATTCTTATAACATGATTTCAGAAAAATAAATGTGAGAAAAAATAGATGTAAGATGAAAACAAATGTATACAAAAGTAACTAAATTCATTTGGTTAGCTTTTTATATAAAATCAGGACCTGGGTTTGATTGGCTTTTTGTTTCTTATAAACTTTTCTGTGATTGTTTTTAAACCTTGCATGAAAAAGAACCTTACTTTAATCTAATTTTGTATGCACCAAAATGAGCAAATAGCATGCTATCCCAATAATGTTCAGGTTCTTTTATTTTTACCATATATGTTCTTTGTCCCATGTGCAGAAGGGTGAGTGAATGGATAAAATAATAACTGGCATACCAGGCTGTCTTTCTTGGACTAGAAGGGAAAAATTATTGACCATATGCTAAAACAAAAAGATGAAAGGAATGCATGACCATGCTTTCTCTAAAGGCATTCATATCAATGCAAAATGGGCTCATAATGTCAGTTCATTTTCCAACAATTCAGCTTGGAAATCCTTCACTGCCCTTTCATTGGTTGGGTAAAAAGAAAAAGAAAAACTAACTCTGCAGATAATTTACTCTGATAACAAGTGAATAGCTTCTTTTCACCACCTTTCAGTGTGCCTTAACTCTAATGAACTGTATTTAAAAACACATTATAGATAGAAAATATTGGAAGTTTGATGAGTCCCAAATATTTGTATCAACCTGGCCAACTAACACAGTCTTCCCACTAGCCATGTGATGTGAATGAGTGAGGTAGTGGAGGATTTTCTTTATATTTCCACCACCAAATATCTGCACTATGTGTATGCTATTCTGAATGTATCATTCTTTTAGGCGTACGCCACTATCTATGTGTTTTTATTGCTTCCTGACCCTCATTAACTATTCCAAGTCAAACTTGATCAATTATGCACACACTAAGCATTGCTTTCTGACAGTTGACATTACTTGTTTGCCATATAATAATTTCATCTATACAAACAGTGTTTCAAACGCAAAACATTCTAACATAAAACTTTTTTGGATGTCAAACTTTATACGCCAAATAACAAATAGTGAAGTTATAGTGGAATTTAAAGTGCATATACATTGGATATGTAATTATTTTCCATGATGGTTTCATAATATTGATAATAATAAACTCACTGCAATAGAATAACTTAGAGTGCTTGAGTATATATCAAGATACAAAATATCAGTCAACTGAATTAATGAGGGATCTTTGGACCAAGGAAGACTGAAATTATTTAGTCACAAAGTTGAGAGCATTCTATTGCTAATGATCATGTAGTCTTAAGAGATTACTGAACTGTCAAGTTTTCTTTTACTTTCTTTTTTTCCAATTTGTTTTGCTGAGAGTCTAGCTAGTGAGAGAAGAAAATTTTAATTAAGGCAGTTAATTAATCATAGGAAGGAAACAAACAAATCAATATGAACAAAAAATATAAAATTCCAAAAAAGAACGAGCCAATAATTACATGGCCCTCTCTCCTGATAAAATATAGCAGCATCTAAGAAAAAGTGTTTCTGTGCATCCAAACACAACAGAAAAGGCTTCTTTTACCAACTAAGAAATCAATAATACACCAGCCAGAAGCCTTTTCCAAACCCAAAAAAGCTAAATAAATATTCAAACCAAAGTGCATAAACCCCCATTCCCCACACCTTAAACACCTTCACAAAGCAAACAGCTTCATCATGAGTGAAGCTTCTACGCGCTTTTGGAGCGACTGAATCCTAACAAGAATTGACAATAAACCAACCCTCTGACGCCACAATCTACCACACTCAGCTACTACAAACTGCATGTGGGTCTAAACTTTAAATACTTTAACCACACTTAACCCTCACCCCTCTCTTTCTAATTACGTCTTCACCTCACACATTCTAATATCACAATCAACCTCATCCTTCTTTCTCTCTGTAGACTAACACCACCACACCACCAATCTATCAAATATTTTTCGCTTTCTCTTTCTTGCATATTCACAAACACATGGCGCTCACCACCTAGTTCAACCTCAAACCCACCGAAACCCACATACTCACCAAGAAAAAGCCACGACCCATTTCACCAAACTCAATCTCCTCCAACCCCATCAAACCAAAATCTAAATTTTCGATGGCACTTGAAACCTGGCTCATCAAGGTCAAAACGGCGCTGTCGCATAGCCTCACGAAGAAACCGTCGTTTTCCTCGTCGAAGCCAAAACACGTTGCCGTTTTGTCCTTCGAGATCGCGAACGTGATGTCGAAGCTCCTCCACCTCTGGCAGTCCCTCTCCGACGCCAACGTCGTTCGCCTCCGAAACGACGCCATCGCGCTAGAAGGCGTGCGCAAGCTCATCTCAAACGACGAGTCTTTTCTTCTAAGCCTCGCCGTAGCCGAGTTCGCCGACTCGCTCAGACTCGTCGCCGACTCGGTCTCCCGACTCAGCAACTACTGCCACGATCCTTCTCTCCGATCCTTCCACCGAATCTTCACCGAGTTCGCCAACTCGGGCCTCGACCCACGCGCGTGGACCCTCACCACCCCCAAAGACATCGAAACCAAACACAGAAAATTGCAACATTACGTGTCTCTCACGGCAACGCTCCACAAAGAAATCGACGCTCTCACGCTCCTCGAAAGCGCGTTTAAAAAAGCGCTTCTCAACGCTGACAACGCCGCCACCGAACACTCTTCCTGTCACAAAAAACTCAGCGATCTTCAGCAGAAGATATTCTGGCAGAAACAAGAGGTGAAGAACTTGAAGGAACGTTCCTTATGGAACAAAAACTTCGATGGGGTTGTTTTGTTGTTAGCAAGGTTCGTTTTCACTGTGTTAGCGCGGATCAAGGTTGTCTTCGGAATCGGACACAGTAGTGTTCCCTTTTTGTCACGTAGTTTGTCTTCCGTTTATCCCTCTGATCACCAAAACCCTATTTCTTCTTGCTCCTTTATTTCTGGGCCGTTAAAAAGCTCAAAACTTGATGAGGAAAACGAGGATTTGAGATATGGGTTTTTTGAGTCTAATTGCAAGGTGTTGAAGTTGAAGGGTGATGGTGATAGTGACACTCTGGGTGCTTCAGCTTTGGCCTTGCACTATGCAAACTTGGTGATGGTGTTGGAGAAGATGATAAAGTCACCCCAGTTGGTTGGGGTGGATGCTAGGGACGATTTGTATGGGATGCTACCAAGTAGCATAAGGTCATCTTTGAGGGCAAGATTGAGAGGGGTGGGGTTTTCTGCATGTGATGATCATGTGCTTGCTGGAGAATGGAGGGATGCATTGGGCAGGATTCTGGGGTGGTTGGCTCCATTGGCACATTACATGATCAAGTGGCACAGTGAAAGGAGCTATGAGCAGCAGAACTTGGTACCAAAAACCAATGTGTTGTTGTTGCAGACTTTGTTCTTTGCAAACAAGGAGAAGACAGAAGCTGCCATCACTGAGCTGCTTGTGGGGTTGAACTATGTTTGGAGGTTTGAGAGGGAAATGACAGCTAAGGCATTGTTTGAATGTACCAAATTTAATAATGGCTTCTTAAGCTTGCACAAGCCCAGCTAAGGAGAGACAAATGAGTTCCTTCTTTCTTCTTTCTTCTTTCTCTTTTTTACTCTTCTTTTTTAAAACATCATGATCAAGGTTTTAAAAAATTTCTCACAGCATCAAAGATCATGATGAAACTATCATTTAAAACCTTGATCATGAACTTTCTCAAGTACCTTAACCAGGGTTCTAGTTTTGCCTCTATGAATTCTATGGTGGTTGATTTTAGGTAGTTAATTAAGGTAAGTTCAGATCCTTTTAGGTTTGGTAATTTGTTTCTAACCTGGGTCTGTATATGTATGTAAATGATATATTAATTTTGAGTGAAATCTCCAAGAAATGCAAGGCCTTCCATGATCATGTGGATATATTCCTGTCTATTGTCTGTGTCATAATTAATTTTATCATCAACTGCTACTTAGTGGGATTTAATCAATTTATTAATGCTCAATTTTGTGGCTCTACCACACACTCATCTCTATGGCCTTCATGTGGTGAGTAATAAACTACTGATATCTTTGATGGAGTTCATTTCATTAAACATTAATCAGATTACACTTTAATACTACACTCATAAAGAGTCATGTAATTAATAATAATCTACAAGATTAGGCTATAGGTGGGTGGGTGGCTTCATGTATCTTGTCTGGATTTTTATCTTTGATCTATAGTGCAATGTCTGTCTTGTAATGTTTGTCGGATTCTTAGTTGGCAGGGTACTAGGAAATTTAGTGTCAGAGTTTTGTATAAGGGGTGTCCATATAAGGGTTGGGACATTCCTGAAGTGTCTTTTTTTATTTTATTTACATAAAAAAAATAAAAATTAGACTATAGGTAATTCACTTGTTTAATTTTAATAAATGCTAAATAGTTTTACAATGTCTAGTTTGGAATAGTTAATCTTTGAACAACTTTTAATGTAATTATTATAAAAGTGACAATTTTATCACTTTAAAGTTTATAATTGGATGACATTGTAATAACAATTTCAATATTAATCGATTTTAATTAAAATGTTCACTTATTTTACTAGTATGTGTTAATTGTTAATCACTATATATGCTTGGTAAGACATTAAAAAAAATTAGAGATATCAGTTTCAATATCAGCTAATTTCGGATTTAACAAAAAATGTATTTTTATAAATGTTAAATTTTATTAATCTAAATATTAAATTAATAATCATCATTTGGAACCCATGCACAATTCAACAACTTTTTTCTTCACTTTTTCAAATTTCACATCGATCCAAGATATTGATAATTAGAAGTCAAAACTTCTTCCCTAGCTTTTTTTTTATATATAAAAGAATATAGATAAAAGACTTAGGAATAAGTTAATATAAATATATCTTTTCTAATTTTTAATATTTTTTCTTTATACAGTTATTTAATATTTTTTTTAATTCTTAATTTTTATTATTATTTGTTTTACATTATTTTTTTAAGTAGATCTATAATAAACATACTTTTATATATACTATTTAGATCTAAAATTTGATTATTTTTTTCAAGTATTCTCTTTCCTATGCTTTGCTGTAGCCAATAAGACAATGTTGTAACTCTTCTCTTTACCTATCACACATCCGAATTGATGAGTATTATACAAGGTAGGTTGGAGAAAACAGAACCCAATCTTTTTATTTTTAATTTTTAATAGCAAATAAAAAAAACTGTATTTATGATACTTAGGCCTCCATTTTTTGAGGCTCTCATTTTTTTTAATTTTAAAATTAACTAGGAAAAATACAAAACATATGTAACTTTCAAATAAATGTAATAATAAGATTGAGTTTAATTTTCCCATACCTACCTTATAACACTCTTGAAGTGGACATTGGGATATCCGATAGGAAATTGTGAATATCAGAACATAAATTTATTGGCTAGAAAAGACATTTTGTTCAGAGCCAAATCAAACCACTCAAACAATGATAGTGATTTTACAAGACCTTCTTTATGATCAAAGATAAAACTAAGGCAATAGAAAGAAAATATTTTTGTAGCATTCGTCTCAGAATTTTCCTTTTTGTTAGAATTTATATAGTGTTTTCCCTTCTTTTTGTCATGAGTGTTCTTGTTCTGAATTCTTGGAGCATTCATTGCTTTTGTTCTATTATTACCAAGTTGATGAATACATACTTTTTCTTCTGCTATATATGTTGGATCCAATCCTTCTAATGACTTATGGCTTAAATATATTTTATATAATGAAATTAATTTTACTTCATAGTTCAAATTTTAGAGGTATTAATACTTGTAGTAAGAAAAATATTAAAATGAATCTATATTAATATTATTTTTTTATGTAACAAGTAAATTTTCAGTGTGGATTATACAATATTACGAAAATCATGAAATAAAAATCAATTGTAGAGACAAAATATAATTAATTTCTCTATTGACTAAATTAGAAACTATTTTAGAGACTAAAAAAATTATTGATTTCTAAATTAGTTTTTATTATTGATAAATAGTTTTTAAATTGGTATCTAATTAGTTACTAATGTTTTAACTACCAATTATTTAGATTCTAAATTTGGTAGTAAAAAACTTGGTAGCTAATTAGATACTAATTTAGAAACTATTTATCAATAATAGAAACTAATTTAGAAACCAATAATTTTTTTAATCCCTAAAACGGTCTCTAATTTAGTCACTATAACAACTAATTATTTTATGTCTCTAAAATTAATTTTTATTTAATGATTTTTTTATAGTGTTATAACATACGTCAACGATGAATCGACATAAAATATTATAGCAACTTAATTAAAATTTGAAATCGACTTGTCATATAATGAAATTGACAAAGACTCATCTCAATAATTTTCTTACTACAACTACTCAAAAAGTATAAAATTTAGACTAAGAATAAAAATCAATTTTGCATAAAGTAAAAAAAAAATTAAAAAAAAACATATATATTTAATCCATTATTTATTTATCACAAGTTAATTAAAATGAAAAGGTTATAAATGACCCAAGGGTGCAATAATCTTCTTAATGCATCTGGGTTCTAGTAAATTATTTGATTGAATTAAAAATAAAATCAAACGAGTACAAAATCCATTTTTTCCCTCAACTTCTTGGTGACCATTGTTATTTTTTTTAATTTCCTTTTCACTATTTTCTTGATCTTTTTCTTCCTTTTGTGGATCTTCCTTTGAGTAGCAGACACAGCTCACAGGTTTGCAAATAACAAGTGGTCCAATTAGTTCAAGTTTCCAATGAATGTTACCCCCTTTTCAAAATTTATAACTCTGAGACCCTACACTGAACATCATTAACCAAACAACTATTTGTATTTCTTTATTGTGAAACTCACCAAGAAAAAGAAAGAAAAGATCAAACCCCCACCTTATGAACCCTATCATCATTTAAAATAAACCATGTTCTTTCTCTTTAGTCACTCTTGAGTAGTTAATCAAAATAAAGATAGGCACATGACTCTATTCAAAGTTTCACCATTCTCATTTTCTTTGGAAGGGCAATTAGGTGTCTTGAGATCTATGTGAAGAGCTTCTCAAGGCATTTTGACCATTGTTGCCCCCATTTGGTAGTGACAGGGTGATTCAAGTGGGCCAAAACTTGATTGGGTTTTACATGCATATGAAATTGCAATTAACTTCAACTCTCCACTCCCAAGCAAGTCCAAATAATTGCAGAATCCAAGTTGCAAGGCCCTTTTCATCTCGATACCATCAACCCACAACTTGACCATGTTTAACCTAAAACTTCATATCAACTCACATTTTGCAACCAAGTTGTTTCATCCTGCATCTTTCTAAACACTATGCACTCCTAGTTTGTAGCACAACCATAGAAGTCACAACCATTTGCACAAACTGTGGGAAACATGTTTCACTGTGTTTTTTTTAACTACAAACATGTTTTACTTGGTTTGCATAAGGGTGAAAATTTTCTTCATATGGTTTTGCTTTTATTTGAAGAAAAAGAAGCAAGATGAATCCCAGATCAGATACATAAAGGGTATTTTTATAGCCTAAAGATGGTAAAACTTCTAGATGATCTTAGTTAAAACCTATAATAAAATATGTCTTTCTTTAAAATTAATGTCTTATAAAAGATCAAAATCATAAAAGATAGGGAAGGATATTAATACAAAATTAGTATCAAATATGAAACATATAATCTTCTATTATTCTGCATTATTGTCTAACTATATTCTACATTAAACTATAAAAGAGACTCTGTGTTCAACGTGTTGGATGGTTGAATAGAATGGGGTTATGTTTGTAAATAATGGCTGATAAATTTGTTGGGAATTGAATAGCTAATTATTAACTAAGTTAATTTATTGAATTAAGATCTTGATTGCATGATTTTAAAAAAAATCATAAAAAAAATAAGTATCTCAATATAAAAATCTGTTGCTCTCTGCCAAACTTTAGCTTGAGCTAAAACGGTCTAGCCTGAGCTAAACAAATATGTTGCTCTCTGCCAAACTTTAGCCTAAGCTAAACTGGGCTAGCTTGAGCTAGAAAACTCTATTGCTCTCTGCCAAACTTTAACCTGAGCTAAAATGGGCTAGCCTAAGCTAAACAAATATGTTGTTCTCTGCCAAAATTTAGCCTGAGCTAAAAAGATCTAGCCTAAGCTAGTGAGATAAAAAAAATTAATTTAAAAAAAAAACTGCAGCATTTTAAAAAATCACATTTGAAAACCCTACACCCTAACTTAGTCTCAGAAGTGTCCTCTGTTCTAAAAAAAATCTCAAAGCTTTCATCTACATAACCATTCTCAAACATTTCATCTACATTGCCATTATCAAGGTAAGTAATTACTCATCTTCATAATCATTTTCATTGCCATTTCCATTCAACCAAGTCCAGTCATGTGTGTTTCTACTTCCATTTCACAGTTTTGTTTCTAAATTGAAAGATTCAATCTTTTTGAAATTTCAATGTCTTGATGTTGAATAGGATTGTGGAATAGGATAATCAAAGTTAAGTACGGTTTCCATGGATTAAATACCAAAACAAAAAGTACTCATTCAATTTCATTTTATACATTGCATATCAAGTGTTTGTTGAAATGCCAATCAAATAAAACACTTTGATTTTGAGAAATGTTTATTTTTATGTGCAGAAAGATGGGTCGTACCAAAACTACACCGGCTATTAACCCAACACGGTCTATCAATCTTGAAGAAGCTCATCAACAACAACATCCTCCGCATCCAGCTCATGTTGAAGATCAACCTTCTACGGTTCCCTCAGCACAACATTCTGCAACTCCAATCACAATGGAGCATATCATGGAATATATCAGAGCCTCAACAGAGCACATCCAACTACAGAATGCCTCCAACCATAAGGGCATTTTGCACATTCAACAAGGCCTTTACCATGGTTCATCTCAAGGTCAAAATAATCCATGGATGACACCCACTGGATTTAATAATTATTTATCTTGGCCTGGGGACAGGCACAATTTTTCAGGGGAAGCAGAAGCGTCTGGAGTTGGGAATAGAGTTGGAGGTGAATCTGAAATGAGAGCTGGAGAGGAAGATGTTACTGGTTTCTATGCAAAGGATGCACAAGAAATGAGAGCTGGACCATCTGGAGCAACAGAAGATGAAGATCCAAACCAAGTTTAGAATGATGATGTTGGCATAGAGCGGAACAAAGTCATAAGAGGAGATTGATACTTCTCATGCACAATGATCAGAAAACTAGTTTTATCTTTTTTGTTTAACTTTAATTTCAGTATTAATTTAGTTTAGGTAGTTTAGTTTAGTAAGTTGACTTTAGCAGTTTAGTTTAATATTTCTTACTTTAGCTTTTGTTGATGGCAAGCTTAAGTTAGTATAATGGTTGATGTTTGCATATTTTGTGAAGTGAAATCT
>Ga0123342_1003608_pt1 | contig 24692 bp, 13 predicted proteins | sample Turbeawhitnodule_FD_89960 | JGI IMG/M metagenome (GOLD analysis project Ga0123342, IMG submission 89960) | Root nodule microbial communities of legume samples collected from Mexico - Turtle bean Mexico white nodule | ecosystem: Host-associated > Plants > Roots > Nodule | place: Mexico: Nepantla... | reverse complement strand
TTTATTATATGTAATTTGATCACTTGTAAATGTACATTTTGATGATTTCAATTGATTACTACATTTCTGTATTTGTCTGGCTGGGTTTGATCATTATGCAGGTTATTTAAATATATGGTTTCTACACAAAACAGAGTGAACTTTAAAAAAAAAAGCACTATTTACAAATGCGGTCATTTACCAAGACCGCATTTGTAAATAGTGAATTCGCATTTACAAATGCGGTCTTCTTAAATGACCGCATTTGTAAATTGTGATTTATGAAAGTGGTTTTTACCAAGACCGCATTCATAAATCCTAAACCCCAAACCCACTTCCTAATTCAGAATAATATACAAATGCGGTTATTTTAGGTAACCGCATTTGTAAATGTGATTTATGACCGCATTTGTAAATTTAAAATAGCCGCATTTGTTTTACATATCTGCACCAGTGATTGCATATAATTACGTTTGTCATCTTATATATATAAAGATCCCCAAATCCTCCTCCAAAACCAATTATTGGTGTGTAACTAAAGTCGTGGTTTTAATTATGCAAAGTAAACAAATTTGCTTTCAATATCTGTTCGTGAAAGTGTTGTAACTTTATGTGGAGAGACACTTCTAGTTGTAGAAAGTTTCATGGACTAAAAATTGGGAGTCTATTTGCAAGCCAAAGAGGATTGGTGATTTTGGGATTTAGAAAGATGAATCTTAAGAATTAAATTTTCACTAAAAAAAATTATTAAATAAAAATCAATTTTAAAGATAAAAAATAATTAATTGTTATAGTGTTTAAATTAGAAACCATTTTAAAGACTAAAAAAAATTTTAGTTTCTAAATTAATTTTTATTATTGATAAATAGTTTATAAATTGATATCTAATTAGTTATCAAGATTTTTGCTACTATTTAACAATGACGTGATCCTTTGTGTTAAAAAATTATTGATTATTGAATATGTTGAAAAATTATAATCACAAAATATTATTTTTACATAAAAAATATATAAAGTTATAATTCAATCTACTACTTTGACATATATGAAGAAATTAAATATTTTAATAATGTTTAGAAAATATTCATATCTAAAAACAAATTATTATAAGCAAAGACAAAATTATTTTTTACTTTGCAAATATTTGTGCAATATCCTTGTTTCTATATGAAACATTCAAAATAAAATCCAGGCATTCCATTTTTAACTTTAAATGCTAAGATGAGCCAATATCAAGTTATATCAATAAAAAAAAAATTGTGATCATGATATTAAGCATAAAAAGATACCAATATTGAATATTACACCAAATAACAATCATATTAATGAAACTTATACATTTACAAAAGTTTGAAGAGTTCATTATTTAAAATTACTAAAAAAAAAAAAAAACACACAAAGAAGAAACATAAAGTTCTAAGCTTGATTGTGAATTGTTTGTTATGAAACTTTTGTATTTTTTTTTTGAAAATACTTACCTTTGTTGAGAATTCTTGCTATATCATTTATTTGAGAGTTACCTTTGTCTTGTGTGTTTGTAGTTATGAGTGATAGTTAAAAGAATATGCAAGTTTTTAATCTTAAAGAGATATAAAAAAAGATAATTAGTGAAACTTTTTTAAGAAACTTTTTAAAGGAAAACTAAACACAACCCAAGAGTTGTGGATAAATACTTATCCACTAGAGTATGTAGATAATACTCATCACTTTAGTCTATATGTAATATCTACTAACTTTACTTCCTAGGTAATACCCGTCAACTTCAGTTCGTAAGTATTATACCCACCAACTGGAGTTTGTAAATAATACCCACCAACTTGAGTTTGTAGGTAATATTCACTAACTTCAGTCTGTATCTAATACCTACCAACTTAAGTCCATATGTAATACTTACCCACTATAATCTATGAGTACATCCGAAGGTGATGTAGCATACCTTTCTTTAATGATATATTTTTTTTATTTTTTTATTTTCTTATTATTTACAATTATAATTTATAATTATTATTTATGAATATTATTTATATTATAATATATCATATTATTATAGTTATTAATATTATTAAGATTATTTATATTATTAATAATATTAATATTATTAATAATATTAATATTATCAGTATTATTAATATCATTAATTGTATTAATATGTTTTTAGTATTATTGATATTATAATAATGGTATAAATAAAAATATTAATATTGTTAATAATGTTAATAAAAATATTTATATTAATGATAATATTTAATTTACCTAGAATATAAATTTGTTAGTAAAATTTGTGTATAATGTAAAATTTATCTATAAATAAAGATCCGTATTTATATATAATACTGAATTTATATATGAAATCAGATTGTAAATAATATTAATGCTGAATTTTTATAAATTCAGTAAATTACGCTAAATTTGATTATGGACTCAGAAATCCGCTAATAAATCTGATTTTTTAAGTGTTAATTAACACCAAAATTTTATTATTGAAATATAATAAAAAAATATATAAAAATTAGGTGCTCAATTGATTTTTTTTAATAAAAACTCAATTAAAAATATTAAAATTGATAAGAAGCTTAATACTTAATTAAATGTAAATTAAATATTAAGGTAGCTGCTTTGAGTATATTTGTGCTCTTAAAAACATTTCAAGCTTAATTATAATGGTTCAATTATGCATTTTGCAGTTACTTTTTATATAGAACATAGTTATTTGTGATATTAATGGGTGTTTACTCATTGTCTAAAAGATGGAGACATTCTTGAGTTATTAAAATTGAGTTGTGGATAATTTTCCATGAAACGTGTATTACTTGGAATTGGGAGATGTATCTTCTATAAATTGTTATGCGTAATTAATCAATCTGAAGCTTTATTTGCCTTACCATTTAAACAAAAAAGAAGAAGCAAGTTGGTAGTTTACAAATTGATGCTGATTACCATGACGGTATTCGATGATAAGCATGCATAATTGATAAATTTATTAACTTTTATGCTGATTATCTTAAAAATAATAATATTGATATAATATGTAATTGACTGACTTTACATGATATTTTGCAATCAATTTGGCAGAGTTTTCTACGTTAATGCAATATTGTCATTAATGGCCATAATATATGTCGGGAATGAGTGGTCTTTCATATAATTTTGCATGAAAAATCATTGAAAGAGAAAAATTGGGGTATGGTAAACAAGTAGGTCCCTAAGGTCACTCGTTGGACCAATAACGAGCAGCAGCAGCAGAAAATGAGGCCCACGTATTGACAAATAAAGAATGAAAGCACCTCATAAAGTTTCTACAAATGTTTACGTCCATGGTCCCCTTCAAGAGTTAAAGACTAGCGCACCAAAACACGTCACTGCGAATTAACATGCATTTAAAGATAAATAAATGAACAAGAGAATAAAGCAAAAAGAAAAGAAAGAAACTTAAAGAGGGTAAAACAAAATAAAATGAACAAAGTAAAAAATTTGTATATTTTAAAAGTGAAGAGAGCACATAAAAAAGTAGAAAAGGAATAAAATTATGGAAACTCCTGAGTGGGATTCCCTGCTCCTTTGCTCCCTCCCCAAAAAAGACTAAACTACTCTCTCCGCTTCCCCTTCTTCTTGCCCATTCTTTTGTCCTTTTCCACTTTTTCTTTTCCCCCAAAAATTTAAATAAAATAAATTCAGGGTTTGACGAGTCAACTCGTCACGAGTTGCTGTTCATGAGGACGAATGTCTTTCAGCAAACCCAAAACCTGTTGCATTGTTGGCCTCTTCCAAGGATCTTCCGCCGTACACAAAAACGCCACTCGGAGACTCTCCACCATCTCACTCACTACCGACTCACCACCGACTAGGAGCCTCTCGTCCACAACCCTAACGCCGTGCCCCTCCCTCACCGCCTTCCTCGCCGCTGCCACCGTCTCCGCCGTGCTTTCCTTCCCAGTTAGGAGCTCCATCAGCGCCGCCCCGAAGCAGTACACGTCGGCCTCAATGCCGCCGTTCGGGTTCGGGTCGGGTCGCAAACCGAAATCGGAGATCCGGGGCTCGAAATCGTCGGCGAGTAGAATGTTGGAGGTGACGAAGTGGCCGTGCACCACGGGCTTCGAACGCGCGTGGTGCAGGTAAGCGAGACCACGCGCTATCCCAACCGCGATACGGTGTCGTGTCAGCCACCCCATCTTTTCTGGGGATCCATCGTCGACGACGCCGTTTTGAATCTCCCACGTGTCGCTTGTCCAGTCCTCCACGTTGGTATCCCCAGTTGGAAGCTCGTGTAGCCACCTTCCTAGGTCGCCGTTCGCCATGTACTCGTACAGTACCAGTTTCTCCTTACCTGAGAATTTCACCAAAATAATAATAAATATAACTATTCAGTTCAAAAAATTAATACGCTTATTATATATATATATATATATATATATACATATATTTTCTGATTAGACAAGTGTAACATCTTTTATATATTTCTTTTATGTATAGAACACTTAAAAAGAATTTTTATAACTATACAAAAATGATACTAATAGCTATTATACTAAATTGAAAAGGAATGGGTACTAATGTGTGCTAGTACTACAACGGGTAACTTGACATCTTCCTTTCCCTTGTAAATTATGTCATGTTCTTTGAGCTGGATAAGAAACAAACTAAAATTTGCGAGCTATTGACAGTGGATTCAAAATTAAAATTAAGTTAAAATTGAATGGGTCCATTGAGACAACGCGATAATATATTTTGGATGAAAAGAAGTTAATGGTAAGTACATTACGATTTTGGCAATTGTGGGAACTCAAAAACTAAACCTGCGGAAAGTACAGTGCGCACGAATTACCACGCGCAATCATAACCAGGGACGATAGATTTTATATTAGGGGAAGAACGAGATGAAAGAATGACACAACAGAAGGCAACATGTTATGGAACAGAACAGACAAAGACATTAGAAAATTAAAACCCGTGAAAGCCATTAATGAGCGCAGAGCAACGAAAATTAAAAAAAAACATTTATTTTGAAACAGAGTGTGGAGTACGGCACGCTTACCAGCAATGCAGTAACCGGAGAGGGGCAACAGGTTGGGGTGCTTGAGTCTTGAGAGGTCAACGAACGTGGCGACTGAGTCATCAGGATCAACGTCTCTAGCGTGTTCCAGGACCTTGATTGCCACGTGGAGGTCCCCCGGCAGCACGGCTCTGTAAACGGGCCCACACCTTCCCTCCGCGAGCAGCGAGTCTTTACCGAAGTGTGAGGTGGCAACAATGAGGTCCTTGAAGCTAAGGTTCATCAACGGCTTCTCGAACATCACCACCGGCGCAGAAGACGGTTCCTTGAGGTCAGCCACCCACGTTGACCCCGATTCAGTCTCGAACGCGAACGGCCCTGATTTCTCCACCCTGCTAGTCACCACGTTCATCCCATGTGGGACCGGCATGGAAATCGCCCACTTGCTCCTCTTGGCGCGTTGCTTCCTCTTCCGAATAATAATGCGGAGTACCCAAATGGACAACAGAATTAGGACAAGGGCTGATCCTGCTGACGAGGCTGCAGCAATCAGCGCTTTGGATTTTCTCTTCCCTTGTTTCTTGTGGGTGGCTTGCGCTGAGTTTTTACTGCTGTTGGTCGTTTTCGACGCGGTGTTGTCGTAGGTGAAATTGTTGCCAGCGTGGACAAAAGCTGATTTACCGAAACTGTTGAATTTGGTTAGGCTAATTGATGAGGTGAAGTTGTTATAGGAGATGTTCAGGAACTCGAGGGTGGAGAGTGGAGGGAAATCCAAAGGGAAATTTCCCGCGAAGGTGTTGTTTGATAAGTCCAAGTAGCGAAGAGAGTGAAGAGAGGAAACTGGTTTTACGTTGGTTTGGAGATTACAGTTTGAGAGATCGAGGTGTACAAGCTTGGAGAGGTTTTGGAGTCCGGAGGGGAGTGTTCGCAGGTTGTTATTGGAAAGGTCGAGGATTTTAAGGTTCTGGAAGGCAGAAAGTTGGATTGAATTGGTGAACCTGTTGTGGGAGAGATTGAGCGTTTGAATGGATGAAAACGAAAACGAGGTATTTTGTGGTGTGGGTTTGGAGGAGTGAACAATGATGCTCCCTCCGAACCTGTTTCTGGAGAGGTTTATTTCCAATAAGGATGAAGTTGACCAAAACCAGCTTGGCACGTGGCCTTGTAAGGAATTTCCTGAGAGATCGAGAACCTGTAGGTTGGACATGTTCCTCAGGTAACCCCAGGAGATTGTGCCAGTGAGGTTTTGGGATGGAAGTACTATTCTGGTGATTTGAGCTTGTGAACAGTTGGTTTGGAACCAGGAGTAAGCGTTGAAGCCAGAGACTGATTTGAAAGCCTTCGACACCAAGACGTGCTCTTCTTCACTGTTGCATGAAGATTCCACCAGAGAAAATAGCGATAAGAGAATCAAGAATCTGCAAAAGGGCTTCATTGTGCGCCACTGTTTTGGTTTTCCTGTCCTAGCTAGAAAGAAAAGAAAAGAAAAAAAACAGAGCTTGGTTTGTTTTCTCTAATGTTGCTTAGGTTCGCGGCTAGTGGATATAGAGGAAGTGGGAAGGAGGCAACGGCGTCATATGTTTTAAAGGGAGAGTTAACGGCGATTGAACATGACATGGAAGGTGAAACTTGACAGATAATTTAATTTAACGGAAATTGAAAAAAGAGAGGGAAGAATAGTCTTTTAAAAGAAAAAAAAAAATAAGATTAGCTCTCAGTGATGCGGTGATTGCGATTTTTTTATTTTATTTTTGACTTTTGGATTTCATTTAAAGTATTTGCTGCCATGACGTAATTGGTATGGAATATGGGGATGTTTTTTTTGTTGGGTATGGTTTGATTGAGGGGAAGTGTGAGAATTGAGATAGAATGTAAAACTCAAATTATGAACTTCAATCTGGAAAGAGAGTTTTGAAGATGACTTGGGCTTGCTTTGAAACTAATGGGGTCCCAGTTCAATTACTCGAGTCTATGATGCATTAATGATCCAAATAGAATATGATGCAATGGGAGACTTGTTCAGCTAAACCGTAGTGCCCACAGTAGAAGTCACAAATGACATGTCCAAACCAAGAGTTGACAATACTTTGCAACATGAATATAAGGAGGAACACACATCCATGTTACGTAAAATCAAATTATTTGATGATAATGGCTCCATTAATCAGAGGAATCAGCAGAGAATAATTATAGTTTGATAGAATGATTAGTCTTTTCGACAAAGCAAGAAGAGTGATATGTTTGGTTTGGACACAAAAAAATAATAGAACTGTATTGACTAATATGGGTGAGTATGATAGATTGTGTGTGGAGAAGGGTCAAACACCAATTGCAATTATTGTCTAAAACAAATCACATGCAAACACTAGATTACAAAATACTTGACTCAATAATTCTGGGTCTTCCACTAAATTAGTCCTCCGATCAGTTACGAAAGGTTTTTGGTCCCTCTTTAGTCATTTTAATTGCCAAGCTTCTCCCATGTAATTTATTCCTACACGTTAATTAGAACATGTGGTTTGAAAGATATCTCCAACTAACCAATAAGGAAGAGCACCCCATCAAAATCAAAATTCCTCTCTTACCAATTAAATACATTATAATACTAAAACAGAATTTAAATGAGAAAAAAGAAAAATGTTTTTAGGAACTACTCCTAGATGATTTAATTCATCCTGTTTAATTTCCTTTAAAATAAATAAAAGAAAATAGAATAAGGTGTACGAAAGAAACAGGTAGGGAAATTCCTGTTTGAGAAAATGACAAATTGCAACGCGATGGTATAGTAATAAAATTAAGGCGAAAAGAAAGAGTGGTTTAAAAGTATAGATTGATCCAGGTGCTAAATGTCATCTCTCTGGCACGTGATCTTGGCTTCTTCCTTTTGCCTTCGTATGTAGTGATTCTCTGTTAATAACTTGGAATCGTTTTCGATGGTAAGTTAAGAGGATGCAGCTATCATCCAACGCTCTCCCTCAATCCAAAATTCCCTAAACTTGCACACTTATACTTCAAACTAATATAAATAATGTAACAAGTATAATCATTGTACACTTGTATTCTCATTTAATTATAAACTATCGCTGTTATTATTAAAATTAATAAATCTACCTAATACCTATATATCCTCTGCCTCCATTCATTTATGCTATGTTTAGATTAAGGAAAGATTTTTGGGTGGAGAATGAGTGGATTATAGAGGATGTGTGAGGATATATGAGTTATTGTTGTTTAGATTGAGAAATAATATAATGAATTTGTGAGGATGATTTATTAAAATTTGTGAGTGATGTGATAGTTATAAAAAAATTTAAAAATTATCTTAAAAGTGTAAAATATAAGTTTACAAATTTATCTTTATTATTAAAAAATATTTTAATAACGAGAGTTATGGTATATTTTTTTTTTAGGTTTGAGTTAATTAATTTTTTCTAATATATAATATTAATAAATACTCTTATTTTGTAATAAAAAATAATTTTATATTGAATTCAAATAAATTTATTAAATATATTAAAAATTTTGAAAATAATATTTATTATTATATACATTTGTTATTTTATATAACTACATAGATTTTGTTGATATTATAATTTTATTTTATTATTTTATTATTTATAAGTATATTGTTATTAATAATATAATTAAATATTTTTAAAATTATTAAATAAATTTATCTAATATTTAATTTTGCATATTATATATGCATTGTTACAAAGTTATATGGTTAAGTGTATTAACTAAAACACATTTATTCTACATAAACATCTCTTCTAATCTTTACATATACATCTCTTCTAATCTTTACATATGTGAAAGGAAAGAAAAATTCATATAACTCGATGAAAAAATGTGACTATTGCTGTGTGGCTGTAGTCCTCCGAGAAAAGTGGGCTTAGAAGGACAATAATATATCACGGGCTTGTTATTAATATCCCCTTTTTGCTAACATATTTTTAAGAGGGGACTATTTTGAAGCTTAAACTTTTATTAAGTGTTTGCAAGATTAGTTCAACAAAAAGTTGTAAAGGGAGGGATTGTTGGCATAATTAATCCATTTTTGTCTTGAATTTATTTATATTTTAACTAAGATCTTAGGAGTACATATCAAATTAGAGTATTTAATACCAGTGTTTTTTTTCTAATTCAATTTAGCTTCCATTTATATTTGGTTAATCTTCTTCAAGTTAAAATTATATTTATTTTATCGAGGCCTATATTTTATAATTTTTATTTTTTATTAATTAATTAATTAATTTAATTATTATATTGATTTGGTCATACTAAAGGCAACTCTTGTAAATTGTGATAATATCCAGATTCCATCTTTAGATAACAATTAATAGAATATAAGGGTTTGTTTTTCTTAATTATAGGAAATATTACAAAAGTGATCAAAGAATTTTTGTATGATTGCCATCTACAATGAGTCTTTAGCTTTCATTCCAATTAATGACCTCATGATAAAGGTTAGTCAACATGCCTACTAGTATGCACATCTCTCAATCTTAAGTTTCGTGGAAAAGATTGTTAATAAGATCGATAAAATATCTACTAGTACATAATTTTTCAGTATTGAGTGTAGTCGAAAAGAAAGATTAGCATAATAAATAAAAGTATACAACTCCCAAATTTTGAGTATAGACATAAATATTATGCGTTAGATTGACAAAATGGCTACTAGTGCAACATTCAATCACTTGCTCTATTATTCCTTTTGATGATTTAATATTTCATCTGCATACTAGAAGTGTTCACAAAACACCAATCTCTTAGGATAAACATATGTATTCTAATACAATGATATTATAATAATAATTATTGAGAATAATACAAATTTAGTTACTTCAACACCCTTTAAATATTTACTATTATGTCATAACAAGATATAAAGTGTTTGATTTTAATCCATTCATTCTACAATTTATGATTTATAATATGTAAAGGTGTAAAGATGTAAACATACTATGAGAGAATCATCAAATAGAAATTAATTTTTAAAAATTAAAATAATTAGTCATAATAGTAATTAAATTAGAGACATTTTAGAAACTAAAAAAAAATAGTTTCTAAATTAGTTTCTATTATTGTTAAATAGTTTATAAATTGTATCTAATTAGCTACTAATATTTTAACTGCCAATTATTTAGATTCTAAATTTGGTAGCAAAAACATTGGTTGCTAATTAGATTTCAATTTAGAAATTATTTCACAATAATACAAACTAATATAGAAATCAAAAATTTATTTAGTTCCTAAAATGATCTCTAATTTACTCATTTAGTCACTATAGTAACTAATTATTTTTTGTCTCTAAAATTGATTTTTATTTCATGATTTTCTTGTAGTGACATAATTGATAAAGAATACAACTTGCTAAAAATAATAATGCTTAAAATTGTGAATACAAAAAATATTATGTATATGCAATACCATTTATCAAAATAAAAATTATGAATATTTTTAATTATTATTTTTTACTTCTAAACAAATAATATCATTATTACTAATTTTACCACAACAATATTCTTTAAAAAAACGTTAGCTTTTATAATTATGAAAATGTTTCTTCATCGTATTATTTTCAAACTTTTTAAACATTATACATACTTTATTTCTTTTTCAATGAGAGGTAGTACAATTTTAAATTAAAAAGACATGATTAATCATATCGAGAACAAGTAGCTCATAATAAGTTACTCTATAATTTATCATAAGTAAAAAAAATATAATGTTTAAAATATTCAATATATCAATTAAAAATATAGTTTAAATACAAAATTAAATAAAAATATATATCAATTATTAAAAAAACATATATAAATTTGTTAACCTGATAATTATTTCCACTAAAGATGAAGTTAACCTGATGAATTTTACAATTTTATTTCCACTGAGAACCTTGAGATAAAAAGTTATCTGTTAAGTGAACAAAATATCTAGATTACATTTATTTAAAATTGAGTCATTGTGAATGGCATGAAGTTTTTGATTTTTTTTATGTAAGTTGTGTTTTTTATTTTATTTTTTATTTTAGTCAGCAAACCTAGTGATTGATTGATATGATGTTTTAGAGTGTCATCATATGTAGGGTGTTTCGGGCAGCGATTCTTCCTAATTTACATAATATATATATATATATATATATATATATATATATATATATATATGAGAGAGAAAAAATTTTTTTGGTAATGATGATTCCATTTCTTCTTTTTAAGTTACTGAAAACTGTTTTAATATTTAAATTTTAACTTATCCAAATATTAAATAATAAAATTTCAATTTGGAAAGATGATTAAACCTCTCTTCATATATAATATTTTGTATTTATGTTATTTATAAATAGAAAATTATTTATACGTTAAAATTCTTATTCTTTATTTTATTTAATGCTGGATTATAAAATGGCAAGAGACGTACGTGTGTTGTCCTATGTGTGACAGTCAATTTAAGCAAATGTCTCTCACATAACCTTCCAAGTTGTTGGCAAATAAAAGATATGTTTGAACCATGTGGAATAATTGTGTGCACCAATTTGATGCCAAGATTTAATGCAAAATTGAGGAGTTTGTCAAATGGGCCAACCTATCCATTTTCCATGAAAGACTTTATTATGTATCGTATGATTGTTCTCATATATTATTGTTTGTTTTTTCTTAATTATTTTAAGTATTTTTTTTCTATGTATTATATGCTTTTATTATCTTTAATCTTAACTCGATGCAATCTTTTCAAACCAAATTTAGTTGATTTTACAAAATTTACAATTTTACTTTTTTTTTTTACAATTTTGTATGTATTAATATCACAAACGAGTTACACACAAAATAATTAATAATATTTTATTTTAAATTAATTTTAACTATAAAAATAATTTTGTAATGTTATAATTTATTAATTAAAAAACATATCAAACTATTATTTATAAAAAAAATTCTTTATTTTCTTTCATTTTTCATTTTTTTTCTTTAATCTAAAGTTTTTTTTTCTGTCAAATTCATATTTTCTCTCAAGATAGGTAAAAGATGAGAATGGAAGTGACAGGTGGACTGAGAAAGAGTAGGTCTAATACATGGAGATGTAGATGAAGATGGACAATTAGATGGATAAGGTGTTCTTGGAACAAGAGAAAATAATAGGGTTAGCAACATCAGCCCTAATTTAGCTTAATTTAGCTTGTTTATCTGTTTAAAACTCATTCTGCATAATTTGGAGTCAATCGTGTTACGTCAAGTTAGCCCACTAGACTGTATTTTAAAAAAATCATATCCTATTAATTCATTATTACAATGTAATATTTATTTTATTTTATTTAAAAATAATAATTTAATGTACAAAAAATAATGTTTTATTTTAATCATTTAATGGAGTTAAGTTTTCTTGTTGATCAACAATAAAATATAAATAAATAAAAATTACTTTAGAGTGATCTAACCATGGACAAAATTGCACAAAAACGAACAGTCCCTTATCCCAGAAGTTTGTCACTAACTTCCTACTATAGCAAATACAGTCTGACCAACCTAAATAAATCATTTATGTTTAATCGAATATATACAAATTAGGAGATCCAAACACCAGTAAGAAAAGAAAAAAAACAAGTAAAAGAGACTTTAGAGGTTACACAAGACCAGACCTTTAGGTGAACCATGGAGTTAGTATGAAGAGTGATAATGAATATAGTTTTAAGTAAAGTTTTATTTTAAAAATTTGTTAATAAAAAATAATATAAAGAGGATATTTCAATAGGATAGTTAAAAAATTAGTCAACTTCGTTAAAATATTTTGTAGCAAAACTTTGATAAGATATTCTTATATATTTACAAACATATATATGAAAAATAGATGCAAAGCAAAACTTTAATTATTTTATTTAAGTCTTCTAACAACCTTTATACTTGAATTTATATTTTTACCTCAATTGAATGAATTGAAACAGAGATAAAATTTTAATTTTTCAGTTGTAGGAATAAGTTTTTTAATAATTAATGAAATTTTAATTTTTGAAAAAAAATGCTCACGGGTTACCTCTTATGCGAGGCGGGTCAGTGAAATGAGTCTGCACTCCTTACACGGGACAGACCAACTCGACCACATTTCGTGGGCCAAACAAGAGGCGGACCTATGTGAGACAAGCCAACCCATATTGTCATCCCTAGAATATAACAAATAAAGACAAATTCTCCTTGCACTATATCATTTTTGACATACACCCAACAACACTCTCTGAAATGTCCTGTGTACCCTTAATGAACTATATGAAATGTTTATGGTATCATTAATGAAATAAAAGATAGGTTTCCACTACGGTAATGCATCCTCTACACCCAACCTTGTGCACCCAACATTCACTGACTATCTAAGGCACGACAACGGAGAGGACATATTAGTGAGTTTCTAATGCACGGCGGCAGAGAGGAGGAGAAGAGTTGTCATTCATGGAGTTGGAGAAGAGATATGGTTGTGGGAACTGATATGCAGTGCAATGCAATAAGTTTTCGCAAATTCTGTGACTTTTGGATATCTGTATCCAGAAGTGTTTTTTCTATTCCAGATGTGCATATCCGGGGCTATACTAGATGCTTATGTCCGATTGTACCAAAATCATTACATTACAAAAAAAAAAAAAACTGAGGATGATTTTCTTCTGGATATGTATATCTATAGTCAAAGAGTACAATTATGGATACAATATCCGTAGACAAATATGACACTTCCAAATACTAATATCCATAGGCAAAGTTGACACTTTTAGATGCGAATATCCGTAGACAAATATTTGACTTCCGATATTGACATCCATACACAAATATGTGACAAGAGCAAAGTTTGATTTAAAACCTTATGAGAGGTGTATATAAAAAATATATGTTGCAGGAAGAAATTGCCACCAAATAAGTTAGGTTACACGTGTGATTTTGGTGGACGGTTCCATGGGCTTTAACCCAGATGAGTCAGGTTGTGAAATTGGATTCACTACAATTTTAAAAAATATTAATGAGTTTTACTTCAGTATGACGCGAGCCAGGTTGACTTGGACCACAATCCACTTTGACTACCCTACCAAGAAATAATTACTATGATATCATTTAGGAAATTTAAATAAAAGTATATAAAAAGAAATGACAATATTAACAATTTAACTATATAAAAGGTCATCGAAGTTCTAATTAAAAGAGGATAGGAAACCTTCATGCCATATTTAATCTTTTACCCTCTATTTTAGTTATAAGCATATAACAGCCTTTGTGGGAGTGGTGGTATCGAAGGAACAAAAACCAAAACAACTCGTATAGAACTACCATCCATTGTTTTATTAAAGCACCTTAAGCCAAATTAGCACAGAGTTGTAGTTGATAAACTTTATTATTTTGGGAGAAAGGGCAAATACTTAAGTAGTAATGCCCATACCCAAGGCAACATATACAAAGTGGTTTCAAAAGGATGGATAGTCTCCACTACGCTCTAATCCACTATATGGCTGCAGATAAGAGAGGTAAAGATGATGAAACCCTTTTTATGGGATAACCAGCCGCAGCATTGATGGCACACACACCATAAGGCCACTCCTCACTAACATTCCTTTTCATCAAGAGGTAACCTTCTTCTCCCCAATCTTTACCCCACGAGCTCTTCACAATCCAATAATCTTCTCCACCCACTGAACCATATCCCACAATTAAACACACAAGAGTTACAGACCTTGAATCCTTCGAGCAGTTATCACCACCATACACTCCCTGTCATCAACACAACACAATAATTCACCAATTAGCCACCACACACAACCATCTAAAACACTGTACGTACCCAAAAGTTTCAAATCTGCATAATCTTTCTAGACAATATTATATAGCATATATGTTCAATTAATCAACCATTATGAGAAATCAATATTCTTACACCAGTGTAAAATTGAAGACCGGTTGCATCTATGCTCACACTAACAGGCTGCTTACTGACACGGCACAAGAGACCTTTTTCTGTCCCATCCACAACTAGTAGGTTATCAATACTAACAGCCTTGTTTGCATTTACCTTCAAGAAAAAAACAAAAACCTTCAAATGAGCAGACAAAGATAATGTCTAGAAAAATATATTGTCACACTTTTTTCTTTTTCTTTTTGAAAATGTAGGCTATGGATGCTAGGAGAAATAAACTGTAAACCAGACCTTGCAAGAACCGTTTTTGGCTGTGTAAGGGTAATTTGCTTCTGTGTCAATGCCACCATTGTTGATAACGTAACCAAATGCATTGAAGTAAAATCCTCCAGCACAACCATGGCTAGAAGGGTCACAGTCCACGAGTTCTTGAGCAGAGAGGGTAACAAGATCCCCAGTAACTATTTTGTTTATTCCTTCAATGGCCCCTGTCACACTGAAAGCCCAATGGCTCTCTAATAAAACAAGTATAACATGTTAAATCAGTACAAAATCATGCATGTTGCTAATGTTGCAAAATGAAAATATTGAAGAAGAGATAGAAGTCTATGAAAATACAATAGCTATACTTATTTCTTTTTTGCAAAATATTTTGTTTTTGGATTAGTTTATTAATATAAGTGAAGTCTTACGGCATTCTCCTTGATCTCTAACTTCGGTCACAGCACCCTTCTCCCTCCAATCTACAGAATCAGGAAGGTTTTCACAGTCACCATCATCATCCTTCTGCATCTTGCTACTCCCCAAGTTGGAGGGCATATCTATTTCTTTCAAGTAGGTTTCCGCAAACTCCTCAGGACTCGTATCAGCAAACTTGTTCAGACCCAAACGATGCTGCGTCTCTGACTTTCTCTTAGCATTCATCTCATTGATATACCTCAAATTCCTTTGGAAAATGTGGAACCTCTTTGTCTTCTCCTCTGGGTTGCCGTATTCACGCCCGTGCTCCTTCTGCCACACTTGGAACAGTTGCAACACTTCTTCCTCCGAGGAAAACTTGTCCAACTTGTCACGGCCATGAATGGTGTAGGCACTCGGAAAAGCAAAGGAGAGACATATGAAGGAAAGAAGGACGAGGAAAAGAAGAAACAACTTGGTCATCTTCGAACTCATCACCTGCAGAAATGAGTAACCAGTGTTGAGTTATACAGTTCTTGTGTATCTGAGTAACATATATATTGTGTCCGTGATGAAGTTGCTTCATGTGCCACCTAGGTGAATTATTGATACCCACGTTTAATTCGTTTGTTTTTTAGGGGCTCCAATCCAATTGTGTGAATGGAGACGTACGCATATTAATCATTCTTTCCATATACCTCCAAAATTGTCATATATGTAGTTTTATTCCCAAATCTCATGTCATCTTATCTTTTCATTCTAGCGAGGTTCCAAATGATATTACGGTGATGAAAAACGTTGAAGATAATAAATAAAAAAAGTTATGCGGATCATATGTGCTTTTGCAAATAATTGTAGAGAAAAAGACACGATATTTCCACAATCAACCTGTTTCATACAGTCATGATATAATTTATTTAAATGGAGATGAAGTTAATTATTTCATATATTCTGTAAGAAGAATAATATATCATTATTGAAGTAAATTTTTCATATGGTGAGATATGAAAACTTGGTTTTTAAAGGATAATTTTGCTGCAGAGAAAGAGAAAGAAGAGAAAGGTAGAGTCGGTGACGTTTCTCTGCTAGAGTACATTACTACTGCCAAACCCGTGAATGAGAAGTCAGACTAGATATTCTCAGCATCAAATAAATACCAATGAAAGCTTTCAACTGGTAACTATCAAGTTATTGTCTCAAGAATGTGATTTTAAACTATGTTGATGATGTGTTGTGAGTATATATAAGTATTCTTTTAGTTCTAAGGTTAGTTCTGATATTTTTAGCACCTATTCATTATATTATTATAGTAAATAGAGAGAAATATAACACAATTAATAAATAGCCTAGAGAATTTTAGAAGAGTGCAACTAATTGCATGTGATGATTGAAAAGTTAGCTTCTAGTATCTATTCATTTTCTTAATTAAGGAACCATACAAAATTATAAACTTTTTAATCTTATAAAATATTAGACTTAAAATAAAACAAAAATATTGATTAATTACTTTTAAATTATATAATCCAAAATATTTATTTGACAAGTAGTAGTTTCTGATTATCCAATTCAAAAGATTTTTTATGTTATTAAATACATTTTGGGTCCATGAAAAACAAGTATGGAATAGAAGGTCTTGAATGGATGAAAGATGCAGAGTATGTTTATGATATAAGACCAAAACCTTTGAAAATCTAACAAGAACCATCACAAATGGGCTCTCGGTTAGTGGTGCGCCAGGTTGCAAGAGTGCCGCGGGTGAGAGAAGAGAGTCAGAGAGAGAAAGGTAAAAAGTGTTTAGAGTTTTTTATTTTAAATTTTTTACTGAAGGACAAAACAGTATTTTTAAATTTATTATGGGGGTAGCTGAAGAACACATGGGGGTGCAGGAAGTAGCAGCTGAAAATGTTGAGTTTGGAAAGCAACTTTTTTTTCTTCATAAACTACTTAGCTTATTTAAAGGTGGCCAATGGAATAGAAACAGAGTTGATAGAATTATTTTTGCCGAATTTCGCTCAACAAAAAGAAATTAATAATTTTTTGCTCATTGGATTTTGACTTCTCTAAGTAGATTTCTAAAAAAAGACTTAACTGTAATATATTTATTTAAATTGTTGTTTCATTCCGAAGAGAAAGTGTGTGTATATAAGTTAAATTTTTCGATTATATTTTAATACAATATATTATTTTTTAAGATAATTATATTTAGAATATTATTATAATAAAATAAATAAATAAATAAAATGTTAAAATAAATTTATTAATTTAAATGTTGATATTTTATAAATTAATTTATTTTAATATTTTTGAAATATAATTTGTTATTTAGTAAAATTTTAGAGTAGTCTTTTATTTTTTAATTTAGATTTATATTTTTAAAATTATTTTCTTATCAAATTATTTCAAAAAATAATTTTTATATATATGCAATTTTTTTCTATTATATCAATCAAAACAACAATAATTTTTCATTAATTTCTTTTTTTACTTTTTATTTTCTTCTTCTTAATTCAAATAATCTCACTCTTGAGTGTCTTTCTCTCTCTTTCTCTTCTATTCTTTTCTCCTCTTTTCTCTATCATCTAAACAAAGGCCGGGAGAGTTATTAAGGACAAGTAACTTATACATTAATAAATTAATAGTTCTGCTTCTTAATTTATACGTTACATATAGGAATTAGTGTCATCCATTAAACCAAACCCTCCTTACTTCACAAAAAATATAATATTTTATTTTGTGCATTTAAATATATAGCTTATTTTTAAATGGAAGGAATATAATTGATAAGATCTTTATTCAATAATTAATTAGTTTTGACAATATTCACCAAGTACATATTAATTAGTAGTAAGAAGCAGACCACTTCAAAATTATTAATAAACGAACATAATAATAAAAAAACCGCTAATTAGTTACTTAAATTAGCAGAAAAGAGAATAAGCACAATTACATGATGAAAATTTATTATTTTTACAATTAAGGTGTGATTTATCCTTACCGTCTTTACCAAATTTCTATGATTCAAATTGCCAAATATAGATAGCAAGTATGATGGAATACTTAAAGTGGTAGGATAAAAGGGAAATATATATTTTTTCTAATAAAATTATGATATATTTGAAATTATACAATGCCTAATCATTGATTTTTAAAATAAATATACTTTAGGGGATTCTTCAGCTTAACGTTGAAGCCATGAGTAGTGTGTTGCATGAAAGCGATATGGAAAAACTTGTTTACAGAAAATAAAAATGAAATTGCAAATGAGGAAACAGAAAGAATGTAGTAGAAAAAGGAAGCGCGTGGTTTGAGCAGCAGTCCATCACAGTGAAAAAAAAGTGTAATAGCATTGAAGTGGAATATTTAGTCCATTCTGTAACGTTATCTTGCAGACACATTGTAAAATCCGAAATTACGCAGAAAGCAAAAGAACAACAAATACCCAATCTTTCTGTCTTTATCTCTGCTTTCCTTTGTGCTTACTCATTCCCCCCACTTTCTCACTCACTCACTCATTTCATCTTTCCTGGGACTGAACTCTCTCACCAAGTGATGTTCACTCACTACTTATTTGACGATTCCCTGCTATCCATTTCTTGAGTTTTATATGGCCAATTCAGATGCATAATGCCACATGACCATGACAAAAAACACACACTACAGACACTTTCTTCAATTTGGCTTCCACTGCAAATTCCAGGGATGACCATATCCCATGTTTCATGCTGTTATTAAATAGGTATCATCTTTTCTTCATTGCTTTTTCTCTTCTTTTCTATTGCACTTCAATTATTACTCTAGTGGGACCTTAAGCTAAGCTTGTTATGATATGATGATCCATGAAGCTTCTCTTGCTTTGTCTTTTTAGCTTATTTACCATATTTAGTTGCCTCTGTTGTTTTTGAAGACTTGCAATTGTTAAATATTTGTATATTTGGCTTATTGAGAAGAGGAAAGTCTGGCTTTTATAGGAATTTTACTGTCGTATGCTTGAGTCTTTGGTTTCCTAAGCAACAAATATAAAAACTTATATAACTAGAATCAGCCGAATGTTTGCTTTTCCCGTCTCACTCGCTCAATAATTTTTCTCTATGGTTAAAGGCTGAGAAGATGGAAAGTTATTTGAGTTATCTGTAGCTGTTGTCGTGAGTTCATTTTGGTTTAAATTTTTCTTACTGGTTGCATCACTGTGCTCCTCTGGTCTCGATTTAACTCCTGTTGAATTGGAATTTGAAGCAGAGAATTTACTGTTTAAATTGTAATTTAAAATGTAATGATCTGGTTCTTCCATCTTCTATTTTTCAGAGTTTCTTGATTGAATAGAAGGATTTTGATATCCTATCCTTTTTATGCTGAAATTAGTAGCATTTGATATTCCCTTGATTCTTGAACTTACTAATGAGAGTGACTGCATAAAAGAAAGAGTTCATTCAGTTGATGTTGGTGTGGAACATGATGGATGAAAGGAAGTTGAACATTGATGCTCCTCTTATGTCGGTGAGACGCTCTTTTGGTCCACCTCCATCCTTAACTGAAACAAGAAGGATACTAGAGAAGCCACAAACACTTCCACACTGTAATTCAGACACCACTTTGGATCAGGTAACAGACCCTGTTGCAGTGCCTTTCAATTGGGAGCATATCCCTGGAAGGCCGAAGGATTATGATGGATCTGAACCTCAACCTCGTGTACAGGCTTCAGTTACCCCAACCCCAACTCTTCCCCCTGGAAAGTCCACAAATCATGCCAAACAGCTACTGGAAAAGGACGCTAATGTTGCAAGTAGCTTTAGATCCCCAACCACATCAAATTCTTTTAGTGAGAAAATAGACTATGACGGAGAACACAAAGATGAGAAAATAGAAAAGGTGGAAGAGAACGACGAGTATGATTATGATGGTGATGTTTTTTCTGATGCCCTTGAAACACTGTCACCTACAGAACCATTGTCCATGAATTGTAGTGTAAGTGGTGTTAGCGGCTTAAATAATTCGGATGCAAATATGTGTGGAGCCTCTTCTACTGATAAACAAGCTCAAGATTTCATGATGAGCCGGTTTTTACATGCAGCAAAGGCTATGACTATCCAGCCTCCTCAATATATTTCTTCTAGAAAACAATCTGTTCTTGCAGAACAACCTAGGGAATTCATCAAATTGGTTCCTGAGCAAAAGAAATCATTTGTTAATAGACATATCACTGACATTGTACCATATAATGGTCAATGTCAAGAAGATGAAGAAGAGGAAAGTGGAGATGAAACTAATGATTATGCAAATATTTCAGCTAAAGGTTGCGGATTGCTTCCTCGCTTATGTGTTAGAAATTCATTGTGCATACTAAATCCAGTGACTGAAACAAAAATAGGGAATCAGTTGTCATTGTATTCTGCCTATGAGGTTGGAAAACCTGATAAAAGTTCTCATATTCGCTCTCACGGACCAGCTCCAGTTATAAAGAAGGTATGAACTATATAACACTTATATTCTATTCATGCATTGCATTGCACCCTTCTGTAGTCCATTGTACCCAGGAATGAATTCTATCATGACGAAACCATGTGAAATCTGTGTCTATTTCTCCCCATAAATATTCACAAATATCGATAAGATTCCATCTGTTTAATTCCTATGAAGAGAGATTGACACTACGTCACAAGACAGGTTCATGAAAATTCAATATTAGAAGATCCATTCCCCCCCTTTACCCTCCTTCTGTAAATCGGGTTTTGTCAACGATGACTTCAACACAATTACACCAATCATGACTTCAAGTCATTTATGAATCATTAACTTTTTCAACAGGCTTGGGATGCTATTAATATGAGGAAATCAAGCTCTAGAGCTGCATCACCAGACAAGAAGGATCTAAGGAAAAAATGGACTAGTGAATCAAGCAGATATACTTACTCTGGTGAAATGAAGCAGCTGGGTAGGCTCTCTCCCTTTCGTCGTTCAAGAGCTGCTGCTGCTGGCATATCTCCTTTTCCAAGTAAACCTCAACCTCTCTTTCCTGGAGCAAAGTCGCTTGGGGATTCCAAACAAGCTGACAATAATCTTTCTGGCAAATTGAAATTCCCTAGCAGAGGATCTGCACGTATTCAAGAGATGCTATCACAAGGAGCCAAAAGAAGCTCAAGTTCTGGGAGCCTTACTGTTGAAAAGACACTGTACATAGACACTGCGAGTACTGTAAAATCATCATGCTCTAGTTCACGTTCATTAGGAAGCGGAACAGTGGTAGGAAAAGAAAGAAATTCCTTACTAGATTCTTTTCGAGATATGAAACACCTACAAGCTTTGGACGAGAATTTGGGTTCTCAAAAGTTGAATTCTTCGGATGCCGATTCTTCAACTTTACCTGGCATGCTATATCTCATGTCCAAAGAAGATAAAGCTGAAAAAATGACAACTGATCAAGAAATTAATCAAGAATCCGCGTCTTTGCAAATTGTGCCAAGTTCATTTGACAAAGATGCAGAGATCAACAACCAGAAGATTGTCGTAGTTGATGATCAAGGAAAAGTTGGCACGGAATATGTTCTGCTTCCTCTTGCCCCACCATTGCCAAAGTCACCTTCTGAGTCCTGGCTTTGTCGTGCCCTGCCTCTAGTTCCTTCTAAGAATTCATTCCCACATTCGAATCAAGGTACACTATCCAAGGCTAAAAGACAGGGTTTTAGTAGAGCATCAAGCTATACTAAGTGGGAAACAATAGTGAAATCTTCGAACGTGAATCATGATCAAGTAAGCTGTTCTAAGGTAACCTCATTAATCCCTATAGCCTTGTTCTTTGGCATTAATCGATGGTTAAGTTACACAAAGGATGAAAACTCACATTTAACTTTTCTATACAGGAACTAGTCGTGTATAGGTCTCGGCATTCGAAATCTTAGACATGGAACGCTAGCGTTTATACCATGTTATGATCCAAAGCTTTTTATGATCTTTATTTTTTCAGCCTCGTGGGATATAGTTCTCCTCCTCCTATTCCTTGTTGTCATGACAGCATAGGTTAGATTTTGGCCTCTTGTAAACTTTCATATCTTACTTTTCATTTTCTATTGAATTTTGTTTATATTTGTTGACTTCTTAAACTTGATTCCTCACACCTTTTCCATTTTCTTGATATCAGTATTTTACATAGAGAAATGAATATAATTTTTGGTGATCAATAAAAGCAAACAAAGCTTCTTTGGACTAGTGGTACTTTAGGTGGATCCAAAATTTGATAAACTACCTCCAGAGGTGCAGTCTCACAGCTATATAGTGTCTTCCTTGTGGTACTTCCCGACAGCTTGCTCAGACCAACGAACCTTTGTTTTTTTTATCTGCAGCTAATCTTAAAGTATCGGTACTTTATATATGGGAATGTATATATATAAACTATATTAGTAATTGCTGTTATTCATATTATATTGTTTCTTCTTTACATACAATATTTCATGCAAAATTTTCTAACATTTAATCTGTCTTTTCTTTCAATTTCATAAACTTATGTCCAAGTATGAAAATCAAAGTAATTCTGATTTAGGGTGGGTTTATACAAATGTCACAAGCAACTTTTCTAGGGTCAAAATATAAAGCTTCATAATAGGCTCTTCATGATGCTGCTATAGTAGCCTATCACTTCAACAAGGCAAATCACATCTCTTTATAATCGCTGTCTTCATTTATTATCTAATATATTGGCCCTGGATTACTTCAATGTTACGTAAATTGAAGGACGCAATTCAAGTTCTATTAAATTGTTAAAAGGCAAAACTAATTCATTCATTGAAAAGATTACTACAAGGATATTTTTATACAGAAAAGAAATGGCACTCAACTAGTCAATTACAGATCATTTCTAACATATTTTTTAATGATGGTTAATGTTTATGATGATAGACACCATTAGATGCAAGACAGATAATTTACTGATTATTACATAAACTTATAGTGGTGGACGAAATTTGAACGGTATAATGCTACAATAAACATATAAATCAAAATGTTTCATTGGTCATTGAGATAAGACACATTATTTAGCTTTTGAAAACAGGAAGTCATTTCTTTGACTTTCATAATAATATTTCTAGAAAAACATTAAACTTTGTTGACTTTTTTGTCTAAGCAACTTCCCCAATTAACATGAATGGTCAGCATAAAAACATCACATAAAAGCACACATATGTATGTTGGAATGTCGTCAGTATACATAAATTTTGAAGTCAAGAGAGGCCATGCCAGTATAAAACATACTCATAGGTGTTGCGAGGTCATGCGAGGTATAAATTTTCGTTTTGGAGTTTTTAGAGACTCTTTTTAAATGGGTGTTTGTTTTCCGAAATCTTTTTACATTTAAAAAAATATGAAAGTAGAAGGTTGTAAAAAAGTATGTATGTGTATGTTTTATTTTTAAAGAAATGATTAAATACCTAATAAAAATGATTAAAAAAAGTGTCCGTTGATAATTCCTAATAAAAATGTTTATGTAAATGGTTATTTAAAAAGTTCAACTATTTATATATAAATCCTTTATAAGTATTTAATATTTAATACACAAACACATGTTTTTTCTTTATATTTGGTACATAATACACTACAAGAAATATCCTTTTTAGCATGGGCAAAAAACGGACAATAGGTGCAGTAAACGGACGAAAAGTGTAATTAGCGTAGGCTTAACATCAACTTAAATGTGGCAGTTAATATGTTCGACGTAAAATAGTGGGGGTTGGGTTGGACACATTTTTGCATAGGCCTAACCTACATTTTGCCCACATTTTATATTATTTATTAAAAAAAGCGTGGGCTAAGCCTACTCATGGGCCACACAATTTTTATCCAACCGTGAGCTTAGCCTTAGCATTGGTCACGTAAAAAATATATTTATAGTCTAAGCGGGGCTTAGCCTACACACAAACCTTCACATTGGTTACACAAAAATTATAAAAGCGGGGTTTAGCCTACACACAAGCCTTCGCATGGTCACACAAAAATTATAAAAGCGGGGGCTTAGCCTACACTTAACCCACACAATTTTGAAGTATACGTAGCAACCACACAATTTTGAAACAACTTAGCCTACACAGGTTTTTGGACTTTAGAGTAATATTTTAAAATATAAAATTCTTTTTCATCTGACAACTTTAATCACACTAACTTTTATTTTGTTTTT
>Ga0123342_1003607_pt1 | contig 24694 bp, 19 predicted proteins | sample Turbeawhitnodule_FD_89960 | JGI IMG/M metagenome (GOLD analysis project Ga0123342, IMG submission 89960) | Root nodule microbial communities of legume samples collected from Mexico - Turtle bean Mexico white nodule | ecosystem: Host-associated > Plants > Roots > Nodule | place: Mexico: Nepantla... | reverse complement strand
TTGCTTCCTGTCTCCTCCTCCATGCAAACTGCAGATTTTTTCACAAAACCTCTACCACCTAAGATGTTCAAGACCTTATATTCCAAGCTGGGAATGAAGAATATCTATTCCCAGCTTGAGGGGAGATGTTAAAATATCTTTTTGTTATTGTATTTGTTTTAGAGTATTTTTCTGTTACTGCAACCATTACATTTTTTTCTGTTTTCTGTTTTTGGACCTTTGTGGGTCTTTGGGCTCTTATGTGTGCCTATATTGTTTTACTTTCTGCATAACACTTGTACTGTACACTTTTCATTAATCAATTAATGAAACCTTCTTTCTCTCTCTCAAAGCTTCTCTTCACTCTTTCTCGAACTTCTCTGTATTCACGGTTCTTGTTTTTGGCTCTCTCTTTTATTGCTCTTTTACTGCAATTGGCCATTTTTGTGAGTTATCTTAACCTTCAAATCAAAACAACAATCTCATAAAGCAAACAACAAAACAAATTTGTTCTTAATGTTACCAAACTAAAGCACTAAAAACTTCACTCCTCAAACCCTGCAAAACACTCTCTTATTCCAAAAATTTGCGTTGAAACTACGAAGAGTAAGATTCTAATCGCGATTTGAATCTAAACATGGGTTTGAATTGTGATATGAATCAAGTGAATCGTTGGATTCGCGATTATGTTCGGTGATTCAATCAATTTCTGGAAAAATCCCAAAAAAGAGAGAAAAAATCATGAGAGACAATGGACCCAAAAAATCATAGATTCATAGAGGTACTTAATCGAAACATTTAATTTATTTCGAAAAAACCCAAAAAACTTAATAAAGAAAATGAACCGTCACAGTGAGAGACAATGACATTTTCCTATAAATCAAGAACGGAAGTAAGACTAAAAGAACAGTGGAGAAGAGAAGAGAAGAAAATAAATCGATAGAAAATATAAATTTATCGGCGAAGCAAGTGAGAAAAAAGAACAGTGAAAAACAAAGAATACATAGAAGAAGAAAAGTGAGGAAGATGGAAAAAAAGTTCAGTCACCGAAGGAGAAGCGGTTCAGCAGGGTCACGAGAAGAAGATCATCGAGGAGAAGAAAAATTTCTTTGCTAAAGTAACTGAACCAATTGTTTTAATATCTATCTTTCATTATGAAAAAGAACCACAATTATAAATTTTATAATCGGTAAAGAAAAGTTGAATCACACCTAATCTAAAATGTTGAACCATCTTTTAAAAAAGTTGAACCATCTTTTAAAAAAGTTGAACCACTCTTAAATTTATTTTATAGGATTATTTGTTTTATAGGTTGAACATTTATTCATATTATTTATTCTTATTTAAAAATATTTCATATTTTATTTATTATGTATCTTACTATTTATAATAAGATTGGATTCACGATTAAAAAAATCGAAAAATAAATGATTATTCGAATTTCGTGTGACCAAAGCATCCTGCTCTATTTTCTACATCTTCCCCACACCAACATATAGTCTTAGCAACAACTTGGGAATTCCAACCTATGAGACCATGAAACTCCACTCCAAATAGAGCAAGTCATCACTATTTGTAGAAGTGTACATTTAGCTATATTATTGGCACTGTTACATCTCCAAATTTTGCTATGCCCCTGCACTTGGATTGGTCATGGCAGCACCAAACCTCGAGATGCTAGGTCTGAAATTCCAAACTCCAAAACTACTTTTGTGAAGATCTTAGCCTAGCCGTTGCACCCCTACTCCTTTTGTTAGCATTAAATTTGCAACCCTGTTTACCTCAGTCCATCTTGCAAAAAAATAGTCCAACCTCTTCTAGACCAAGTGAGATCGTCACATACAAAATCACTACACAAGCTACCTATGCCAAAAACTAATTCTAACCCAACTAACAAAGACATCAAAACATTGTAAGAAGCATCATAATCAAACCATTCACGAAAAACCTTGCATATATATAACCAAACAGTTTGAGATAAACCTTGACACTTCAAAGTTTTTAACTGAATGTCTAATTCCAACCTGATACTAACTCTAGCAGTATATATAAGTGCACCAAAATCGATTTTTTGGCCTTCATATAGTGAGTTGGGAAAGCCTGCTTTGAGGTTGGGGAAGGTTCTTTGTTACCAAATCGCCTCTGCAACTGCTCCATATGTACTCCTTCTGCTTCAAGATTGCATAACTACTACCATACTCCTGCTTCAACAGAGAAGAATGTTGAAAGGCATGTTGCAATTGTAACTACTGCTGCAAATTCTTGCAGGCAACTGCGTCTCGGAGTCATTCTGCAACATATCTTCAGCTTCTCTGCAATCACATCCTTATATATTTGCACTACTACTCTTCTCCTCGGTTCAACATCCAAGTTCCCCTATTCTGATTTGCATAACCAAGCACCCAAATAACAAAAGAACTTGCATTGTAAAATCCTTACTAGGAGCATTACTTCTCATTAGAACAACAAAGACTTCCATTAACCTGTTAAAACCTTCAAAACAGCAGAGAAATACATAGACGTACTAGAAAATTTCAACTCTTAACGAAATGAAAATGCTATGGAGGACAAAATTCAACAGTATAGCACATAACAGATAATCTATATGACTTGATAGAAACGACATTACGCTATAAAAGACTTAAGAAGAGCAGAAACATACTTACGCTTTCATATAATTTATTTAGTAGCCATATTGATGCCAAAGATAAGGCATTGGATCCAGTATGAGAAAGAGAAGTTGACATTTTTTACCTTATGTTTCATCCATGTCCAAGACTGAACCCATGTAAGGGATAAGATTTCGTCTGCATTAAACTTTGTTTGCTTGAAAGCTGACCTATTTTTGTGTATTCAAATGATTGAAACACACATGCTTTTCCATAGCATATTACCCTGCTTGTTGAAGCTAAGACAATGGAATTGGTAAAAAATTATTAGGCAGAGAGATATGATTCACTGAACTTACCTCAAGCCATTTATTGCACATACTACAAACTACATTTGATATATTACAAGATATAAGTATATCTGATGATGTCTCCTCCTCCCTACCACAGAGAACACATAAAGAATCCCTCAACAGAACTCCCTTTTAAATAGATTTTGCTTTGTTACAATTTTATTCAAAACTGACCTCCATACAAAAAATTGTACGGAAGGCATGGCCTTTAAGCTCCAAAGTAAAACAAGCATGTCTATATTATTCCCTATTTCACTATTTTTAGTTTTGTATATGCAGATTTCACTAAAAAACTATTTCTATGTATGTTTCTCCATAACTATTTGTCCTCCCTATCAAAGTCCACTTGATGATGTGACACCATGAATTATGCAACCATTGATTTTTCCTATTCAAACCAATCCCTTCTCCATCTAAAAACCCATTTTCACCCCTTTGTAGTCTAACTTCCAAATGTATGTGGTTTATCTTTAAGCATAAATTTATTAAAAATCTTAGGGAATCTTACTTTTAGTTGGTTATTGTCCAACCACACATCTTCCCACGTAATAATGGACCCTGACCCCACTTGCCAACTAACATTTGAATCAAACCAGTTATTTCCTTTCTCTGAGCGACAGACTTTACATAGGTCAGACCACCATCTAAAATAATACTTTTTCATTGGCTCTGAGTAACTACAACTAAATTCCTCCACGAACCATACTTTGATCCAAGGACCTCCTTCCATAAACATGTCTCTGAGGAGCCCAACTTCCATTTCTACTTTACAAAAAGGGCGTTGTTAAACATATCTACTTGTCTAATTGCTAGGCCTTCTTCCTGTTTCGATCAAATGTTCTCCAACTAATCCATGTTATTTTCCTCCCATCAACACTCTAACTCCACAGGAAATTTCTTTAAAGCTTCGTAATTTCTTTGCATACTCCTACCAGAACTTTGAAGAAAGGCAAATAGTATAATGGGATGACATTAAATACAAATGTGATTAAACAAACTCTTCACACAAAGAATAAACTTTTACCTTTCCACTTGGATAGTTTCTTTCTGATTTTAGATATGTCAAACTCCTATAACGAACATCTAGATGGATTGCCTGCTACAGGTAATCCTAGATAGGTAAAAAGAATGTTCATTAAGCTACAATGAAGAATATCTGAGTATAGTTCAACTATGTTTCTTTCTACCCCTACAACGCCTAACTTTCTCTTGTGGAAATTCACTCTTAAACCTGAACCTAATTCAAAACATATAAGAATAGTTTTGATAGTTAAAATGTTTTGTAATATAGATTCACACATGAAGAGTGTATCATCCGCGAACTGGAGAAGTTTCACATGCACCTTATTGTTCCCGAATTTCAACCCTAAGAACAAGTTCGTCCCTGTTGCTTGATCAACTAACCTTGGCAAACCTTAAGCTATAGTTAGGAACAAAAATGGTGTTATCAGGTCCCCTTTTCTAAGGCCTCTAGACAAATTGAATTATTTGATTGGGATACCATTTACCATAATTGAAATAGATGAGGACTCAAGACATACTCTAATCCAATGTATCCACTTACTACAATAGTCAAGTCTACGTATCATATAGAAAAGGAATTCCCAACTTACAGAATCATAGACTTTCTCATAATCTAACTTTATAATCACCCAACTCCTTCTCTTTCTTTTCAACTCATCATCCACTACCTTGTTCGCAACAAGGATGCTAACTAAAATTCCTCTTTGTGATAGAAAGGCAGAATCTTAACTCTAATGGATAGAATTTTAGACAAAATCTTATAGATGCAAACTACTATAGAAAATCGATAAACTGCAACAAACAACCCATCTTCCACTTTATTTTGTTCTCAAAAGTTTCTTTGCTAAAAGAAGAACACTTGTGGAAGTAGTTGAAATTGGAGGACTCACACAAGATGAATTACTTTATCAACTATTGATTTCTTTTGAAGATGATAACACTTTATACATACTTAAGTAATTTGAATTCATTATAATAATTTAATACATCCAACTCTTGTAATTGACTTTTTAAGTAAATCTTATTTTTATTAGTGAAATTCTTTTGATAATATATTTTGTAACTAAATTAAAAGTTTCATAGTTAAAAAAAAGTATAATTGAGATTTAAAGTTAAGTTAAAAAGGAATAGTTTCAAAATTTGATCACATAATGTGTTTATGTTTACCCATTTTCAAGATACATAAATTAACATATATGTTAGTTCTTATTATAAAAAAAATATAGTTATAGTTGTTACTTATAATTAGCAATGGAAGAATATTGGATTAAGAATATAAAGTATTCAAGTAATCATTTATAATAAAATATACCTTAAGTTATTTAGCTTCAATATCTTCCTCATTTCTTATTATGGATTTTTCATTTTTATTAGTCTTTATATTTAAATTTCTAAGATCTATATTAGAAAAAGAAAAAGAAATAAATTTGAATTAGTTTTAGTTTGTTGAACTTTCAAGTTCTAAGTTGTAAAAGTTCTAAATAAAAATAATTATCTCTCTTCCATTTTTTTTGCTTGGAGCTCCCTCTTCAACATCAAACCACTCATGTTCATCCATCTAAGAGAAATCAATAGGCAAACAAGGATATTATTTTTCAATGATCTATTCATTATCTGAGTCAATATTTGACAGACATATGGGATCATAAGTTTCCACCTTCTCTGCTCTACTCTTGTCTCATCTCGAGTTGAAGATTGTACTTCACATACACAAAAACATTTAATATTTTGTTGTTCGAGTCTATTTCTTCTCTTAGTATGCACTTGGTCAAATGTGCTTCAATTTCTTTTGCACCCTGATGCACTACATGTGAGACTCAAAAAATTTATGTCTAACTTTTGTAACTCTTTACATTCTCCCCCATAAATCTCCCACCAAAGAGTTGTCAAAACAAAAAGGTATTTAATTATAATGTAATTAAAAAATTATAAATCATATAAGAATTGATGTGAGTTGATTTTAGATTTATCCATTTTAGGGGTGACCTTTTACTTATGATTTTGATTTTTAGCAAATATATGGTGAGACATAGGGAAGATCCCCACTGAACACGAACTTAACCAAGTGGTTAAGTAAGTGTGAAGGTTCACTTTCAAAGGTAAAAGGAAAAACACATTATAAGGTGTGGATGATGCATGTTGCGGAATTGGAAAGATATGAAAAGGAAATAAAAGAGATAGATGGAGCCGAATTGAACAATGGAAACAAAAACAAGAACATAAAACACAATAACAATGGTGTATGAAAAATGGAAGAAGGAAATGAAGAAAAGAAAGCTTATGGTGTGGAATGAGATTGAACACACCACTTGGAGTGTGGAGGGCCACCAGTTGAAGAGCTCTCAACTCTCATAAGATAAGACCCAAGCTAGAGCATACAAGCCTCACAATTTGTGCAGAGTTTTCCTTCTATATCAAATTTCAACATGAAAATACATGGAGTAAGGCACCCTATTTATAGGAATGGATGCCTTGGAAAACAAGATGAGCAAGGATAGGATGGTAAATGTGTGAGGGGGCTGCCTTTAGGGTTTGACTAAGTCAAAACCACACCTTAGGCCACTTCTTTTAAAAACTAGGTCAAAACAAGCTAAAATGATAACTACACCCCTTATTATGCTAAAGACACCTTTTATAGCCTATCTTGCTATTTGGACCCCTAAAGTGAGTCCAATATATTTACAATTTGTTTTATTCTTAAGAAGACTAGAATGAAAAACATTTGATATTCTGGTCTTTGCCCATTTCTCCTTCTGGTGAGGTCTGCTATATCCTTGGTGGGGTCTTCACTTGAAAGTTGAGATGACTTCTCATAGCGTGAATGGTAATTTGAGTCCTTGGTCATCTCCTTGTTGGCTTGGATTGTATCATGTCCCCAAGTTTGAGAGAATTCGACCTCGAATTTAGAACTCATGTAGATAACATAGTGAGTTTGCTCACATATAAAAGAGTGCAAGGTGTGTGAAGTGAAACAAACTTGTTCTTTAAGCTTAGGGAGTTCAAAATGAGAATTTGTACGTACAAGCCATTTTGGAAAAGAATATTTGGGGATGAAAGGACTTGGTGATATAAATTCTCTCAAAAGGTGGAAACCCTTAGGAGGTGTTTGATGTTCATCCCAATATTTCTTTGTCCAAGATGTCAAGTAATTAGTTTTATTTGATAATGAAAAAGATAAGGAAGAAGGACACCTTGGAGGTGCAGTTTGTAGCATGGCATGAGTCAACATGATTGATTTAGTTGTGTAAGATGATATTTTGTGACCCAATTTATCTTTTCTTTCTTGCTCTTTTTCATTTTCTCTTTTGTTTTTCATTTATATTTGGTCCTCATGGACCTCTCTTGGAGAAAGAGATTTTAAGGTGATCTTGTAGTAAGGCCATCATGTAAAGTATTTTTATCAAATTGCCATGGCCTTCCTAGAAGAATATGTGTGGCTTCCATAGGTACAACATCACACAAGACCTCATCCTTATATTTTCCAATTGAGAAGGCTATGAGGACTTGTTTATTAACTAAGATTTCCCCCTCTTTACTAAGCCATTGGAGCTTTTGGGGCTTTGCATGAGAGATGGTGGGTAACCCAAGTTTTTTCCACTTTTTTGTTTGCCACATTGGTGCAGCTACCCTCACCCTAATTAAAGAACACAATTTGTTTTTGATAAGGCACCTTGTGTGAAAAACGTTTTCCCTTTGACTTGCATCAAAATGCTTTTGAATGGGACCAAGCATGTGCCTTATCACTAACAAATCTCCCTCACATGGTAACTCACATTCTTCCTCACTTTGGCTTCTTGGAGAGGTAGGGGACCTAGACCTTTGGGAGCTATGGTCACTCATGAAAATACCCCCTTTAACCATTATGTTTCTTTTTTAAGGACAATTGACTGCTATATGCCCAAAACCTAGACATTTAAAACATTTTTTACTTGAGGTTTTGGTGGGTGACTTAGGTGTAGAGGGTGTGGGTTTAGAAACTCTAGGATTGTAAGTGGTTTCTTTTACTAAGTTGAAAAGAAAGGTTTTTGATGAAGTTTGATTTTTGTCCTTCCGTGATGTTTTGTAGAAGCCATCATTATGAGTAGTTTTGGAAGAAGTTTTCTTTAAAAATTGTGATTCAACCTTGATGGCAAGGTGAACCAACTTTTCCAAAGAGAAATACTCATAAAGTTCTACCACATCTTGTATTTCTCTTCTTAAGCCACTTACAAATCTAGCTATCTTTGACTCATCATTTTCATGCAAGTCAATTTTAGTCAAAGTAGTTTCAAGATCTTTATAGTACTCATCTACACGTCTAGGTCCTTGTTGGAGCCGTTGGAGCTTCAACAAGAGTTCCTTCCTATAATGAGGAGGAAAAAACCTTACGCGCATACATTCTTTCAAATTATACCAAGAGACCATGGTTGGCCTCTTGTTTAGCCCAATGTACATTACAACTTGGTGCCACCATTACATGACATAGTCTATAAATTCTAGGGAGGCTAGTTTTACCTCTTGGTCCTCTTGTACCTCATACACATTGAAAATTTGATCAACCTTAGCCTCCCATTCTAAGTAAATATTGGGGTCACTTTCCCCACTAAAGCTATGCAATTTTACATAGGGAAAAGAAATTTTAGAAGGATGGTGTTGGTGGCGCCTTTCATCATATTGGTGAATTCTCCAATCTTCATCTTCTTTTTGGCTGCCATAATGTGTGTAGCTCATTAAAACTCTTCTTTGCTCCCACCTCCTTCCTCTTGGTTGTTTTTCATGTGTCATTTCAAGTCTTTGAAGTCTTTCCTCCAATTGCCTCATTTCTTCCTCTTTTTGGGCTAAAGATCTCTTTGTTGTCGTAGGCTCACCTATAAGGAAAGCCTTTTGAGAAGATTGAGGTTTTGATGACTCCTCTGAAGAAAGAATAGCCATAAAATTGCACAAAGAGTCAAACAATTAGTGAAAGAAAAAAAGTTAATAACCCTCTCATCACTTGTGTCACTTTTTTGTGTAGCAAAGAGGAGAAAAGATCTAAACACTCAAAAAGAATTTTCTCTCAACAAAAGTCTATCTTGGGGTTTCAAGCTCTCAAATGAAAAAGGACAAAGCCCTTAACGCTTAATCTCAAAAGAACCACAACAAAACTAAAGAGTTTTAGAAGACAAACAAGAAAGGCTCAACACAAAGAGGCTAAACAAAGTTGGGAAAATAGATTATGACAAAACTTTGAAAGAAAGACAAACAAGAAAAAGTACACAAAAAGACTCTAAGATACTTACTTAACCTTTAACAATGTAGTTTTACTCTTGCTAGAAATTGCAAAAGCAAAATGATCAAATTCCACAATGTTGAAATCAATTTGCCAAATAAAATGAATCCACTTTTTTAGAAATGTTGGTCTTGCAAAAGAAGTCTGCGCAACTTGTCCTTTCCTTTCTCTTTTTTTTTATCCTTGTTTATGGTTTAGGTAAGTCAAAACCGCACCCTAGACTTATCCCTTTTTTAGTGTTTCACATCCTACCCTTGCTTCTAGTTTACCAAGGCACCATCTCCTATAAATAGGGTACCTTACTCCATGTATTTTCATGTTGAAGTTTATAGAAGAAGGAAAACTCTGCACAAATTGTGTCAGAATTGTTTGCTCCAGCAATAGGTCATATCTTAAGTGAGTTTGCAAGTTCTCAAGTGGAGGCCCTGCCCTCTACACTCATCTTGGAGGCAACTATACTCCAAGTGGTGTGTCCATTCTCAACCAACACCATAAGCTTTCTTCTTCCATCATTTTTCTTCATTTCCATTTACACCATTTTATCTTGTGTTCTTATACTTGTTTCCATTCGGTTCTTCCTTTTTGTTTTGTGTTGTTCTTCCATTTTATCATTCAGCCATGTTTCATTTCATTGTTTCCTTCTATCAAATTCCGCAATGCATCCTCATTGTCACCTTATATTGATTTTTCTTTTACCTTTGGAAGTGAACCTTCACACTTACTTAACCTTAACCACTTGGTTAAGTTAGTGTCCAGTGAGGATCTTCCCTAGGTCTCACCATATTATTGCTAAAATCTCAATTATAAGTAAAGTGTCGCCTCTAAAATGGAACCATCTAAAATCAACTCACATTAAGAATGGTCATAAGTAATTTAATTACCAGGTTGTTTCATATTTCTAATGTTTATTGTCCTATCCATTCCAAAAAGCTCCTTAGTTCCCTTTTTAACTTTTCAAGTTGTTGATCAATTACAACTCTTGTTCTTGCTTCCAAAATCATTCTTTGAAATGTTTCATATAGCCAACCAACACCTCACTATCCGAATTGAATTTTTTGGCATAGTAATATCTAACACAATAAAAAATAAGTTAATAAGAACAAAGTACATAGTGTTACTTAGTAGGACAAATTTATATGTAATTTAGCTTACCTAGGATTGAAATAATAGGCTATAGCATAGAGAGGCCTGTGTAGTTGTAAATTCTACCTAATGTCTTTTCCACACTTTTTTTATACCTTATTTATTGGTTTTGGAAATTTTCAACAATTTGTTATGGCGTGTCTGATTTTGGATCACAATCTATAAGTCTAACACTTTTACAAGCAGATTCACACATTTAAAACAATATGTGATTGATCTCCAAAATTTGGCATCGCATAACGCTAGATTCATCACTTGCTTGACCTCATTTTTAGTAGCATGTGGACTAATATCCCATTCCTCATAAGCAAACATTGATTTAAGACCATATTTTTGTTGCTTAATAAGAAGTAGCAAAACGTGTGACAAATTAAGAACCCATGTGTGCCTATATATGTAACTAGTGATTTTCTTTACATTGTCAATAGTGTTGTAAAATACTAGAAGCTCTCCAATATCCTCAAGAATTAGATTAAGATAATGGTTGCACAAGGAGACCAAAATAATTTGGTTCATTTTTCCATTAACATTGTCCTAGCTGCCACAAGGTAGGAAGCACAATTTGTAACTACTTAGACAACATGCTTCTATCCAATTTCATCCACTATGCTATCCAACAACTCATACATTTTTTGTCATCTTTTATCACATCACTAGTATCAATAGATTAAAAAAAAAATAGTACCACTTGAATTAGTGAGTGATCTTCCTTTCCCATCCGTCCAACCATTACACATCAATGTGCATCCCCATTTCTCCCATCTCTCATATTTTTCTGTAGTTTTTTTCAGATAGGAAACTCTTACCTCATGATAAGAAGGAGGCTTTAAATCTTTCTCACACCCTCTAACAACCTTTAGCATTTGGATGAAAAGAGGACTCCTTACAAAATTAAGTGGCAATACATTACCGTAAATGTAGTTGCAAACTTCTTGAATTACATCTTCTTTGTTCTTATAAAATGCATTTGTTCCATTTGGTGGAGATCATTATTTTCTTTTGCTACTTCCCTTGTACCTTCTGCATAATACAAGTTTAACTCCTTTTTTTTTCTAGTAGCTTTAAAACTATTTTCTTCACATCATCTAAACACTACAATAAAGAATAACATCTTTGTCCCAACAACACGATGTTTCATCCTTGCTATTCCAACTCAGCAAAACTTACATTTTACTTATAGTCTATTTGTAGGAAAAATTTCACAATACTTCCAAGTAATATTTGCCTCTCTTTTTTGTTTTACTCATTTTTAAAAATCAAGACAACAAAAAAAAAATCTCACTCTCAGTCGCTATCCAGCGTCACACCTCATTGTCACGAGTAAAAACAATTATTCAATAAATTCATATAATTGGAATGATCGAACTGTATCATTTCGTGCTATACATATAGTGATTTGCACTATACTTACTACCATGATCATCACCATCTTCTCTGTATTTTTCCTCTCTACACAAGACTAACCTTCAGGCAGTGTCAAACATGGCTGAGATACCCTGGGTTAGTGGTACTCTACGTGCATCACTGGTTAAAACGTTAAATTATTCAAATTCTTAAGAATATTTTAGAGATCAGCAAAACAGCTAAGCATTTATCTCGAAGTTTGAAACAAAATATTCTAAAATACTTTAATGATAGTTTTCAGATTTTGATTATGCATTTACACCTAATTTGATCCTTAAAAACTCTCAAGATAACAGACTGATTGTTTATCTCTTCAAAAGACAATTAAAGGCTATTCAGGAGTTCAACTCCAGTGAAATCATGATAATAACTATAATAGTGAATCAGTTATTATTGATGAGATTTTGGCGACTTTAATAAACCTTGCCTATATATTTACATAATAATTATCATTAGTCTATAATAAGGCATATTTACAAACAAGAGAGCAACTAAAATATTCCAATTAGTTTACAAATTAATCCTCAAGAATCTTATGTCGACTTTCACACCATGCTACCTGACAAGAGTTAAATCATTCCCTTCAACCTGACAAGTACATAAATTCCAATTAGCAAGGGAGTAAAGAAAATATAGGCTTTTTATTGTATTACAAATAATAAGAACTACTCTATCAAGGAAAAATGCAGCATGGTTCAGGCTCAATGTCAAAGCTAATATTCGCTAATTATGAGTGTTAAGACTTCAGAATCATAATACATCGTAAAAGAAAAAAGGCGATGGGATAGTTAACAAGGCTTGACATGAAGCAGTAAACAGTTAGTTCAATAACCATATTCTATAACCAATTATCACTTGGAACTCAACAGTGAAACTTTCTTGTGTTTCTCTATAGGCTAAGAAATAAATATCAGTGCTGCTTAGCACACTTTGAATCAGTTACTTTTGGGGTTAATAAGCTTTAAATCAAAATATTTCTACGAGTGCTATTGAAAGAAAAATAAAACGAAGAGATTATTTCTCATGAAGTGTTGACCAAACATGCACTTGTGTAAAAAGGTGGGCTACTATCAATAGGTAAATTATTGTCAACAACTACGCAAACAAAATTTTGTTGAAAGAGGCCTACAGAATCCAGAAGTCTGTTGCAGATGAAGATCACTTTCTTTTAGCATCTATGAACATGGCTCGAGTCCAATGCTCAACATCCTCGCTTTGCGACGGTGGGGGTGGAAAAGTGGGATGCTCAATAATATCCCACCCTTCAATAAGGCACTCATTTTTGCCATCATTTAAATCAGTGGCGTAAAGAAAACTAGCAGTAGAACTTGGCAGATAATTTTCAATTCTCTGCAATAGGCAAAAGTATAAAATCCATCAGTGATGAACATTGATAATAAAAATGAAAATGCCCATTATACGAAAATGAAAGTTATTATTGTGTCCAGATACATATATCCTAGGTGTTATAAGTAATAATATTGCATATGAAAGCACTATCTTTGGGGCACTGATTTAACTATTGTACATGCAGATACAGTCCAGCTCCTCAAAAACAAATAGGAGTGTAACAAAGACATACTTTTTGGAGTTAGGAAGTTAGTTAACACAGTTAGAATATTAATTATATAGTTAGCGGATAAGCGAGGTAAATAAATAGAGGAATGTAACTTAAAAGGGATTTCAAAATTAACTTTAGAACAAACTTGTATTCACTGAATGTTGAAATATTCCTGTTATTGAAAAAAATAGAAGGAAGAATTTCACCCAGAAAATTTTATTCTCCTTTTCAAACAATTTTTAGAAATCCCCAAGCTAGACACTTGTTTTAATGGATAAGCGATGAATCTAAGGCACTAAAGCATAAGAAATTCAATTAACACTGCCAACGTTTTCTTGCAAATTAGAAGTGATGAGAGAACCTACCGTTGTGGGCACAGAATGTGCACTTTCCAGTAAAGTAGTTGATGAAATAACAGAATTCATATTCCATACAGATTTGTTTAATTGCTGAACTTGCTTGCATGTCCTGAATCAAAGGGAAAAGAAGAGAAAAAAGTTCAACCTCAATGCTATCTGCATCTGCATTCTAAAAAATTTAACGTTGCAGCAAACTTTGGGTAAAAATCATAACGTTACTGCAAACAGAAACCCTACAAAAGTGAGAAGCCTTAAAAATAAATTCAAGAATCTGGATGGAGCTCTGACACATGCTCCCGAACACAATAGTGCCTTGGAAATTTTGAAGACCTAAGTTACTTCGTTCTTCTGACAGCCAGTTTCAACAGGGAAAAAAGCTAGATGTATAAGGGAAGTTAAGAGAAACAAACCAGATACTAAATGTTAAAGAGGAAGAGAAGAGAAAAATAGGGGCATAATAGGCACAAAAACTGTGTTTAAAAGAACCACAGTAGAGATAGATTTATATATAGGCTTTGCATTAATTACAAATAATTAGAGGATATATTGACACCTCTACATTAGTGATTCTGTTGGCTATAGACGGATATACATTAAATGTAGATATTCTATCCTGATTCTCTACACCAAGTATATTCAAAAACTGGCCTTCATGATTTCTTTTAGTAATCCATCAGTTAGAAGCTACAGCCCAGATCGCTGGGATGAAGAACTGCAATTAAATAACTTTAAATACTTTTATAGAACACAAGTTGTAACGAGATAATTAAGACATGTTGCATAATTACACAATTTAATAGATTAATTATCTCCTCATACACAATGATTGTATATGGCAGACATTGGAGTAGCACCGTTAGAGGAAAAACAATAGAAAATTAAAATAAAAGAAGAATAGTTAACGGGGTTTGGACACGTTTAAAGGTCACTGAAAGCACTAATGAGGAGAATAGATTGCATGTATTTTAATCATGTGAGAAGGAGAGGAAGACCAAGAAAAACATTGGAGGCAGTTGTTAAGAGCAATCTCAAGCTAAACAATATCTCTGACCATTTTGTCTTCAATCAATCCATGTATAAATGCTTCTTAAGACATCAAAATGCCGCAAATGGGATAAGGTTTTTGTGGTAATTAATTCATACATAAATGCTTCAGAAGACATCAAAATTACATCTACATAAGGTTAATTTGGAAATATTTACTAATATTTCTACAAAGTATATTAAGTATCATGGATTATGTCCATTTTATGGAAACATTAAATAAATATAACAATACCTAGATTGAGCCATTTTCAAGGAAAAAACAGATCGAACTTCCTTCGATGATGAGAGTGTAGCCAATAACTTAGCAAATGACTCAAACGTTGATGCCTCTGATGGGGCATCCAAACATAGGGAGTTGTAACAGTAAGCTGTGATGCATGCAACACTTTTCTTTAAAAGTGAAATTCCTTTCTGCAAATCTTTATGTGTTTGGACAGAATGCAAAGAAGCTAAAGAATAGTTGAAGTTACTATTCCCGGATGAATCTAGGCGATTTCTCTTCTCAGATTCCATTGAAGCAACTCCAAAATTGCTTGAGCTTTTATCAGTAGACCATGAGTTTTCTCCAGCAGTAGAGCAATAATTTTGTCGAGGTATGAAAAGGGGATATTCATTGCTGAACAAAAGAAAGTATACCAGCTTAAAATGTTTAGTTCCTGATACTTAATCCAAATATATTTTTGACCAAAATACCTCCTCGAGGATGGACGTGCATCCCAATAAGAATCTCGTTGCCATATCCGAGAGCAAGAACCCTGAGGTAACATAAAAGAAACAAAATATGCATTACAATTGCAAATTTACATTATTAATTTCCATAAAATAGGAAAATAAAAAGACAATGCATCATTAAGACAATACAGATGGATCAGCCACAGACAAAAATACAAATGAAAATACAAATTGGAAAACAAAAGGAAAAGGAAATGTTAGACAATCAAAACCCACTAAAACTAAACATTAGCAAAAATATCGTTTGTTCTTATGTACATTCAACGAAAACATGCAAAAACAATTCTCTTTATCCATACTCCTGTCAACATTCATCTAGGTGAAATCTTAAAATCTTATAAGCATCAAAAGTAACACAAAACACTTGCATCAAATAGACAGCATTTGGAACAAGATCAATAATGCCCAAAAAGGAATACTTTTATGCAGATGGTAGTACCAGTGTATACAAATTAAAAGTTACAAGAGAAATCTGAACAACACTCTTTTGAATACTGTTATTAATCAAAACTTAAAAGAAATCACAAAAATGTTACAAGTCTCGTTTGTTTAATGAGTTCCACTCATGATTTTGAATCTTTCCAATAAATTTAACCAATAGTAGAGAGAACATTAATGTTAGAAGTACATAAAAATGTCTGCTGTTAGTATGCCTTAAGTTAAAAACACATCAACATTCAACACGTGAATTTTAATGCTATTCTAACATTCAACGGCCATCAAATGATGATGGCCAATAATAACCATGCTTGACCTGAATATTTTGAACACATTCTTGACTTAACATTTATCTATTGCTTGGACATTGCTTACCGCAAAACCTGAGTTATGAAGTGCTGGGGCAGCCAAGTTGTGAACAACAAGATTTAAAAGTTGCACCATGTATCTGCATTGCAAAATGCAAACATGAAAATAACAGGTTACAATTTAACGAAAAATATTCTAATTTCTAATTTAAGCAATAAGGAAGTTTTAGTTTTACCACTGGATGAACTCAAATAGGATATGAAATATGTGCTTAATATTGACATGAATATATATTACAATTTTGAGAACAAAAGTGTTGTCTACCCCAGATATAATTCACTTTTATAAATGCACTACATATGCTTTAGACAAAAGAAAAAAATGCCTACCCTAAAGAAGCGGAAAGCTCTTCTGATGGAACAGAGTGAGGATCAAGTGCTCTGGGTAATCGGGCATTGCAAATTTGATCATATTGACCACTACAACCATCCCTTATCTCTCCCTCTATGACCACCTGACACCAGAAGGACATGAACACCATAGGAATGTTAGAAAGGGGCATAATAACAGAGCATATAACACTATACATAAAGAAAATGGTTGTGAAACAAGTTATTATTTCAGACCAAAAACTTACCAATTATAACGGGATGCCTGGGTCTCAAGTTTCCCCTATAAGGAGTTTTTCTTAAATTTTAAGAACATCAAACAAATCTTTTTTTATCTTCATTTTCTAACAATGTTTTTCCTTGTGACATAACATTAGTACTACTATTTTCTTGAGAAAAAAAAATAATAAATAAATAATATATATATATATATAATTACAAAAGAAAAATATAAAAAAATATCAAAAAGTCATACAATTTGCAATTCATTTCAATTAACCAAACTTTTAAAATGTATAGAAAAGTCAAATTAGGAATAATGCTCTCTCTTCCAGCCTCACCCGGTTAAGAAACCATTACAATATCATGGCCACTCATATTCATCCAAACCAGCTTAAATACACTATTTTTCCATGTGGTGATAACGCTGATTGTTCTAAAGTGACAAGATGATATAGGTATAAAAAAGGTTTGAAGAAAAAATAGTGAGTCGCCAAAGCAACTATCTATGAAAATCCACAATGCACGTGATTACTGTAATAAGTCCCACCTAGTAAGCACAATATCTGACAATCTCAAGAGGAAATCGAACTTAATAAACCAACAAAACAGTGAACATCATAGGTTTATATTACCCGCCGTTGTGGGAACAACTTGCATATCTGTTTTATCACCACAGACTGCTTATGAAGACGCTCCGAGGTAATTGCCACCTGCAAAATATATTTATATGGGTTAATTTTGAGCTTCCAAGAAAAGCAACAGATATTCCATCTATGATTTTAGAAGAAAAGCATCAAATGAACATAAATCTTTAACCTCGACATCTGATTGAATCTTGAGGAAAAGCTGATCAGTTTTAAATACTAATTTTTATATCATTGCTTTACTTGGAAAACCAGTACTGTGCACTAAAACAAAATACCAAATATTGGAAGTAACCATAAAAAACAGTGCTCACATGCCCTAGGCTCTGGGTACATATAAGATTGGGGTAGAACTTTTCAAGTTGTTCCACTCGATTTTTTTCCAACTGTAAAGCAAAAAAAGTATTATTCACCACATATACATTCAAATTGAACTAGAACAATAATACCCATATGACTATAGCAATAGCAATGACATAGTAAAGTCAAAAACAGGAACTGAAGTACCGTAGAAAGGGCAGATTCAAGTAACCCATATTTATGTTTCAGATCAGCAGACACAGTCTCTATCTTAGCTCTTCCTGTGATGTTAACCATTATTTTAGGTTTAAAGTGAAATTTGCATCTATAGAAATTTATATGTATATGAAGGTTGCTAACCTTGAGTAACTTGCTCCTTACTGCGATGAAGTTTCTCCTTCAACCTTGCAAGCTTTTCATTTTGAAGCACTATATAATTTTCTTGGTCATCTCCCTTTCCCTTCTCAACATTATGAACAAAACAATTAGAACAACTGAATACCAATGTCACAAGGTGCCTTGCAGAAATATAAGGTTGTAGCAGAGCACATTAGCCACTAATGGGAAATTCCACACTACATATAAGTCAACAATGGCCAACGCAATAAAAAGAATTGGCACTAAGATTCACAGGGAAAGAAAAAAGGTACTAACATAAGCATGCAGAGCAAAAGGCACAGGCAATAGAAAATAAATATGTTATTAAAACCACTTACAAGTAACTTAATAATAGATTGGGAGCAGGAATAAGTATTAAATTTTAATCTAGGGTGCATGATGCCTATCAGAGGTACCTGCAGTCAGAGAATAAAAATAACAGAATTGAGGGACAAGAAGATAAGTTTCCAGGAGAAGAGCCCTCCCCCAAGCAAGAGAGGAATCTCTTTGCTCCAAATATCCACTAACAGATCCAAGGATAATCCCAAAATTCTTACAGAGGGAAAATATAACCAACCCACTCCCCTCTCACAAAATCAGCCATCCCCCAAATACCCCTCATTTACTTACCAAACTCTTAAAGAAAATACCCCTAAACAGAAATACCACTAGCAATCAATCCTGCTTCTTATGCTTGGGCCTACGACTATAGAGCTGAACAGGCTTATTCCACATGGAGGAATGGTTTCTATCACTACCCTGCCCAACAGAATTAGCCTTGCCCTCAAGGCTGAAACTGGGAAACTCGGCACAAATGTTTGTTGCAAACTCCCAAGTGGCTTCCTTGACAGGTTGTGACTTCCAAAGGATGAGCCATTCTGCAGAACAGGTTCAGTCTTTGCCTTCTCACACAGCAAACACTGTCTCTGGTGCTGGAAGGTCTGCCTCAGCAAATACAAGACCAGGGGGCATGGCAGATAAAGGAGATCCCTTGGTGACAGATTGTTTCAGCTAAAACACATGAAAAATCGGATGAATCTGAGCCTGATCAAGTATCTGCAACTTGTATGCAATGGCTCTAACCTTAGACAGAATTGAAATGGTTCATTGTAGTGGGCAATTTGGCATTGATGTGGTGAGCCATTGAAAGTTAGAAATGGGGCCAGAGATTGACTTACACCCAATCACCAACACTAAGTTGGCGATGCTTGTTAGCATTCTTCATGGTTTGCTGAGCTTGATGGAGATGGTACTTCAATTGTCAGAGTGCCTCATCCCAGCAATTAAGACAGCAGCAATCGAGTCCACTGGAGTCCAACCAAGAAGGTACTGGGTTTCGAAGGGTGGAGAAAGGCAATAGACAATTTTAAAGAGAGTTGAACTTGTAGCCGTATGGGAAGAGGTGTTATACTAGAATTTGACCCAGGAGAGCCACATGTACCATTTGGCTGATTGCTCGAAGGAAAAGCAATGAAAAATACTTCCAAACAGCGATTCTCCACTTCCTTTAGTCTATTTGCGGATGGTAAGATGTGCTTATGCAACATGGTTCCTAGGAGGTGAAATAATTCACTCCAAAAACTACCAAGAAAAAGAGGTCCTATCACTAATGATAGACTTGGGAAAACCATAAAATTTAGCTACCTCTTGAATGAATACTTATGCAGGAGACCTAAATGTGAAAGGATGCTTTAGGGGAAGAAAATGCACATATTTGGACTATCTCCCTACAACCACCAGTATCACCTAAAATTCATGCGAGCATGGCAGGCCCGTGAGAAAATCAAGGGAAATATCTACCCAAACAGCATTGGGGATGGCGATGGGGATAGGTTGCGGTAACTAAGAGACATCACTTGATATTTGTCACACTAACAAATGTCACACTTGCAAATGTGTCATGATGCCTTGTTTCATTCCCTTCCAAAAGAAGTCGGCAGCAAGACTCTCATTTGTCTTAGTAAAACTATAATGTCCTCCAACCAATGACACATGATACTCATTCAAAAGAGTGGGAATGAAGGTAGAACTTACATGGAGCACCGATCTGGTATCTTGGGCATATATCCTAGACAGAGAAGTACATATGAGCCTTCACAAGCAAATCCCACAAGATCCTCTCCAACGAAGGAGAGAAGGTCCACACATTTGGCCATCACAGTTTCATCAAAGGAGGTTGATTTTGTGTTCGAGAGCTAGGAGAGGAAATGAGAACTGAGTCATGTTGCGCACATCTTGTCAACAATGGTCCAAACAGAGAGCAAGAGGTCAACGATAGAGGAGAAAGGAGTCAAGCTTTGATGAGTGTGACTCATCAATGTAGATTGAGCAATGATGGAGGCTCCACGGGACTGGATTGTGAGCTTAATCACGGTGAGGTCAAATTCAAGGAGGCTGTGTGACATCATTACCGTACTCAAATGTGAATGGACAAGCTTCTCTCAATGAAAGCACCAATGATACAATGTCTATCAATGGTACCTGCACTACACTCAGGGAATGAAAATAACAGAATAGAGAGGCAAGAAGGCAAGTTTCCAGAGAGGAGCAAGAGAGGAGTCTCGCTGCTCCAAATATCCTGAAACGGATCCTGAGAATAATCCCAACATTCTTACGAAGGGAAAATATAACCAAACCCACTCCCCTCAGAAAGAATCAGCCATTCCCCAGATACTCTTCCTTTGCTAACCGGACTCTAACAGAAATACCCCGAAACAGAGATATCATTAAACAATCAATCCTGCTTCTAATTCTTGGGCCTACGACTATAGACCAGAATGGGCTTATTACACCAGCAGGAATGGTTTCTATCAATTCAAGTGAAATCCTATATGACTGCAATAGTACAGGTAATAATACATCAGGTACACTTGGGAATTTCTTCCTTTCACTACCACCATTGAACTTTAGGTCACCTATAATTGCTTGATGTATTTATTTTACTTTTTTCATCTTCCATTTGCATATACCCATACCCCTAAGCTTAAAAATTCCGTTGCACTCCATGCATTTAAAATAAAATTGAAGAGGATCATAATAATTTTCAAATAATATCTACTAACTTAGAATCATGCCGTTTTAGTTTAGTGTATTACAAGACAAGCCGTAATTCAAACCTTTTGGACAAGAACTTCGCTCAATTTTGAGTACAAAGAATCTCGACGGTCTTTCAGCGACTTCAAGGAAGTATTATACTCATTCAACCTAAAAAATATCATCAAAAACAAATAAATAAAGAAATCAACCAATCAAATACACGAAACACAATAACAAAAAAAACTGCACTAAAAAAACCTGTAGTTAACACAGATAGAACAAATGGAAGCTTGATTCGAATTCTCGCATATGGCACAGTTACTCGTTTTCCTCGCCATCTCTAGCTTCTCACGAAGAACAAGTGTGTCCTACCGTGTCGAATGGCGTGGATTTCGCAAATTGGCTAAAGAAATTATGAAGGAACTGCAGTTTTGCGTTGGATAAGGTTAATTATAGGTTTGGGAAATTAATTGACCACGAAGAAATGTAGTGAGTGAGAAGAAACGAAGGAAAAGTCAAACTTCGAAAACCCTAACACGAAGATATGAAGAAGATGATGGCGGAAGCAATGGCCACGCAACAGCTTGTAACGTCTCCGTTTTCAGTTGTAAATATGGCAAGATAAGATCTAATTCAGTTTTTATTTTAGTTAAATAATCAAAACGAGGAGAAGAGATTATTGATATTTTTATTTTAAAATTAAATACATATATTAATATATTATTTTTTACACTATTTTTAAAATTAAGGAGATATGAAATTATCAGAGTACCTTCCAAAATAATTATTTTCCAGCCACAAATTTTAATTTATTTTTTAATTTCATAGTTAAAAACCAACTGCTTCTTAAAATTATAAGAACATGAATGACACAGATCAATAAAACTTTTTTAAAAAGTTTATTCTTTGAAAAGTTTAATCCCTCTATAAGAAATATTTTTAAGAAGTTTCCATATTTTTTAACAATAAAATTATTTTCTAAAAAAGATTTTTATTTTTGTGTATAATAAGTTATATAATATAATACTAATTAATAAAATGTTATTAATATTATATAAAAAAAATTGTCTACCTAAATGTAAATGTTTTTTTTACAGATACAAATATTTAACTTTTTATTGTTGGTAGAATTTGCTTTTGCCTTAATACAAATGAACATGTAGAGTGGGTGAAAAAGATTGGAAAAGATTCTGCATAAAACATTCACTTGAGAAGAAGAATAAAATTATCATGAACATACATGGCACGGTTATGAAAGATTATTTAATTGAAAATTTATTATAATATATTTAAGAATGAAGATTATTTTTAAACCATGCATAAATTACAACTATTTGTTTTTTATTAATATGATAATAATACTTCATAAATAATTATATTTTGTATTTTTTTTTAGGGTTTATATCTGTACAGATTATTAGTGTAGATTATAATACTTTTGTTTTTGGTAGGATTTATCTATATTTAGATTATGCAATTAATAATTGATGTAATTTTAATTTTAATTATGATAGAATATATTTAATACGATATTAAATGTAATATATTAACATTTTTTTCTTTACTTCTTTAATATTATAATATTATAAATTAAGTTTATAATTTTAAAAATATGATAGTGCGGCTAACTATTATTCATTTCATTTTATCGTGTTAAGTATTTTAAAATAATAATTAATCTCCAATTTTTTCTATAATGTATTTTTAATATAACAATTGTATTTATTTTATATTATGATTCTTAATTCATTTAATTTGAACTTATAAATTATTGTATAACTAATATTAAAATTTAATATATTACATTTAAGAAAAATAAATATATTTAAATATATATAATTTATTTATTATTTTAAATTATAATATTATCATTTAAATATGAAATATTTAAAATATTTTTGTGAAACGGATCAAGATAGTTTTTATATTTTATTTTTAATTTATAAAATATGTGTTAGAAATTGTTATATAAACATTTGAAATTGAAAGATTTAGTCTAAGTGTTTTTTTAGTTCAAAGAATACTCACACTTTAACCATAGTAGTTGCATGTTAAAAAAATATTTTAAAAGAAATGACTACATGTTAACACTTAGTGTTTAGTCAGGATTATTGTAGTCCAAAAAATACTTTATGTGTTAGCAGAAGTGAATCTGGTCAAAATAATATTATGTATTTAGCCAAGAGTGACTATGGTAAAAATAATATTGTGTTAAGTCATAAGTGATTAGGGTCTAAATAATATTCGCATTATATCCTATAGTGTTAGTCTATCAATGTAACTTGATCGTGTTGATCAAGAACTAAACGTAGTCTAGATTTTTAGATGAACTAGTATAAAAACACATAGTGTAAATCTCTCTCTACCATTATCTCTTTGAATTGCATTTTATTAATTTGCAATTAACCAAAGAAAGAGAGTTTTGCTAAAGTGAGTTTCGAAAAGTTTTTGATATCGATAGTGTGTTAGGCGGTCCAGTAACCGCTACATGGTCTATCACCCATTAGACAATCTCGTGATATGAGAGTCTATGAGTTTTGATGTTAACAAACACTATAAGATGTGTTAAGTGTTCCAATGAAGCTACTAAGTGTAGAGATTTATATAAAGACTCACTAAATGTTCTAGGTTGTTTAAACCATTAGATGATCAAACAATGTTGAATGTGTATGACGATCCTTGGTATATAGACACATTATATGGTTCACCAAGACGTTCATGAAGAGTTAACATGTTAGACGATGTGTGTGTCAAATCTGATAGACGAACTCATTATATGTACATCAAGACGATTCAACAATAAAAAGTCACACCAAACGATCTCATTAGACTTAACTCTAGACGATCTTAACAAACGATCTATTGATGCACTACATGTCAAATGATTCCTGAGGATACAACAAAATAGACAACTCCAAAACACGAGAAAATCTTATTATTATAAAATAGAACAAAAATGAACAAAAGAGTAAAAAGGAAGGCAAAGGATATGATAATGAATATCTCTAATATTATTCCATTGAGATCAAAACAAATAGTCTGAATATATACAAGCAGTACACTCATTCTAAGTCTAGCTAAAGAGAGAAATAATCAAGCAATAAATACTAGAATCATAACAGACAAAACAAAATAAAGGTTATTCACCTCTATAAAGAGAAACAACTAATAATTAGAAAATGCATAATTAATATTAGGATCCTTCTATAACTCTGGTATCCATATCCTTTAATATCCCCCACAAGCTGGGGAGCAAATATTGATGAGACCCAGTTTGGAACAAATACTCTTAAAAGATTGGGGACTTCAAGCTTTGGTATAAATGTCAGCCAGTTGTTTTGTGGTGGAAATGGGAAGCAAATGGATGAGACCCTTCTTTAATTTTTCTCTAACAACATGACAATCTATTTCTATATGTTTTGTACGCTCGTGAAACACTGGATTTGCTGCAATGTATCTTGTTGAGTCATTGTCACAGTATAAAAGAGATGGTTGCTCAAAAGGAACTTTGAAATCTTGA
>Ga0123342_1003606_pt1 | contig 24695 bp, 18 predicted proteins | sample Turbeawhitnodule_FD_89960 | JGI IMG/M metagenome (GOLD analysis project Ga0123342, IMG submission 89960) | Root nodule microbial communities of legume samples collected from Mexico - Turtle bean Mexico white nodule | ecosystem: Host-associated > Plants > Roots > Nodule | place: Mexico: Nepantla... | reverse complement strand
TTGGTGAGTTCTTGAATTAGAACATTGATCCAATTCTAAGTAAAGTGCCATTTCATGACCAACTCAAGTTGCTCCTAAGAATGTCAAAGAATCATGTATTCTTGTTATTGCATTCACATCAGCTCCACTTGGACTCGAGTTGAGTTGGTTGGACCTGGACTGAGTTGACTCAACCTGGTCTGAGGTGGACTTGACTTGACCTAAACCCAGGTCGACTCACTTGACTGGACTTAGGCCTAGGGCAACTTGAATCAAGTTGGGATTAAGACGACTCGACTTGACCTGGGCCTGAGCCAACACGATTTGATATGGACTGAACTTAAAATTTAACCCAAAATTTATTTTAGATAATCCAAAAATGTATCCAATATATATCTAATCCAAATTAAATTAAATAAATTGGATTTAAAATTTAAAAGTATTAATTTGTATTTGAGATAAATCTATTTAAATGAATTTAAAAATAATATGGGTTTAGATAATTATGAATTTAATTTTTGGCCACCATTAATTGCACCATAGATAATGTATAGCATTGATCTTTGATTTTAATTTCGATTCGTAAGTATCTAAGTGAGAGCAACTAAAGTATGTATTTTATATATGTGGATTCCTAATTGTGGTCCAAAACTTGGTTTGTGTGAACCCAATGAGAACAAAAAAAATAAAGAAATAGAAAAGAGAAAGACGATAAGTTGTTAAATTCATTGGTGATTGCTAAGGTGATTGAGAGAACAATTATTGTGAGTCATTGTCAAGGCATTATGCTGAGATGCCTTTGACTCTTTATGGTGTTTGACATTTTCCAAATTTCTATTTATTCAACAATGTCACCCTCCTAACCCAATCCTACAAATATATACCATTTATGAAACCGTCTCAAACAAATAAATTAAATACGTACAAATATTCATACAACTAAATTTTCTATACAATCTTTAAATTAGCTATTTAAATTTTAAATACATACATGATAATAAATTGGTTCTTTCCATATCTGGTAATTAATTAGTTTTTAAAATAAACATGAACATAATGATCAATTTTATATAATTTTAAACCCCATTTAATGGTTAAATTGATCATTATTTCATTAAATTATAAATTTGGTTGTCTCGATTTAATTAATAATCATACACGATTTTGTTCCTTTTTTCTCTCTCATCATCTTAGTTTCTAAAATTTAGAAATCCACAATTTTTGTTTTTGTTTTCATCAGCAAAGAGAAAATCCACAATTTTATTCTAATTCCCAATCTTGCATATATTTTTTTTATATATATTTTAATCATTGAATTTCTTAGTAATATCTTAAATGGAAATGTTATGTCAATGAACCATTACTATTATATTTTTTCATGTTTGGTGAATTTTGTGTTTGGATTTTCTATAACAATTCGTAAGGAATGACTGTTTTGCGGATTTTTTTTAATGAATTTTGTAAAGATTCACAAAAATATTCATAAGAAAAGTTTTCTGAAATGTAAAAAAATTCTAGCAATAACTAACCAAAAAATATAGCAGTTATAAAAGTGAATTTTTAAAATTTGAAAATAAAAATTACATGAAGAAAAATAAAGGGCAAAAATTTAAGAAGTGAGACTAAAGTTACATTTAGCCTAATTATATTATATAAGAAAGTAAAAAATAATACTTAAACTTTTGAATGACTAATTTAATATTGTATGTATTTTAGTCATTTTCTTTGGTCTACATATAATTTTTTGGTAGTTTTTATATATGTATTCGTCAACTTTTGTAAACATTCTTTAGACCCTACCCTGAATATTTTTATTTGAACTGTCTACTGAACGAATACTACAAAGCATTTAATTGAGAAAAAAAAGATAAAACTTTTATATTAAAACAAAATTATGATTTCTCAAGATTATAAATAAGCAAATTGCTTAATCCCTATATTAAAAAAGGGCAATTGGTTTTTATTATTTGTAATAGAAAAATTGAGTACTTTTGACCCATCTAAATGTTTAATTAAGAAGTTTCTTATGCCTAATATAGATATGCCGCCAAAGATTGTGTACTTTTAATATTGATTTAATTTTTTGTTAGAAGAATTTGATGTACATCTGCAAGTCTTTTATATATATTTTATAACCAACAAAACTAATGTGTATAAACACAATTTAAGTTTGATGTACAGAAATAGAGAATCTATATCATTATAAAATCAAGTTCTTGAGTTGAAAGCATAAGAATAACCTAAAAATTCTCATGTATAGTGTTAATACTTTGACTTCAAGTACATTAATATCGGTTAGGGTTTACAAAATTTAATTAGAAAGTAATATTCTAATCAAACTCCACCCTTCCAGATAAATTAACACGAGAATGTTAGTCAACCTTAATCTAGATGTACATTTTTGTTTGAATAAAAAATCCAGATAAGTGGTTAGACAAAATTATTATAATGTTGTTTATATTAAGGAATATACTTTAAATTTAATTAAATTTTATAAAATAAAGTTTGAACTCATTTATTATTATGAAAATTGTTTATCTTTAATAATGTCAACATATTAAATCCAATTAAGATATTAACCAACCCATTGTTTGTCCAGTTCCATATTTCAAAATGAAAATGAGAAATCAATTAGTCAATATTGTCCAATTTATGATAAGAATAAGACATGATAATCTGTAACAGCAGGTGAAGCCAAAGAAGTTAAAAGAGGTATTGATGAAGAACCCTAGCACATCGTTTTCTATCTCTCTCACACAAGTTAATGAAATTGAGATGGTTGGTAACATGAAAAGAGAGACTAAGATTGGATAGGGATGTTGGGGGGGCATGGCCACATGGGGGAGAGTCATTAGGCTAGGTTTTCTATAAGTGCTTCCAAAAAGTGAAATATTTTAATGCCGTGTTTGTTTCGCTTTCTTTCTTTGATTTTTTTTTGTTCTCTGGTTCTTATGAAGTCAATGCATGACCCACTCAAATCTTATGATCCATATATCAGGTTTAAATTTACAAAGCTGTTTAATAATTGGTTGTATTTTGAATGCGTTGAATTATATAAGATAAGAAACTTGATGGGTGTATACCCTAGCTGGGCAACAATACATTAATTTTGTATCTAAATAGGTTAAGAGATTGGTTTGATTTATTATTGTTGGAATCTCACATCGACTAGAGATTAGAACCTTTTATTGTATATCCCAAATCAACTAGAAACTAGAATCTTTCATTGTATATAAGTTGGTGCAAACCTCAATCTCATAAGCCGGTTTGACAGGTTGAATTAAACTTAAACTTCACTTCTTAATAATTATAATAGCTTATTCATCAATATATCTTCAAATTCACCGATGAGACACCACTTGTAATTTTTCTTCACCATTTAGGTTAACTATTACTGTTTTTTGTTTATGTATTGCTTATCAATATAGGCTCGTTTGCCCACATGACCAAATGATGAATATTTTAATTTAATTATATAAAATATTAAATTAACACTGAAATATTTTTGTCTAATTATTGAGAAAAAAAGAGATTATTTAGACTAATAAATTATGAATGAAAACAAACAAAAGTATACGAGCCTAGCAAAATTTATAATGAATACAATAGTTAGTTTTATTACATTTTTTTACCAGATTGTCTTATTTTTATTTTTTGATTTTATTGAGATGGGATTTTTTTTTAGTTTGGTGTGTTGTTAACTATAATTATATCTTAGGTTTTAATTTACAATTAATAGTTTTTTTTAAAATTAAACCATTTATATTAAGTCCATTTAAATATAATAATAAATATAAATATTAATATAATATACAGTTCATATTAATCAATTATTAGAAATTACAAATTTTCTAATAATTTTTCATTTGGATTTTATAAAATTTCTAATGATAAATACCTATTTAAAATTAATTTATTAATTTTTATTACTAATAAAAAAATTTAATTTAAAAAAATTTCTTACTAATAGAGACTAATTTAGAATATAAAATAGTTAGTAGCTAAAACCTTGGTAGCTAATTATTAAATACCAATTTAGAAACTATTTTATAATTTTTTATTAATAATAATTACTTTAGATACCAATAATTTTGTTAGTTTATAAAATGGTCTTTAATTTAATCAATATAGTAACTAATTGTTTTGGTGTCTAAAATTAGTTTTTATTTAATAATTTTTTTATAGTGTTAATTGTATATATGTTGATGATTTAGACTAATAGGAAATGAATTGTTAGGTCACGAAATTAACCCACCTAAAATAGGTCATTTTGTCATCACTTGTTTCGACATTGATTCTCATAAGTAATGTAATCTAGGCCAAAATTTATTCTTTATAGTGATAAATCTAAACACGATAAAAATATTGCACAAAAAATCAAACAATACAAATATCTAGAAAAAAAATAAAACACATAACATAAAAGAGACTCTTACTAAATAAAGATACTATATGTGAAAAAAAGAAAAAAACACAAAAGCGTGGTGAAGGAGCTCAAGAGCTTGAAGGGATGTCTGACATCCATATAAGCACCACACGGACACCTATACGGAACATTTTCCTTCCTTTTTGCAAAGTGACTATTCTTCTTCCACATGGAGCAAATGAGCGCCTACTACTTGTCCTCTCCTCTTCTTGATGTCACTTGTCACATCTTGAATTGAGAGCTTTGAGGTGCATGGATTGCCACATAGCAACTCATGAAGGAAGAGTTTTTGGGTGCCACATGTCACTCCATGAATGAAGAGTTTTTAAGTTCCATTAGTCCCTTTTGGCTCTATAAATAAAGAGTTATTCTATTGAAAACATAAGACTTGAATTGAGTAATGAATTTTTTCCTAAATGGTTTTCAGAATTTCTCTCAAGTCTCACTTTTCTTTTGCTCTCACTCTCTAAGTGTAGAAGTCTTAGAAAAAACTAGAAGGTTAGTCTAACCTCCTTCCTAGCACCATTCTCCAAACCCAAACCCAAACCCAAACCCATTCATGTTCTTACCCATTTCTATTAAATTCTTCCGGTGTCATCTCTTCTCCAATCATTCAAACCATCTTCAACTGAAGAACTTAAGAAGGAGAGGGAGAACTCCATCAAAAGGGTTGAATGTATTTTAAAATTTTGGAAAGTTTTTGATAGAATTGTATGATTTTGTGTAGTATGACAATATGTTTATTTTGTTAAAATATATGGCCTTAAACAAGAGGGGGGCTGAATTGTTTATAAGAGATTTTCGAAAACTTTTGAAGGTTTAATGAAACTCAGTAAAGAAATCCCGAAGAGGAATCAAGTTAGCCAAGAACACAATTTGTTTTAAAGAGAAACACAGAAAAACAATCGGTTGTTTCTTCGATTCATTCGGTTGTTTATACCAGTCAAAACTTAAACAACTTAAAAACAAAATTTAGAAGAGATCAGAGAAAGAGAAATGCACACAAGCAACTTATGCTGGTTCACTCTTACAACAAGAGCTACATCCAGTTCCCAAAAACCACTGGGTAATCCACTAAGCAATCAAACAAGATTACAAACACCACACACCAAAGTAGTGACCTTGAACCCCTAAAGAAACGCACTACCTTTGGCAAACCACACCAAGAGTGTTGATCTTGAACACCTCAAGAACACACAACACTCCTTGGCAATACAACAACAAAAATACAGAAGATTGAGAAAAAAATTACACTTGATCAAAGTACAAGTGAAAAGAATACAATTGCAATCATATTCCACTCTCACTTGAAAATCCAAAGCTTGATGTGAATCTTGAAAACTTGAGATCAAATATGTCAAACTGAATTTCTCAAAACTGTTTCTTACTCTTTAGAAACATATAAAAAACTATTTATATTTTCCAAATATTGGTTAAAACATTTAATGAAGGAGCGTATTCAGTTAGAAAACATTTAAGACAGATTCACCATTCAAAACTGAATTTTGTTAGGATTTTCAAAGAAACAATCGGTTGAAACCACGAAACAACCGATTGATTTGGTTTGACAGTTAAGTCAACCAAGTCAAACAACTTTCAACCTTTTTCAAAGCCTCTAAGAGCAAAACAAACGGTTGATTCGACAAAACAATAGGTTGTTTTTCACTTAGTTGGAAAACATCTAATTTCAAAAAGGTTTCAATTCACATCAGGTTTTTAGATTCAACAAAAGAGTGGATCACACTTTAATCTACCCAGATCCCACCCACACACAGCAGCAACACCAACCTTTCATCAAACACCTTGAATTTGGATTCTTCAAAGCTTTTGATCAACATATTTTAGTCAGATGATTTGACAAAGCGTTTCACAAATAGAGTTTTAAAATACTTCTCATTTGTTTAGTTAGTGCAATTACTATAAGACGCAATATGATGGATAAAGAATAGAATATTACTCATTATTTTATATTAATTTGTCTGACAACATGTACTATGTCTAATTATTGACCAACTAGTCAAGTTTCATTAGGTACAAGGTTATCATACTCGAGAGTCTACTCAGACTCGTGGGAGGTCTGTAAACCCGACTCGTAGACTCGTAATAGTCTACTTCTTATAAAAAAATTAACAAAAAATAATAATTCATGATACCAATTCCATAATATTGAAATAAACAAGTTCATACACCAACAAAATAACTAAAACAACACAAATGTTATCAAGTTTAAAAGTCTCATTCATCTAATCCTCTAAGGAAATCATCTCCGAGATCTTCATGATCATCTCGATCATCATCTTCATCACCATCTTCATCATCATCTTCAACTTGAGTTAGCTTAAACTCAACAACATTATGTCCTTCTTCAATTATCCATTCATTATCGGACTCTATGTCATCAAATGGGAGAGTAAGAAATTTTCTAATTTGTTTGTTTCTCAACTCCAAGTTATACATTACATAAACAAGTCATTCATTTTTTTCTGGTGCAAACGATTTCTTATTTTTTATGAACCTATAATTGAATATGAAACTTTTGTCAATATATAAATCAAATCAAGAAAAACCTTAAATAACTTAAAGAAATTGAATTACCATTTCAAATGAGCTCTAATTATGCTTACACCCTGAAGAACCACAAGTTAAACTCAAAACTCGAACAACAAACCTCTTTAGTTATGGAGTTCTATCTCCAAACATCTCCCACCATTCTCCAGGGAACATAACTTTCTGACATGCCTTTTTATCTTCCGTAAAAAATGTTCCTCTACCATAGTGAAAATCAGTAAGTTGCAAATTGATTTTTTTCCTTTCTACAATGTCATTAACCAATCTTCTCATGCATATGTACAACCCCTCCTTCACCTCAATATTATCGTTTATAAAGTTTGGTTCATAGTGTAATTGGGGGTTTAGGTAATAGACAGTTGCATGCAAAGACCTATGAAACTGATTATTCCACCTTTGTCAATGATTTTCCAAACAGGTTCATAATTACGTACCAATTATGTTATATTATAAATAATTACACAAATAAATAAGTATTTAAATTTATAATGTAAGAAAGTTAGAAATGTTACCTTTTCTTGATATTATTAAAGTTGCTTTTAATATTCTCTTTGACGCAGTCCATTTCCTTATATATAAATTCCTTTGCGGGTTTTGCATCCGAATCTACCAATCGAAGAACCATCATAAGAGGGACAATAACTTTTAAGCATATAGTTACATTCTTCCAAAATTGACTATCTAATACCACATTTTGAACTTTTCTCCCTTCCCGTGAAACTTTCTTGTTTTCCATTCTTCAAAGTTAAACATGGTCATCAATGATGTTTTCATTTCATACAAACAAGCTAGAGTCAAGTAAGATGCGAAAAATCTAGTCATTTCAGGCCTTATCAAGTCCCTTCCCTTTGTAAACATTTTCAAAATGCTAATTAGCATTGTTCTACCGTAAATGTAGGTAATGACTTCTTCCCTTCTTGATAGTAGTTTCATGAACCTTTAATTGCTTCTCAAAATATTCAAAGATTAAATCAATATAAAGGGCAACATATGAAGTCCAATATAAATGCTCCCTTTTTTTGCATCAATAGTTCTCCAACTGCCTTGAAATTTGTAGCATTATTAGTAACTACCTGCACTACGTTTTCCTCACCAACAAATTCTATCGCATGATCCAACATTTTAAATACCTTTTATACAGTTTTTGAGATGTCATAGGTATTTAATGAATAGAGAAACATAGTTCCTTTAGGACTGTTCACCAAAAAATTACAGATTGAACGTCTTTTCTTATTTGTCTATCCATCAAATATATGGTACAACCTGTTCTCTTCCATTGATCCTTATACTCTTGAAGTTCTATATTAGTTATGTCCATTGCTTGTTTCATAAGTTTCTCTATGATATCAAGATATGATGGAGGTTTATAGCCAATTCCATATCTACTAATCATGTCACACATTTTTGCAAAAGTTGGATTTCTAAATACATTGAACGGGATGACACTTGTGTAGAAAAATTTAGCAATTTGAGCATCAACTTTTTCTTTATCACCTCTCTTGTATATTTGATTCAGAGTAGCTTGAATACCATCAGTAGATGCAAATTTACTTTTAAACATCTTGCTAGTACTACTTTTACTCTCTTCCTCACCATGAATTTGTCCAAGGCTATTGAACTTTCTTTTCTTCAGTGAGGGATCTTTAGCTTCTGAGATAACTTTCAACATTAAAACTTTGATTTCTTCTGGTACTGATACAAAAGGTTCAGAGTCATATCTAGTTCCAACAAGATGGTGTTTGAATTTGAAAATGCCTTCATTAAATGTCTTTAAGTAGTAATTACATTTCACTTTTTTTTTCCGTTCCCTGATGCATCAGTTCCATGCTTCCATCCAATATCTGTTGTATTTCCCGCAAAATTCTTAATTTTAGGTGGTAGTGGAAATGCTGAATTTGAACCACTTCCAGACATCTTACAATTTCCAAAAAAATCTAAAAAACACCAATCAATCTGCCAAAAATCTAAAACAAATCCAATTTGCCCAAAAATCCCCAATCTTTCCAAAGTTTCCCAAACCCAACCTAAAAATAACCATAAGCCCAATCAGCTAAAATGCCTTACTCCAATTTAAAAAGCTCCAACCCAATTTAAAAATTCCTAACCCTAAACCCAATTTGTCCTAATTTTCCAACCTTAAAACCTAAGTCCCACGAAACCCACAGTAGCAACAACACATAACTGCGGTGTAGCGCTGCGAAAATCCAATGGTAAGTGGTGAATGTGTGTAGATTATATTAACCTTAATAAAGCATGTCCTAAAGATTCTTATCCCCTGTCGCCCATCGATCGACTTGTCGAAAGAGCAGCAGGACATAACATCCTCAAATTTCTTGTTGCATTCTCGGGATACAATCAAATCCAAATGCATCTGAGAGACAAAGAGAAAACAACTTTTAGAACTGACTCCGACAAATTCTATTACGAAGTCATGCCATTCCGGAGCTACCTACTAGCGATTGATGGATCATGTCTTCCAAGACATGATTGGGAGAAATGTCGAAGTCTATGTGGATGATATTGTCGTCAAGTTTGACGCATGTGAGCAGCACATTAAAGATTTGCAAGAAGTATTTTGAGCTCTCTGCATGCGTCTCAATCCTGACAAGTGTGCGTTCAGAGTAGAAGGATGAAAATTCTTAGGCATAATGCTTACCCATCGAGGCATAAAAGCCAACCTTGAAAAGCAATCACTGAGATGCGTAGCCATCCCAATCTAAACTGACAAAGTCAAACTTGGTAAGACGAATGATAGGATGGGAAATAGAATTGTCAAAGTTCCACATTCAATACCAACCCAGGGAGGCAATCAAATCGCAAGCTTTAGCTAATTTCGCAATTGAGCTTAGTCCCCAGTCGACTGAGGCAAAGAACCCCTAATGGATCTTACATGTTGATTGCTCTTCCAACAACAGATCATGTGGTGCGGGAGTAGTGTTGGAAGGACCAAGTGATATTGTTATCGAACAAGCTTTGAAATTTGAATTCAAGACATCAAATAATCAAGCCGAGTGCGAAGCTATCATAGCTGGTCTTAACCTTGCTATTGATTTGGAGGTGAAAAAGCTATTATGTAAAAGCGAGTTACAACTAGTGGTTGGTCAACTGAAAGAAGAATTTAAAGTTCGAGAAACACTCTTACAACAATATTTCCATTTTGTGCAAGGATTGATTGTAAAATTTGATGAAGTAACAATCCAACATATCCATTGGGAACATAATACCCGAGCCGATACAACCACAAGGAAAAAAGGACTCCATCGGTCAATAATTTACATAACCATGACCAAACCTAGTGTTGGCTTGGAGGAATGTATGGTGACCGATACTCAACCAAATTGGATGACACCCATCAAGAAGTTCCTAATTGACGGGACAACCAAAGCACATTCCAAAAAAACAATGAAACAGAAAACCACCCAATTTTTATTGATAGATCAAGACTTTTACCGTCGCGGTTACTCTCATCCACTCTTGAAATGTCTCATTCCTAAGCAAGCCACCTATGTCTCATTCCCGAGCAAGCCACCTATGTCTTGCGAGAGATACACGAAGGGGTATGCAACACTCATTCAGGAGCTCAAAAATTGGCATCTTAAATACTGTGGGCAGGTTATTATCGGTCGGCCGTACAAGGTGATCGCGTTGAATTTGTGCAGAAGTGCGTTAAGTGCCAAAAGTATGGCAGCCTATCTCACCGTAAACCTGAAAATCTTAATTACATTCTTTCCCCGTGGCCATTTGTAAAGTGGGGGATGGATATCATCAGACCATTTGCTCTAGGTAAAGGGAAATGTAGATTTCTATTGGTCAACATAGACTACTTTACTAAATGGATAGAAGCCGAACCCTTGACGGCCATTACCGCACGGAATGTCCAAAATTTTGTTTGGAAAAACATTGTGTGCCGGTTCGGGCTACACCAGGTCATCATCACTGATAATGGTCGACAATTCACCGATCGAGGACTCGTTGAGTTTTACGAAAAGCTTGATATCAAGCACATCACAAGCTCGGTAGAACATCTACAAACCAACGACCAAGCCGAGACCGCCAATAAAGTTATCCTCAATGAGTTGAAGAAGCGGCTTGGCCCAGCCAAGGGTAAGTGGACCGAAGAACTCATCAAAGTATTATGGGCCTATTGTTGTAGGTCACAATCCCCACTCAAGAAACACCATATAGGTTAACTTATGGAACAAAAGCCATGATCCTCGTTGAAGTAGGAGAGCCCTATCTACGACGACAAACAATGGACTTGGACTGGAATAAAGAAAGTTTGTTGGTTGGGCATAAATGCCGAATAAGAGAATAAGCGTGCAAGCTGCGAGTGGCACGAAGTTACAACTCAAAGGTAAGACCACGAACCTTTCAGAAAGGAGATTTGGCCTGGCGAATGCGCAACGACGCCCAGAAAGATGATGGTAAATTTTAAAGGAACTGGGAAGGACCGTTTTGCATAGCTGACACAGCAACCAGAGGATCTTATTATTTAGAATTTTTATCAGGAAGAAGTATATCGAGAACGTGGAATGCCACGCATCTCAAATTTTATTATAGCTGATAAGATTTAATAAAAATAGTGTACTCTTTCCTTGCTCGGTCGTTTTATCCCTAAGGAGGGTTTTTGGCTGAGAAGGTTTTAACGAGACACTTTAAAAATTCATATCCAAGATTTTTTATTCAGTAGGGCATATTATTCCAGCTACATTTACCCCATCACAGTCAAAATGAATCTTATCAAATCTATCGAGATCATTATCTCGGCATGTGTATTTACTCTAGAAAATTCAAGTTCGGAGTAACTCATAACATAATATATAGGTTTAAAATGACCAGAGCAATACCAAAATTTACTTCTCGGTCAGAACGAACATCGACCGCCATAGAAGTTTTAACTCAAAACACATTATCATCGTAAATGACCAGTACTTATTGTTCATAACGACCGAAACTGTTGCACTACGAAGAATAATCCAAATACACACGGCTTAATACGGTCGGAATAAAACGAAAATATCGCATCGTGCGACTAGAATGATACAATTGTTCACTTTCTTTTACCAGTTAACCTGGCCTTTGCATCATATTTTACACACTACCAAGCCGCACCGCTTGGTCAGACTTTACTTGTGAATAAGTATAATTCCTACAGATTAAAATCCCTAAAGGCTCGGTAAACCACTACTTTTGCGCACTTACTCAATTATGGAAAAGATTGAAAGATACATATACAATAAGTTCCCCAAAGTTACATGGTTTTTAAAGGTCGATCGACTGGTTGATAAAATGTTTACATCTATGATACACAAAATTAAAATTGTTCGAAGATCACATCCCGGGTCCAAAATAAAAATCACTTAAAATGGCACTAGAATTTCTTCAAATGATGGCTCAAGTTCGGCTTGAGGGGTGACAACATTCTCTCCACCCACACCCTCCATGGGTAATATTGGCACTAGCTTTCCGTCCACCATGTCTTTATCCAAGTCATAGCGAGGGTCCTCGGTCGGTACTTTGTGGTAAAAGGCCGCTTGTTGTAGACCATGATAAAAGCAATCCTCGCTATATATGCAACATAAATGCATGACACTCTTCCACCTCGGTCGAGAATGCCTTTTCCCTTTCCTCGGTTGCAACTTTCTCCTTGGCAAGATACGCTTTCTCTACCTCCATCATTGCCAACTCATCCTTTAAGGTTTTTTTAGTCTTTTCAGCGGCAACATTATCTTTCAAAATTTTGTCCTTAAGAGCTTTGTTTTTTTCTGAGGTCGCCTTCAGTGAATTAGCATACTCGACCAACTCCTTCTTTTGCTTGGTCACCATGGCAAGAGTTCTTTCTAACTCTTCGCCAAAAGTTTGGCCCACAACAAGCGATCGACTATGCAACTCCGACCATTCGGCGACCAAGTTGTTGGTAGGAACGACTACTAGTACGCCCTTAAATTCTGGGGTCAGCTCAATCTGAACGCCCGATGCCACCTCCAACTAAGGATTAAGCACCGATGGTTGCCTAATGGATGGTCCCTTTTCCATAGTCAGTCGAGCCGTTTTGGCTGGACGACCACATTTTTTGGCCGTCGGAGGCACCGTAATTTGCAGAGGCACCACGTCGACCGATGTCACAGGATTCCTCTTCCCGACCGCCTTGAAACTGTTGATCTTCCTATTCACTTCTTGACGTCTCAAGTTGGCCATAAGGTCCCCCAAGGGTGGATCCATCCTAGTCATGATAGCTTCCAAACATAAATGAATTAAACAACATCAATAGGATGAATATAAGCATGTATACAGGAAATTTACATACCAGTAAGGTCCGTCCACTTCTTGGACGAACCGTATAAGGCTATCAATTCTTGAGTAGGAAACTTATATGGGATTTTTTCAAACATAGCTAAAACCGCCTTATCCAGAGGTGACATCGACGATCATGGCTAGGCGGCAATTTGACAAGGGTTTTGGGTCCAATGAAAAGGAAATTTTGTTTCCCCCTCTACGTTATAAAAATAGTCTCGGCCATCAGGTTCAACAAATATTTTTAAGTATTTTTTCTTTAAAAAATTTATAGGAAGTGGTAAACGCCGCAAACCAAACACTCCCTGGACGACTTAACAATGACAACCAACTAACTGAAGTGCTTGGACGAAAATTGTAGTAAAACAAAAACGATTGCGGTGTTGGAATGATCTTAAATATATCACAAATTATCCTAAACGCCTGAAGGCACGCCCACGAATTGGGTGCAATTGGGTCGGCGCCACATTGAGGATTCGAAGAACCCCCATTAGTGACATCATCAAAGGGTAGGGTTACATGCAAATCATGGAAAAAGGCGCCATAGATAAAAAAGAAATCATGAGGTGCGTTTTCTCGACCGTGACACACCCGATCGGAATAGCCACATATATTGGCCATCAACACGTCTAAAGGAGCATCAGGTTTTATAAATGACACTTTGGACAAAAACTTATCTAAAACATGAGAATTCTTAAAAGAAGTAGGGATTTTCAAAACACGTGGATTGAGCCACTCATAATTCGAACCTTCTGAGATCGAATGGTTTGAGCCACGGTCTCTCCCGCACTACCAGATACAGTACGAGTAACTTCAGAAGACTCGATATCAATGACACTATTCGACGAATCGACAGAAGAAGACATTATTGACTTGAAAATTTGAACAACCAAGACGCAAACTGGTAAACTCTACACTCAGAGCAAATGGCACAAGCTCTATAGGCAGTGAAGAAAGCGTAAACCCAACCAAGTTATAATGGTATCCTATTAATAGGAAACCAAATAGGAAAGAAATCCCTACGTACCTCGTTTCGAGCTGTTATATTTACTTTCATACAACGATCCACACCATTCAGTATGTGAAACGACACAACATTTTCACCGTTGACAAAATTTGATTGAACAATATTTAATCAAGCTGCAACGTTTTTAGAAAACGCAAACATCGCATCTTTGCAACACATTTAATATTTCTAACGGTCCAATCACACCTTGGGAACTGCAACGGTCATATTCGACTCTTCAAAAATTTATTTCTTCAAGCTTGGGGGGATGAGTCTATCTCGGCCTTGGTAATCGGATGCTCGAGTCAAATAACATGAAAGAGCAAAATAAATAAATACGCAACAACAACATAACGATTTTGCATAAGTCAACCCACATTCCAAAATATACGGAAAATATCTTCAATATAACAGAATAAACCGAAAGATACACCCCAAGTACGAAGGAACTGCCATGCACGTCAGTTAACAACTGATCTAATCCATGAGAATCCAGGCCCATGAGCCAAACACTTTAAATAGAACCTCTTGTGAAAGTAGTAATGTACGTTTTTCTCATTCACTAAAATATACCTAGATCATAGCATTGACTTGAGCGTCGGAGTGCAATCGCAGGTACCCCCACCAGACGACCAAACATCATAGTTGAAGGAAGGAGACTTAAAGGAATCAGGAGACCACTGACATGTCAACAATTGTTCATCCAGCTACAGGTACTATTTGAGTCTCCAAACTCATAGAATTACATTTATAATAATCTTATTATTATTATTATTAGGTTTAAATATGTTTTTCGTCTATGTACTATAACACATTAATTTTTATCCATAATTCAAACTTTAGACACTTGAATATTTGAATAAGGAAATTATTGAAATGAGTCTTTACCAATATTATTTTTACGTAACAAATAAATTTTCAACATAAACTTTATTATAATATTATAATATTCACGTCAATATAAATATATTTTACATTTTAATCCACAATGAAAATTTGTTTCTCATATAAAAGAAAATTATAAAGACTAATTCTAATAGTTTTCTTACTTTAATCATCTAAAAGATCTAAAATTTGAATTAAGGCGAAAATCAATTTCAGGTGAAAATATTTGAAAAAAAAATATTTAACCCTTCTTATTATTATTATTAGAAAAATGTAGTATCGAGAGACATGAGACTTTAAAGACAGCTGAATACCTACCCTCTTAAATGTGTTGTATTGAGCATTGACTTGAAGCATTAAGTGAAGAAAAATAAAAATGAAAAAGTTTAATGTGATGAGGGGAAAACATTGGGCATAAAGGCATAAAAATAAGTAGGTTTTGATAAGAGAAATGTGAACAAAAGTAGGGTAGGGGTGTAGGGACAAAGTACTGGACGGATACCAAAGCGACATGCATAATCCCGTTTGCTACCATTAACCAAGCACTCTCCGTGTGGACCCATTCTCTGCTCACACTGTCTGCTTCCATCACACACTCCTTTCCCCTCCTTTCCTCTCTTTCACATTTAATCATTTTTTTCATCTTATTTTTCAAAATATATTTCTCTTTCCTATATCAAACCAAACATCTTTCCTTTATATAATTCCACTTTTTTCAATTACCATTACCCTCCATAAAACTAATGTTTGCAATCTTATAACTACACTAGGACTGTTTATTGTCTTCTTTTATTTTCAATAAATTATATTTTATCAATTCAATAATACTTTCTTAAATATTTGTATCTTTTTTTGTTAGAACTTAGATTTAGGAATATCCCACTCCCTTGCTATGCAAGCAGAGTGGAGTCCAAGTTTCAACTCAGATTCTGCATGCTTTGCCCCATACTCACAACTCAAAAAGAAAATGTTAGTATTCATAATTTGTTTAATTTAATTTCTCTAATGTTACTAAAAATTTAATTACTTGAATCTGTTTTTTTTTTTTTTTTACGTACGATCACGTGCAATTAAAAAACATATTCACCCTGATGACGCAGTTTCAAGTTAATTAATGGCGTCCAATTTTTTGTTAATAATTTAGTTTATGATTGAATTTGTAAAGTTATTTTTTATGATTGGCTTCATGCACACAATGAATAGGTCATCGTGTCGATGCATTTACAAAGAGATTATTTTTTTTTTGGAACCTGAAGATATTATGACTTCATAACTTTTGCGTACGTAAATTTTGAGTATTAAGACTATGAATAATTGTTAAATTTATTTTAAAAAATATGCTAATGCATAAAACTATCAAATATCATTTTTATTTTCAAAAGTTACCACACACGTGAAAGAACTATTATAACATTGTTTTTTTTAATTTAATAAGTTATTCTAATTTATTATGTATTATATTATGGATTGTTTTTCATAAACGGTATATATCTACAATCTAAAAATAAAATAAATTTAAAGGGCTGAGTTAAAATTAACACTGATGGAATTGTTAGACGATATCTTGGTTTTGCTACTTCTGGAATGTGAGAGTTTATTGGTGCTTTCTCTGCATTTCTTAAAGTTAATACTATTATGGTTGTTGAGTTTTATGGCGTTATACATGCAATATATGGAGAAAGCTCTAAAGATTGAGTTTACTAATGTATGACTTAAATGTGATTCTGCCTTGATTTGTGTTGCATTTGTTGCTAGGGTTACTCATATCTTTCGTGAAGAGAATGTATGTGTTGATAAGTTAATTAATTTAGAATTTATTCATAAAGAATCATTTCATTGATACAATAGGTTTTCATCTAGTCTGTTATTAGAATTCTTTATGAATGGGTATAATATACTTATGTATCGTTTGTGTTAAGATATGAATTTTGGTCTAGTCCTCCCATATTTTTTTTTGTATTTTTTTAATAATATTTTTTTTTTATGTGATGGTTGTTACTTGATGACTTAGTCTAACTGAGATGTCAAGTTGCATAATAATGTTTAACATAAAAGATTTTATATAAAAAAAATTAACTTATAATATTTTAAAATTTAAATGATATTTAATTATTTTAGATATTATGTCAACTAGCTGTAATTTAGAAATTATTTATATACATCTCTATTCAATGTTGGCAAACAATAAAATAAATAAATAAAGATTAAATTACAATAAATTAATAAAAGTGGACCTAATCGTAATTTCCATCAAAAACTAAAAATACAGCTACAGTAAAATATAAAATCGTAGTTTCACTTATAAAAAGTTTATAAAAATCAAATATAATATTTTGAGTGAAGATATATACCTCAAATATAAATAAATATTAAGAGCTTTTGAAAAATTGCTGGTCACTGCTATAGTCTACCATGAATAGAGTATAGAGGCAATGAATAAATAATTGCTTTTTCACTTTGTTTTTTTTTTAAATGATGCAATTTTTTAATTTATCGATTTAGGGTTTAAAAATTATTAGAATTAGCAAATATTTTTAAGTAGATGAAGTCATAATTCTGTCGATGATTTTGTTTTTCTCAAGAAGAAATGGTTGATTCTATTAACGACTTTAATAGAATACATATTAAAAGTTATGTTAAGAACATTTTAATTTTTTGCTTTATATAGAACTTTCTTTAACTATACCAAATTTACTTTTTTAAGTGAAGTTTTTATAAATGTGAAGACTTTACTTTTTTAATATTTTTTTTACATATTTAATAATGTAGGTTTTAAAATTTAAATTTATAATTATATGATCGTATTTTTTTTATATTGTTTAAAAAATGTAGGTGTTTATAGATGCACTTAAGTTTCTTTTAGATGATAATTTGTATAACTTTCTGTTAAACTAAAAGTTGAAATTAATATGATACATATTTAAATGGAAGTAAAAATTTATATTTAATATATATAAATTAATATTTCAAACAAAATGTGACAATAAAATTATTTTTTAGAGTCCATCTTACACGTTGATATTGTAGTTTGTCTTTTAAGATTTTTATTTTGGTTACTGTGGGATAACCTTTTGACTTTAGTTTATATAGTTTAACTTGGTGATCATGCGTTTTTAAGAGTTTCTCGTACTACAATGGTTAAGAAGTAATAAGATTAGAAAGTTAACCCTAAATTCATTGGATTGTGTCAAATTCTTTAAGAAAATAAGTTTAATGGCTCATAATATTGTTTTACCTCCTCATTCGCCCACCCGAATAATGTATTTCATGTATCTCCCCATTAAGAAAATACATATTAGATTCACCTCATATTCTAGAACCTAATGAGGTATATATTAGAGAAGATATGTCTTATGATGGTGATAGTCCTAGATTATGAGATAAGACAACTTAGAGTGCAAACAATAATATGATTAAAATGTTGTTGTATCTGAAGATCGGTGATTCTACCTAGGAGTTGTATATCAAATGTGTGAGTCATACCTATACCTTTCATGATAAGTGAATTTTTAAGATTGAAAATTTAAGTTGTTGGTGAGAATATAAGAACTGAGATTTAGTAAAGAATTTTTAAATAGACAAAGATTAAAAAGTTTATAAATAGGTTATTGGTGTTCATTCCTTATTTCATTAGAAATTATGCGTCTTTTGAACGCTCTTTAAGATTAAATGATAACTAGGATGTTGTTATTTAGGTAAAATACAGGTAGCTGTTAATACTGAAGGCCTTAAACAAGAGGGGAAGTGAATTGTTTTCAAACGTTTTTCAAAAATTTTGAAGGTATGAAAAAAGTCAAAGAAGAATCACAACCAAAGGAATCAAAGAACACAAGATAGAAAACAATTTTAGTTGAATTCCAGAAATTCAACCGGTTGTTTTTATCAACAAAGTGTAAAAACAACTAAACACAGCTATACAAGAGTTAACGGAGAGAAAGAATCACACAAGCAATTTTATACTAGTTCACTCTTATATCAAGAGCTACATCCAGTTCTCAGAAACCTCTAGGTATCCACTAAGTAATCAATAACCAGATTGCAAACACACAACCACCAAAGAAGTGATCTTGATCTCTTTAAGAACACACACTTCCTTTGGCACACCACAAACACACCACAGATCAGAACACCCTCTGACTCTATGAACACCAGTACTTACATAATTATAAATCAAGAAGAAATAAGATTGATCACAACTGGTATAAATCAAATCAAAATACACAACAAATCCTACTTCACTCTTAGAGAAATATCAAAAGCCTTAAGCAATCTTGGAGAAAACTTGATTTCAAAAAATGATTTTGTAACCTTAATGCTAGGAGCGTATAACAGAACATTTATACTCCAATTAGCAGTTGAAAACATTTATTATAAAAGCCAAATCAGTTTCAAATCATTTAAAGCAGATTTAACAAACTTAATAGAATTTTGTTAAGACATTTAAAAAAGTAGTCGGTTGTTTTGTCAAAATAATCGATTGAATTGGTTTGACAGCAAAGTTAACCAAATTCAAATATGCCAAAACCAGTTTCAAAAACCTTTAGTATGAAACAACCGATTGAAACGATAAAACAACTGGTTGTTTTTCTGCTTCTTCATAAAACACTCTTTTCAAAAACATTTGAATTAAACCAACTTTGGATTCAAACTAAGAGTAAATTAACAAATTCAAACTACCCCAAAACACACCCAACTAAGCTAAAAACAACATTCAAGCAATCCATGTTGATTTGGAGTCATCAAAGCTCTTCTTCAACAATCTCCCCCTATTTGATGAAGACAAATCCCTAGTTTGCTTTGTTGAGTTCTGTTTGAATTTGAAGGTACCTGCAAAACAATCAAAACAGCAGTACTAGAGAGTAATTCCATCCAGAATCTCTTACACTACTGAACCAGCTTCCACTATGTGATTTCCTCAAAGAAAAACCACAAAATCAGTGTGAAAAAACAGTGTAAGTGAGTGTGAAAATAAGAGTTTCCTGCACAGCTATATATCAGCAATTAAAACAGTTATAAACAACAATAAACCAGCAACCAAACGAGCATATTCTCCCCTATTTGTCTTCACAAATAGAGTAAAACAATTTGACAATATAAAATTTAAGAAAGGTTTTGAGAATCAACAACTCCCAACTCATTTCTTAAGAGAAAGAACCTGTCCTTTGGCAAAGGATTGGTGAAAATGTTTGTCGGTTGCTTTTTTGTTTCAATGAATTTCACTTCACAATCTCCATTACTGACATGATCCTGAATAAAGTGATGTTGGATCTCAATGTGCTTTGTTCTGGAGTGTTGAATATGATTTTTGGTCAGATTTATAGCACTTGTATTATCACACAGCAAAGGCACCTTGCTAACTTGCAGTCCAAAATCTTCCAACTGTTGCTTGATCCAAAGAATTTGTGCACAACAGCCTCCAACAACAATGTACTCAGCTTCTGCAGTTGACAAGGCCATACAACCTTGCTTTTTGCTGTGACAAGATATAAGACTTGAGCCAAGTAGATGACAAGTCCCACTTGTGCTCTTTCTATCCAATTTACATCCTGCAAAATCAGAATCAGAATATCCAACTAAATGTATAGGAGAGCGTGAAGGATACCATAAACCCACAGATGTTGTTCCTTTTAGATATTTCAGGATTCTCTTGGCAACTTTAAAATGAGATTCCCTTGGACTATACTGAAATCTTGCACAAAGACAAACCAACAAACATGATATCAGGCCTACTTGTAGTGAGATAAAGTAATGAGCATATCAACCCCCTGTATTTAGTTTGGTCCACTGCTGTTCCAGCCTCATCAGCACCCATGTAGCATCTTGTAGACATAGATGTTGTTGCAACTTTACACTTTTCCATCTCAAATTTTTTTAGAATCTCTTTGCAATACTTAGATTGACATAGAAAAGTGTCATCCTTAGTTTGCTTGACTTGCAATCCCAAGAAGAAAGACACCTCACCCATCATTGACATCTCAAACTCTCCCTGCATGGCTGCCACAAACTCTTTACACAAGCTATCATTAGTAACACCAAAAATAATATAATCAACATATATTTGTACTAAAATAATAGCAGAATTAGAATTCTTAATGAAAAGAGTCTTATTAATTTTCCTTCGTTCATATCTATGAGACAAGAGGAAATTTCTAAGTCTCTCATACCATTGTCTAGGAGCTTGTTTCAGCCCATATAAAGCCTTTTTCAGCTTATACACATGATTGGGAAGCAAATGATCCTCAAATCCAGGAGGTTGTGATACATATACCTCTTCATTGATGATTCCATTCAAGAAGGCACTCTTCACATCCATTTGAAATAATTTGAACCCACTCATACAGGCAAAGCCAAGCAACAACCTTACAACCTCCAATTTGGCTACTGGAGCAAAAGTTTCATCATAATCAATTCCCTTTTCTTGGTTGTACCATTTCGCAACTAGTATAGCTTTGTTCCTTGTGATCGCTCCAGATTCGTCTAGCTTGTTCCTAAATACCCACTTGGTTCTAATGATGTTCATCTTATCTGATCTAGGAACCAAAGTCCACACATCATTTCTGGTAAACTGGTTAAGCTCCTCATGCATAACAGCAATCCAACTTTCATCCTTAAGAGCTTCATTAATTGACTTAGGCTTAACTTGAGTTGCAAAGGCCATGTGTTTGCAGTAGTTTGAGACAGTTCTTCTGGTAGACACACCTTTTTGAATCTGCCCAATAATGTTCTCCATAAAAAGATCCTTGGGAAATCTCCATTCTTGAGGTAATTCATCCTGCTGCAGAAATTCAACCGGTTGTTTTGTAGAAACATTCGATTGTTTTTCTGGACAGTTCTCCAGATTTTTCAAGGTAGATTTTTGCAAGATTTCTTTGAGATTTCTTTTCTCCATGGTTAGTTACATAAAAAATGACATGTATAAATTCTTCTACAGCCATGAGCCTTTTATTATATATTCTATAAGCATGACTAGATAAGGAATAGCCAAGAAAAATACCAACATTAGTTTTCTCATCAAATTTTCCAAGACTTTCCTTACCATTATTCAAAACGTAGCATTTGCATCTAAATACCTTCAGATGACCAATGTTTGGTTTCCTGCCATTGAATAACGCATATGGAGTCTTTTTCAAGATAGGCCTTATGAGAACCCGGTTAATCACATAGCAAGCAGTGCTGACAACATCCGCCCAAAAGTACTTAGGCAAGGAAGATTAACTTAACATGGTCCTTGCAAGCTCTTCAAGAGACCTTTTCTTCCTTTCAGCAACTCCTTTCTGTCGAGGAGTTCTTGGAGCAGAAAAGTTGTGGAAGATTCCAAGCTTTTCACAAAATGAACTAAATTTTTCATTTTGAAATTCTCCACCATGATCACTTGGGATAAAACAAATGCTGCTGCAGGCGGTGCTTTGCAACCTCTTAGCAAGCTTCTTAAATGCAGCAAGAGCATCACTCTTTAATTCTAGAAAGAGTGTCCAAGTAAACCTAAAAAAGTCATCAACAACAACAAGAGCATAGTAGTTTCCCCCAAAGCAGCTCAAGGGGCTTTGAAGTGAAAACCACATTTTTTAGTTTAAAGGAGTGTTTAGTTTGTTTTCCCTTTTGACAAACTTCACAAATGTGATATTTCTCAAACTTGAGTTTGGGTAATCCTACAACAAGATCCTTAGAAATAAGCTTATTTAAATGCAACATGTGAATATGAACTATTCTTCTATGCAAAAACCATGATTCCTCATGTTTGGCTAGAAGACAACCAATGGAAGAAGGATGAGAGATATCAAGTAAACATTGTTGACTTTTTTACCAATCAACAATACTTCCTATGAATTTGGTTGACGAATTTCGCAGGTGTTGGATTTGAAGGTTACTTGATAACCTTTATCACACAGCTCACTAATGCTTAGTAAGCTATGCTTCAATCCTTCTACATATAGAACATCATGAATTAGGAAGTTGCTCTTGTCACCAATGGTGCCTCTCCCAAGAATCTTTTCTTTATTGTTGTCCCCATAGGTTACATGCCCTTCTTGCTTTAAACTAAGGTTGATAAACATGGATTTCTCCCCTGTCATATGCTTGGAGCAACCGCTTTCAAGATACCACATGTGCTATTTTTCTATTAGGGGATCCTGCATAAGACAAAAATCAAGCAACAAGATTTGGTCCCCTTACAAACTTGGGTCCATGATCATTAATTGGATATGTTAAAGCTTTAAGATTCTTAGGAATCCTTTTCATAACACCTTTAGGAACAAAAAATTTCCTAATTTTGCAGTACCTAACAGAATGACCTCTTTTCATACAATAGAAGCAAGTAACAACTGGTTGTTTTGATTTTTCAACCAATTGAAATTTCCTAACAATTGAATAAGACTTAGAAACACCACTCTTCTTGCTCTGTGGATTAAACCCCAATTCAGATTTCCCAAAAACATAATTTTGAGATGCTAGGACAGTTTCAAAATTTGATTTTCCTTTAGAAAGCTTGTCAACAGTTTTCACAAGATAGTGAATCTTCTTTTCAAGAGATTCACAATTTTCACAAACATTTGAGTCATTCTTGCAGGAAGATCTTTCGTAAGACTGTTTCATATTTTTAAAATCATTTCAGTATATTTGTTAGAATTAGAATTGATAGATTTCTTGTTGCCAAACCTGTTGGATAGGTGATTCTTGTTATTTCTCTTCTAAAGGAACTTACTGAATTTTTTGGACAGCAAGCTAAATGTTTCCTCAGCACTTTCATCACTTCAGTCTAGACAACTTTTGTTCCCAACAGCCTTTAGTGCAACTGATTTGACACATTTGTCCTCATTTTCTTGAAGGTTCAGCCTATCGATCTCCAACTCGTGCTCTCTTAGCTTTCCAAACAATGAGGCAATGGTTATGGAGGTGAGATACTTCAATTCAGATATGCCAGTGACTTTGGGCTGCCATGACCTATCAAGACACTTGTGAACTTTGATGTTGAGTTCCTCTTATCAAAAGTTTTCCTAAGACTCAGAAGATGATTTACTATGTGAGTAAACCATTTTTGTACTTCAACAATGGTTTCACCCTTCTCCATTCTAAACATCTCATACTCTTCTATGAGAGTATGCTTTCTTGCCCTTTTCACATCATTTGTCCCTTCATGAGTCACCTCAAGAGTGTCCCACATTTCCTTTGCAAACACACATTGAGATACCTTGAAAAACTCATCAGAACTTAAAGCAGATGTGATAATGTTCTTAGCAATGCATTCATATTGAGCTTTCTTACTTTCTTACACAGTCCATTGGGACCAAGTTTTTTCATAAATAACTTTTTCATTTTCAACCATGGGAATAAAATGTCCATTTTTAATTGTATTCCAAATACCTTTTGTCAATAGATTCAACAAAGATTTTCATTTGTACCTTCCAAAATTGGTAATTGAACCTTGTGATGTTCAATGTTTTGAAGAATCCAAATCCTTTGAAGGATGTTGAAGCCTCTGCTTTGCTTGTTGTTGCTATGCTGGTTTAAGCTTTGTTCTGGGGTAGTTTATATGTTGTA
>Ga0123342_1003605_pt1 | contig 24698 bp, 14 predicted proteins | sample Turbeawhitnodule_FD_89960 | JGI IMG/M metagenome (GOLD analysis project Ga0123342, IMG submission 89960) | Root nodule microbial communities of legume samples collected from Mexico - Turtle bean Mexico white nodule | ecosystem: Host-associated > Plants > Roots > Nodule | place: Mexico: Nepantla... | reverse complement strand
GGGCGGGTCGGGAATTCTAGCCCGCAATAACTTTGCGGGGCGGGCCAACCCGTCCCGCATTTTTGCGGGCCAAGCGCGGGGCGGGCCAATGCGGGGCGGGCTGGCCCGCTTTGCCATCCCTACAGAGAAGTATTCTAAGCACAAAAAATAATTAAATAAAAATTAATTTTAGAAATTAAAAATATTAGTCATTATAATATCTAAATTAGATAGTATCTTAAAGATTAAAAAAATTATTAATATCTAAATTAATTTCTATTATTAAGAAATAGTTTTTAAATTTGTATCTAATTAGCTAATAACTATTAATTAAATTAAATATTTTTTAGAGATTAAAAAATTATTAATATTTAAATTAGTTTCTATTATTAATAAATAATTTATTAATAATCAATTAGATATTAATTTAAAAATTATTTATTAATAATAGAAACTAATTTATATATCAATTGTTTTTATAGTATAAAATAATATCTATTTCAATTAATATAGTAATTAATTTTATTTTTTTCCTAAAATTAGTCTTTATTAAATAATTTTCTTTTGTAGTGATCTAAATCTACTAATATATTGACATATTTTTTAATCGTCACTGTTATTACTATACTACTTTGAATTTTATAAATATTTTGGTTAACAAAAATATTAAGATAACAAGTTGCCACAACTTGCATGCATTTTATAATTAAAAGAATATTCAAATTAACCCATCGAATATTTTAAAATTTTATTATAATTTTTAATTAAAACATAAAACCTGATTTTAAGAGTTATTAAATATTTACTTGAAATTATTATGATTAAATTTTGCACATTTTCAATTTTAAAAGAAAGACTTAGATTACAAGTTGTCACAAACCATCCGTCTTTGAATAACTGGATAAAAGAATGTGACATTAAATTAATTCATTATGCGTTTTTAATTGTGATTGAATATTATGTTTTGAATATATTCATATTATTATAATTTTGTATGCCTTTAATTCAGAGGGAAAAAAATTAAGATAAAAATTTATCTCAACTTGCCTCTTCAAAACTTACCATTAAAAGAATCTAAAATCTGAATAATTCTGTTTCTAGTAAATCATATTTTTCTTAATATATATAAAAAGTAAAACATTTTTGAACTAATAAATTTTAACTCAAATTATAATATATTGTTATTATTTTATAAACAAATAAGACATCAAGCTGTCATAGTTTATGTCTTGAACTTTTACGCTTAAAAGTGTCAAATAAAAATATTTATTTTAATAAAATTTTATCGTAAATAATATTTATCAAATCATAGATCAAGAGTGTATCTTATGTGCCTAAATAGAAGAAATTGAACAGAAACATATATATTGGGCCAAATCTATTCTCCTTCAAAGTTTGAAGGGTTGTTTCTTCCTACCTGCACCCGCATAAACACCCCATAATACATATAATACATATGAAATTACTCTTTTTTTCCTCAATAAATAATTAAAAACTTGCAACTCTAAACAATTTTCACCTCACTTTTTCTTCTTATTCTCTCGTCAAACAACCCTCCCAACCAGTTTTGCACTTCCTTCACTTTGTCGCACCCACAATGCTGCATTTGATGTGCTTGACGGAATTTGTGGTGTTTTTTTTGACATAGATCACTGTGTTTGTGATTGTGTGCTTGAAAAGGTTAGTATTTGAGTTATTTTTGTTGGTTCTCTTGCACTATATGATTGAAGGTACCATTTCGGTCTTTTTTTAGAACGTTTTGCATTACGTAAGTAGGGAGGCAAATTTGAAAAGGGCAAACCGAATTATGTAATGCGAGTTTTTTTCATACAACCTATACAAATATCACATATATGAGTTTTATCAGCAGGAATAAAAGGATAATGATTTTTCAAGACATGCAACATTTAATCACAGAAGCTCCATTCTAAAATGACACAAATTATATTCTTTAACAGTGCAAGAGACAAAAGGAATAAAATTGTGTGTAGCAGTGTGAAAAGTAGAAGAATGAGAGATATAAAAGCCAGCTTTGGCATTAGCTAAACAAATTTACTCTTTGGAGAGGTTGTCCTGTGTAAGACATTGTGGGGGAGAAGATCAAGTTACATTTTAAGTTTAGAGACAATTTAGAAATAGATATAAGATTGCATGTAAATTGAGGAATGTACAACACATCAAGAAGATAGAATTTGTTTGTAAAAACGACTGCCCCAGAATAGTTTGCAAAAATATGTTGGCCATTTGGTAAATCGATAAGGACAGGTTTAATAGTTTTATAGGAGGTGAAAGCAGATAAAACAGTGCAAACGTGATCAATGGCACCAGAATCAACAATCCAGGAATTATGAGTATGATGTAAAAAGGTGAAGGAGTTCTTACCCGTTGAAGACGATTCATGTGCTTTGGGGCCTGCAGAGAAAGAGCCCACTTGATTCACTTGGACATGATTCGTTGTAGTGTCACTGTTGTTCGGCCTTAAAACATCATTGAGAATTTGATATTGATGAGCAGTGAGATGATAATCCCAATTTTCTTATTCTTTTGGACAAGGATTAGAAAAATTTTCATAAGTAGTAACAAGATTGTAAACCTGACTAGTCTTATTGTTGTTATAGAATTTGTACCTAGGAAGGTAGTCATGTTTCTTGTAACAGGTATCCACAGTGTGACCATTCCTGTTACAGTACGTGCAAACTTTTCTAGTGTTGTTGAAGTTCAAGTTCCTATTGTCTTGATTAAGGAACCCAACCTTTTTAAAACAAACATTTTTCAGTATGCCCATGTTTTAAGACTAATAAAATCTCAATTAATAACCAACACTCTAAGTGGTGTATCACTTAGAGTGCCTGGAATTAATGGTTTCTTATTTAGAAGTGTCTTTTGTATACAAGTTGGGACACCCCCCTAAAGTATCCCCTTTTATTTCATTAATTCATTGCTGATAAAAAAAATCCTCCCTTAATACTGATTTGGAACAACCTTCATGCCCAATAGATCTCTTAACTTGATGAAAGCATCGATCTTCAATGGCTTAGTGAGAATATTTGCAATCTGATCTTTTGATCTGCAGTATTCCAATTTCATCATGTTCTTCCCAACTTGGTCTCACAGGAAGTAATATCGAATTTCAATGTGTTTACTTCTTTAATGAAAAAATGAATTCTTTGCAATATTAATTGCAGAGACATTGTCAACATAGATCTTGATTGGAACATCTATATTAAAACCAATTTACGTCATGATATTGCTGAGCCAAACTGATTGACAAGCACTTGTTGCTATATACTCAACTTCACAAGTAGATAATGCAACAATTGGTTGTTTCTTTGATGACCACAAGCAAACAGTCTTTCCGATCATAAAACAATGATCACTTGTGCTCTTCCTCTCGTCTCAATCTCCACCCCCAATCACTGTTTGAGTATCTAACGATCTTAATCTTCTTAGATGAAGAGTAAAATAGACCAAAAGTTGTAGTACCTTTGATGTAGCGTATAATTCTCTTTACAACTTGTAAATGAACTTGTTGAGGTAACTCCATGTATCGACTGACCAATCCCACAACATAACATATGTCGGGTCTAGTACACGTGAGATATCTAAAGCTCCCAACAATCTGCTTAAAGTATGTTGCATCTACAATTCGCCCATCACCTTCCTTCGTAAGCTTAATTCCATATTCAATTGGAGTCTTAACTGAGTTTGAATTCTCCATCTTAAACTTCTTTAAAAACCCAGCAACAAATTTCCTCTGATGAATGAAGATTCCATCATCTCCTTGGATGACTTCAATGCCCAAAAAGTAGAACATAAGATCGAGATCAGTCATCTCAAATTCCTTCATCATGATATGCTTGAAGTCACCAATAATTTTGAGATTAGTTCTTGTAAAAATCACATCATCAACATAAATACATAAAATTAGCAAATCTCCATAATCATTAGTCTTTACATAAAGACCATGATCTGATGCACATTTTTTGAATCTAGTAGCATGAAGAAATGAATCAATCCTTTTGTTCCAAGCTCTTGGTGCCTGTTTAAGACCATATAAAGCCTTAGTTAGTATGTACACCTTCTCCTCTTTTCCAAATTGTATGAAACCCGACGACTACTTTACATAAACCTCTTCATCAAGTGGGCCATTTAGAAACGTAGACTTGACGTCCATTTGGTGAATTTTCCATTGCCTTTGTGTAGCTAAAGCAATGATTAATCTCACTATTTGCATTCGAGCTATAGGAGAAAATATTTCTTCGTAATCATAACCTTCTCTTTGCTCGAATCCCTTTGCCAGCAACCTTGTCTTGTATCTATCGATCTCACCATTTGCTTTCACTTTAATCTTGTACACCCACTTCACATCAATTGTTTTGTGTCCTTTTGGAAGATCAGTGAGTTGTCATGTATTATTCTTCTCAATCGCCATCAATTCTTCATCCATAGCCTTTTTCCATTTAGGGTGTTGAATGGCATTTGCAAGTCTCACGGGTTCTGAATCTGCAAGAAAAGCAAAGTGAACCAAATCTCCATTGTAATCAACTTCATCATCAAGATTTACTTTGTAATCTTGAAGGTGTACAGGTTGTCGCTGCTGCCTTTTTGGTCGCTCCAGTTGCAATTGAAGCTACAACTTCAGGTTGAACTGCAGGTGCTTCAAGAGTGACTATATCTTCCACATCATCGTTCAAAATGTAAATATATCATTTTTTTAATCCATTTCAGCTACTGCATTCCTTTGCCATTCCTCATCTTCGGCAAATGTAACATCACGAATGACAATCACCTTCTTTGTCATTGGATTGTACAGTTTGTATCCCCCATGCTTATATCCAATGAAAATGGTCTTCACTGCCTTATCATCCAACTTCGATTTTGCTACCTTGGGGACATGAGCATAAGTAATTGACCAAAATACCTTCAAGTGTTGCACATTGGGTTTGAATTCGCTTCATGCCTCAATCAGAGTTGTCTTAGGAACACTCTGAGTGGGTGATCTATTTATCAAATATACCGCACATGTTACGGCCTCATCCCAAAAATAATTTAGCATACCTTTCGCTTTAAGCATGTTCCTTGTCATGTCCATGATTGTTCTATTCTTTCTCTTGGAAACTCTATTGTGTTGAGGTGTATAGGGACAAATTATGTTATGCTACAACCCAAGTTCTTCATAGTGCCTCTTGAATTCATTAGACTTATACTCACCCCCTCCATCACTACTCACCATCTTAATTAGTCTGCCACTCTGTCTTTCAACAAATGCTTTAAATATTTTAAAGCAGTGGAATACCTCATCCTTGTTTTTCAATAGATAAATCCAAGTTTTCCTTGAAAAATCATCAATAAAGGTTAAAAAAAATACTTATTACCTCCAATTGATGATATGTTCATCGGGCCACAAACATCGGTATGAACAAGCTCCAAAGGAAATTTCGCACGCCAAGACTCCTTAACAAATGGTATCATGTGATTCTTTCCAAAAATGTAAGTCTCACACAATTGATCAGGGTGATGAATATGAGATAAACCATTCACTAAATTTCGTTTGGAGAGATTTTCCAAACTCTGAAAATTTAAGTGCTCAAAGTGTAAATGTCATAACCACGATTCATTATTCACTATTGCATTCAAGCACTTGAAATCACCCATATGCTGGAAACATGCGGTTTTTTGATAAAAAGGTTTTAAGAATCAAATTACCTTTCTTATAAAAAATTGAGAATTGATTTTCAACTATGTGCATCACATAATCCTTTTCGGCCAACTGTCACACAGTCAACAAATTACTTTTCATATCAGGTACATAGAAAACATCATAGATGTACTTGTGATCACCATTCTTCAATGTGATAAGAATTCACCCTTTTCCAGTCACCGGAACTAACCTGCCATCACCGAATTTCACTTTTGTGCGAAATGAGTCATCCAAATCTACAAACAACTCCTTCTGACCACACATATGATTCCTGCAACGTGTATCCAAATACCAAGTCTGATTGTTTGGAGTTTCATTTGATGTGGTTGCCATTAGTACTGCATGATCTTCTTCATCTTGTTCGTGATTACTGTCTTCTTGAGCACAATTGGCAGCATGATTATCACCTTTTGATCTGCACTCATTTGCATAATGGTCGTGTTTATGGCAGTTATAACACTCCACATTTGATTTATTATACATGCCTCCTCGTCCTTCGCGACCACGTTCTCTGCGACCACGTCCTTCGCGCCAAGAGTTATTTGAACTTGGATTGTGATTGGAACCAGTGTTGTTTTGCTCAACGCCTCCATGATTCTGGCCACCACGACCTTTGTTGGAGTAGCTACCACCACGTTCCCGTCCTCTACCTCATGAACTACCATGTTTATGATAGGAGTTACCAATTGAGGTTTGTGCTTGTAAAGCCTATTCAATTGGCTTTTCAATCTTATTGTCATTCATCCGCTGCTCATGCACTCGTAGGGAACCGAACAATATTCTTACTGTCATTGTTGAAATGTCATTTGCCTCTTCAATTGCGGCAACAACATGTTCAAATATGGGAGTTAAAGACCTCAAAATCTTCTCCACCTTTGCCTGCTCCGAATGTGTTTCACCATTGGTCTTCATCTGATTTGTCAAGGCACAAAATTTATTTATATAGACATCAGCAGTCTCTATGGTTTCCATCTGCAGAAGTTCATATTGGCGTCTTAGGGTTTGAAGACGCACCCTCTTGACATTGTCATCACCTTTATAATTGGTTAACAAAATGGTCCAAGCCTCACTTGCAGTTGTTGCTCCTTCTATCTGCTCAAACGTCTCGTCATTCATCCCTTGATGGATGAGATACAAAGCCTTCTTGTCCTTCTTCTTCTGGTCACAATGCGCTACTCGTTGCGTCTTAGTTGCATTATCAGCTAATGTAGACACTCCACTCTCAACGACATTCCATAACTCATGATAATCAAACAAAACTCTCATTTGCACACACCACCGATTGTAATTTTTTCCATCAAGGATAGGGATTGATAATTGGATAGAGTTCATGATAACAAACTGGCTCTGACACCAGTTGTAGAAACTAATTGAAGTAAATAACAAAAGGAAAAAAATTGTAGAAACTGATTGAACGTAATTGCACGAAATTGCAAAACTATTGCACCGATACATCCATTTGATTTACTTCAATAATATATATGATAAAATTACAATTACTGAAAATTATAAAATAAGAATACTAACAGTCCCATAAACTGACCACTTATGCTATACTAATGATAAATAATTTAAGAATAATAAAATTTAAATTAATAATCAACAAACTCAAACCATAAGAAAAGAAAAAAGAGTTATTAATCCATTCATCTTTTTCCTTCTACATATTATTTTTTACATTTAGTATCTAAGATTATCTCAGTCTACACAATCTCAAATTATTACAGTAGTTGTAAAAGTTCATAGACATACTGAAGTCTGCAGGTAAAAAATCAAGACACACATAAAAAAAATGAAAAGTTTGTATAACATTTTTTAATGTAATAACGTTGCATTGCTGTATCGTGTGAAAATCGTGTGAGAGAATAATTTGTAAATTTATTTTTTAATTAAAATTAAAAATGTGGATAGACGTGGCACGTGCCTTTCCACTAATATATTATTAAAGTGGTTATGATGTGAATGTAACTTTTGGGTGAATGTAAAAAAGTATAGATTCTAGTAATGTCTGACCAACTAATAAATGCTCGGTAGCTCCTAAGCATCTTTTGCCTAGAAAATCTGTTGCTCTCAATCTAGTTTATATAAAATTCATTTTGCTCAGAATAAATTTTTTTGTTGTACTAATGAAAATTGTGTACCATAAATTGGATGATAGAAAAAAAACACACACATAAACAACACATATCATCACAGAAAATAAACACAAGATTTAACATCATACACAAAATTTAACATGATTTATCACCAACTATAACATATATCTACATAAATAACTATTAGATATTTAACATGATACACAAGATTTAACATGATTTAATCACCAACTATAACCTATATCTACATAAATAACTATTAGATTTTTAGTTTGTGCTGTTACACATCAATTATAAGTTATACAATAATCTTTTTAAATAAATATTTATAAAAGAAATACAATAATTAAGTTTACTAACCAAACATCATGTTGAATCAATCCAACACAAAATTATCAAAATCATGATTTTGGCTTCATATCCAACATTGGAATGTGCGTAACTCTGATGAGAGACAACGTTGAATGTGTAGCTGAACCCCAATCCCCATTACTGAGCATAAAGTGGGTGTGTGCCCTTCTAAAGAAACCTTGGAGAGAAAAGAGAAACAATTAAAACACTTTGTTAGCACAAATATTTAAAATGAGTTAAAAGTAAAGTTATTAAAAAAGCAGGTAAAAGGTTTGATGTCCATATAACTGTTGGAGTGAGAAGTTTGATGATGTTTTCCTTCATTATCCAACCGACATATTTAGCCTTAACTACGCCCAACCTGTTTCTTGTGTGTGTATGAAGCTACTTACCAACTACCTCTTCTTATTTAATTTACCAACAAACTCTTAAATGATGCAGCAACTGCCTCTACTCTGCCGGCTCATGAAAACTCCCTCATACTTTTCTCAAACCCTTCTAACCAATTACTCTATTTCAGATACTTTTCAACAAAAAAAATAAAAAAAATAGTAAAGAATAAATGTAAAAATACACTACAAAAGAAAGTCGTAAAATATAAACTAATTTTAGAAAAACAAAAATAATTAGTTGCTATAGTAACTAAATTAGAGATCATTTTAAAAACTAAAAAAAATTGGTTCATATTATTGCTAAATAGTTTATAAATTGGTATCTAATTAGCTACTAAGGTTTTAACTATCAATTATTTAGATTCTAAATTTTGTAGCAAAAATCTTAGTCGCTAATTAAATATCAATTTAGAAATCATTTAATAAACAATAGAAACTAATTTAGAAACTAAAAAAAAAATTAGTTTCTAAAATAGTCTCTATTTTAGTCACTATAACAACTAATTATTTTGTGTTTCTAAAATTAGTTTCTATTTCATGATTTTCTTGTAGTGATATATTCATACCCTTATATTTTTAATTTTATTAAAAATGTATATCGATTAAAGATAGCGATTATTTTATTATATATATAAAAAGTAGATGTAAGTTTTATTTTATTTTATGAGTTAGACTTTGTATTCTAAATATCTTATCTTTTACGAGAGTATGGATGTTTAAGGTTTAGAGTTTGTAAGATATTTAGTAAAGTATGTATTAAAGTTTAATATTTTTTTCACCTAAAATTATTTATATACAATCCATTAAAACTAAATTGTGAGTTTTGAAATTTTCTTAATAGAGATCCAAGTGTATTTTAGTTTAATTAAAGTGAAGAAGACAAAAGAATTAATATATATATATATATTATATAACATTTAACTAATGCAAATACTCTTCTCAATTGTTTCTGTTGCGATATTATGAACATTATCGGTTTTAAGAGTTATTTTTTAGTAAAACAATATAAAGAGTTATATTAACTAAATAGAGGTGTTCCAATATAATTTGTTTAATAGAAAAAAGAAATGATAGAGAACCTTAAATATATGACACGAAAAACAGAAAAAAAAGAAAGAAAATTACTAATATTATTTTAAATTGTATGAAGTACAGAATTTGTATTAAACTTGGAAAACTTTTACCATTTATTACCAAAATTAAGTTGCTTCTTAAAATATTACATATCAAAATAAAGTCATGTCAAAAGTGACAAACTTTAATTCAAAATAATATACACATACATTTATTTCTTTTACAATAAAATCATGTGATATTGATTACAACTTTTTTAATCTCCAAATATTATAAAAAAAATCTCAGTTTCTTAAGAAGGACAAAAATTGCCTCAATTTCCTTAAATTAAAAAATTGTAGTGTAGATATATGTTTCTTCTTTCTCCAATTCAGCTTGTTTGTATAGGAGTGGATTTGTTGACACGTGCATACTATAAATGTAATGATTTGTTAATCTTATAGTTCACATTGTACCACATTTAATCATTTGCTTTCTTTTTTTTATTATTTGTTTTATTCTTTACTTGTTTTCATGTCACAATCTCAGCCTCTACTTGGTTACCTAATTGGTAACGTGCATGGAATCGCTATATATTAAGAGACTCATCACTTTATGAACAAACACAAACACATACCCTAAAAGTTTAGGCCACACACACAAAAATGGGAAGTGCTTGTGACCACGATGCTCCTACCCCTCTACTTGAAGACCTTAAGGTCACCATCGAGAACTGCTCCATGATTTTCCCATCAAAAGAGATTCAGAGAAAGTCCATGTTCGTGTCCAACATAGACAAGGTCCTCACCTTTGATGTGGAAACAGTTCACTTCTTTGGTGCCCACAGAGATTTTCCACCCCATCTTGTCTCAGAGAGGCTGAAGAATGCCCTAGAAGATGCCCTTGTGGTTTATGAGTTCTTGGGTGGAAGATTGAAGGTCTGCCATGAGAGCAAAAGGTTAGAGATCGATTGCAGTTCAGAGGGTGCAGGCTTTGTGGTGGCTTCCAGTGAGTACAAACTGGATCAGATAGGGGATTTGGATTATCCAAACACAGCCTTTGCACAGTTGGTGCACAAGAACAAGAGTTTCCTTCGAGAGGATGATGATCCACTCTGTGTTGTTCAGGTACACAAAGATCATATATCTGTTACATCCTTAATCATCATTGTCAATTTTTTACTTTTTTTATCAGTAAAAAAATTAAATACCAAATATTTTAAGAATAAAATAAAAGATTTCTGAATACAACAGACAAAATCTCCATTCTCAGATTGTTATTTGAAGTGACATGTTACCAATATACTATGTCATTATGTTGTTTTATCATGATTTTATTACACACTCAATATGATTAAAAATTGCAAAATGATGATATTTTAAAATTTTATTCATCATTTTTATTTTTTTTATCTTTTCTATACATATACATATGAAAACATGCTTTATATAAAGGGGACGTCTGATAGAAGAGAAATTTTTAAAATCACGATTCTTGATAATTATATATTATATGAATTATGATTCCTATTACAAAATTCTATGTTTTTGGTTGGTTAAAAAAATTCTGGAATTATTTATATAAGTTTTCTAAAAGGAAAAGGATAATGTATTATTTTTATTAAAATTAAAATTTTCATAAGAGTAACATTATATTTCATTTCAATATGTGTCAGTGTTCATGTCTCATCTGTTTCGAATTACAATGTTTTTTATTTCACAGTGTTTTGAATTGATGAATATAAAGTTTAAAATAATATGTCTTAAAATAGAAATAATTAAAATTTTAAAAGGGCAATATTATTATTAAGTCAAATGTAGAAGATAAGATATTGGAATAAACTTTTTAAAAAAAGAAAGGAGCAGAACTAATTTGCATAAAATAATTTAAAGTTTAGGGCAAAGTAAGTATCCTAGTTAAATAATTATTAAAAGAAAAGATTTATACTTTTTGCAAAAGCATAAACAGTGTTATTAAGTGTCTCCATCTGATTTATTTATAACAATAGTAGTGGCAAATTAAAGCCTACTTTACAGTTCGCTGTCACATTATGAAGTGGCTTCTTCAATTAAATGAATATCTATATCCCACAACTCTTTATTCAACATACAACATCCACTTTTCAGCATCATATTTACATCATTTTATCTTATATAACTTCGTATATAACTAATAAAAAAAAATCGTAAAATAAAAATTAATTTTATAAAAAAAAACAACTAGTTCCTAATTAGATACCATTTTAAAAATTAAAAAAACTTTTGGTTTCTAAATTAGTTTCTATTATTGTTAAATGGTTTCTAAATTGGTATCTAATTAGTTATCAAAGTTTTTGCTATCAAATTTAAAATCTAAATAATTGGTAGTTAAAACCTTGGTAGCTAATTAGATATCAATTTAGAAACTATTTAACAATACACTACAAGAAAATCATGAAATAAAAATCAATTTTTAGAAACAAAAAATAATTAGTTACTATAGTAACTAAATTAGAGACCATTTTAGAGATTAAAAAATTTTAGTTTCTGTTTCTAAATTAGTTTCTATTATTGTTAAATGGTTTATAAATTAATATCTAATTAGTAACTAAGGTTTTTGCTACCAATTATTTAGATTCTAAATTTGGTAGCAAAACCTTTGGTTGCTAATTAGACATCAATTTAGAAATCATTTAACAATAATATAAACTAATTTAGAAACCAACATTTTTTAGTCTTTAAAATGGTATCTAATTTAGTCACTATAACAACTAATTATTTTTTTATCTAAAATTTGATTTCTATTTCATGATTTTCTTGTAGTGATAATTTAAACTAATTTAGAAATCAAAACTATTTTTAGTCTCTAAAATGATCTCTAATTTAAATAATATAACAACTAATTATTTTTTGTCTCTAAAATTAGTTTTTATTATCACTTTGTAGTGTATATCTTTCATTTAAAAAAAAAAGTTTTGCTCCTCTGTTAAAATTAACTATTCTTACATTGTTGTTATCATTCACTATTTTTTGTTCCAAAAAATAACAAAAACGATTTTCTTAAATTATTTCTAATTATATTTATTGAAAATGATGGTTTAAAGATAAATATATTTTTAGAATAGTAACAGGGTTTAAATAATTGAAATTTATTTTTATTTAAATTTACTAAACATATCTTTTCATATTTGGATTCAAAACAAAATACAAACTTTCAAAATTATAAGTTTATGAATGTTGAAAATTCCACATCCACGTAGAATTATTTTTTCAGTATATAAAACTATTATTAAACCATTCATATAATTATCTATTTTTATACATAATTGCGTGTGGATGAGGTTCATAAAAAGGAAAAAACAAACCTACAGTTGTGTCATTAAATTTAACTGTCCACGATATTGACATCACATATCCCTTGATTGCAACGTTACCACCATTCAAATCGGTTATTTATGATCATCTATTTCATAATTAGTTGTTTTATATTATGACATTTCTCCTTAGAATTTTATAGGCATGCTAATTTAATTTTTTTTTATATCATCAGCCAATTTCTTTTAAAGTGAATAAAAGTATTATGCATTATATTTATACCTAGATTATATACTATCTCTATAAATTTATATAAGAAACTCTTTTTTCTCGAAATATACAAAAATAAACTATTTTTAAACGTATTAATTGTTAATTTAGTATAAAGTTGAATAATTAAACACCCAGTCATTCTCCACATAAGTGAATACACTTGGTAAGCCTATTAACAATATAAATTATACTTCTTACGTGTAGGAAATACATGTAATCGCCATTTAAACCATTTGAATTTATGAGTATTTCTAAAAAAATAAAATTATAATATTATTAATTATAACTAACTAGCATACATATTTTATTTCATTTTTGAATTTGATTAATGTGTTTTTAATATAAATTACCGAAAATAATATATAAAAGATCCTTGTATTGATAGTTCTTGCATTTCTTTCCTTCATATTATTATATAAGACCCACCACGTTATATCTAAAGATAAGCAATTTTTTTTTTTCATTTTTTAAAAGGGCTCACTTTAAAATTATTTTACATAAAAATATTGTTACGAGGAATATAGTCTAGAGAAAAATTCTATTGAGAAAAATATAGACACTGTGGATTTTTTATACATATTTTTCTGTAAACACTTTTTTAAATAATAATAAATTCTGTTTTTTTTATATTTACTTGTACTCTGTTTTACTATTTAAATATATTTTGTTTTATATGAAGACACATAATTGATTGATGAAGTTTTGATTGACAACTTGATTGGGATATCTTACTTCATAGACAGTGATATCTAACCTAAATTAAAAAAAAAACAATCTTGTATTTTCTTAAGAAATTAGTTTTTATTCTTATTTTAAACTTTAGATTTCTTGGATACTAGTATAAGTAAACTATTAAAATAACCTGTTAGTTATTTTGTACGAGACAAACAGATTTTTAAGTGTAGATTAAGATGCTAAAATGCTATAATATTATAATACATTACATGCAGAAAAATTGTTTGTTACCTAAAAAAAACTTATAAATATCTATTCTAATAAATTTTTTTTATTACAAGTAATTAGAAAATTTAAAATTTAGACTAAGACGGAAAAACATATTCAACCATTAAAAAAATTAAAAAACCAAAATAAAGTTATAGAAAAAATAACTTTTTATTTGTTTTATTCTTGAGTAAACATGTTGGTAGAAAAGATTATAAAAAAATGTTGTAACCAACTTATGTTGTTTCTCACACAGGTAACATCCTTCAAGTGTGGTGGCTTCGCAATTGGCATTTCCACAAGCCACACCACCTTCGACGGCCTGAGCTTCAAGTCCTTCCTCGAGAACATTGCTGCCCTAGCCGCTAACAAGCCCCTGGCCGTGACGCCGTGCAACGACAGGCACCTCCTGGCCGCACGATCCCCACCACGTGTCACCTTCCCCCACCCCGAGATGCTGAAGCTCAACGACCTCCCCAACTCCAACATCTTCGAAGCCTCAACCGAAGAGCTTCGCTTCAAGGTCTTCAAACTAACCTCAAACGACATCGCAAAGCTGAAGGAAGAGGCCAGAGATTCAGTTGGTGGTGACACAACCACACGCATCACAGGCTTTAACGCTATCACCGCCCACATATGGAGATGCAAGGCACTGTCATGCGATGGTGACAGTAACCCTAACAAGGTATCGACTATTCTGTATGCTGTGGATATACGTTCGAGGTTAGAGCCTCCTCTGCCGAAATCTTACACCGGCAACGCCGTTTTAACGGCGTATGCCACCGCCACGTGTAGGGAGCTGGAGGAATGGCCCTTCATGAGGTTGGTGGAAAGGGTGGTTGAGGGTGCAACAAGGATGAGCAATGAGTATGCAAGGTCCATTATTGATTGGGGAGAGATAAACAAAGGGTTTCCAAATGGGGAGGTTTTGGTGTCATCATGGTGGAGATTAGGGTTTGAGGAGGTGGAGTATCCATGGGGGAAGCCAAAGTATTGTTGCCCTCTGGTGTACCATAGGAAGGATATTATTCTGTTGTTTCCTCCTGTTGATGGAGGAGGTGATGGGGTGAGTGTCATTGTGGCCCTTCCTCCTAAGGAAATGGACAAATTCTATGGACTCTTCAACAAGTTTTTGGGTGTTTGAGATTGTGGAGATTCTTCATGGAAGGATCTTTCAAGGGAAACAAATGTTCATGGATACCCTTAACAATGTCATATCTCTAGCTTTTTACTAGTTGTTAATTATGTAATAAAGTATGTTTTTTTTTTGGTTGTTTCAAAATACAATTTTTATAAAAACAAAATTAAAATTTTAAATTTTATGGAGCAACTTTAAAACATGAAGGTACATTAATTAGGTGTTTACCAAACTAAAAGTAGGTTTTCTATGTTCAATGTGTACTTCTCTCAAGAAGGATTTTTAAGTTTAATAACTAAAAAAAATATTAAATAAAAATTAATTTTAAAAATATGGAATAATGAGTGACTATATTGACTAATTAGATATTATTTTAAAGACTAAAATATTATTGGTATTTAAAAAATATCTATTATTAATAAAATTTATAAACTAGTTTCTAAATTAGTATTTATAATTAATTATTGAAATTTTAATTAACAATTACTTTACATTCTAAAATTGATAACTAAAATTTTAGTAACTAATTATATACCAATTAACTATCAATTTTGAAATTCTTTATAAATTTAAAAACTAATTTAAATATAAATAATTTTATAATTTATAGAATAATATCAAATTTAATCAATATAATAATTAATTATTTTTTAACAGTGATAATAGGTATTATAGGTTTCTATCACAGTCATAGATGGAAGTGGACCACCTTAGTGAAAAGACACTAAGTTAGGCCAACAACTATGTGAAAAATGTTGAATCACTTTAAAGTAGACCGGGTCTTACATTAAAATAGACTATTGTTCTTTCATAATGTCTTATTATGAAAGTTCAAGCAACTCAATGAACTCTCGCTGCTAACATAATTCAATAGTTGTAAACATAATTCAATTTATTTGAATAATGATAAAATAAAACGTGAATAAACTTTATTCCTAAATATCAAAACAAAACTACACTAAAGAAATATATATATGTGAAAGAATATCTATAATTAGTGATTTGGTATTCGTGCTTCTATCAAATAAGATGTGTATGATAGAAGCATCTTCAATTGGGTAACAAAAGAAAACTTTAAAACTCTTCAAGTTCATAGAAACTTCTATAAAAGACATGACCTATTTTCAAATTATATATCTATATTTAGTTTAAATATTTTATTTTTGTCGAGACAATAGGTGTAAAACTATATATAATCATATAGCAAAGAGGCTTACTTTCTTGTCTAGATATGTCCTAAGGTGTAGACTTACTTTTTATTTCCTTGCACCCATGACTGAAGAATGATCTTATGTTTTATTTAGATGTTGTTCTTTATTCTTTGTGTGACTTGATTTAATGTGTTTTAATATTTTTTTGTTTTTAGTAAATGATCGTCTTCCTTCTATAGTCTTCCTTCTATAATGTGTTGTTTTGAATTTTTTTATCGATAATTATTTATATATAACTAATAAAAAATATTAGGGATATTTCAACCCATATACAAGAGAACAAAAAAAGCATATATGCTATTTAAATTCAAGGCACTGGATAATATACCAGATCAAAAGGCCTCGTCTAACCCTACAAAATTAATTTAAAGTTCTTCAACCATAACCTCATATAATAATTCAAAATTGCTATACCAAGAGAAGACCCTTTCAAAAAACCATAATTGTGCCATCAACAATGTAACTACAGATGACATAACTTCAGGTATGCAACTTAAATCGCTTAAGGTATGCAACTTAAATCGCTTATGATGTAGATATGACCACTCAAGACAATAAACCATATGATGCCCGATTTTGGGTTCATTGGATGCTCCATGTAAGGTAAGTTTGCAGTCCAGAAAATTTCACAAAACTGACTCTAGGTTTGACAACCTAATGCAATTAACTTAACAATTGAATGCATGTGAGGGTTTAAACACCAGTCTAAATAAGAAAAAAAGAGCCTTTGAGAACTTGGTTGTTATCCATGCCCAAGTTTTTACCTGTATCATCATGAAAATTTGTTGTCTATTTGTATAAAATTGTTGAAGATGATATTGTTTCTCATGTACCAAATATTCCAAACCGTGGCAATCCATATATTCTTTAAAATATTGTTTCTAACTTTATTAACCCCCACAAAATCAAAACTGCAAAAGTGTAACTTAGTTGTATATCATGATGTATTGCTATAAATCCCAACCAATTAACAATCATATTCCAAATATTCACAACTTCATTACATTTAAAAAATAAATGAGTTGTATATTCAATCCCTCTATTACACATGACACAATTAATCCTCTACGGTGAAATGTTTCTATGTAATAAGTTCTAAATTGTTGCAATTTTGTCTTGAAACACTCTCCAGCAGAAAATAATGGTCAGTAGGGCTATAGAATCACATAGTTTAATATATGTTTCTTTTTCATGTCGTGTTTGGTTGTGTGAGATTATCATGTATGCAGATTTGATTGTGTACTGTCCCGATTCGTCACCTTTCCATAACCAATCGTCGGTTTTGTCCCGATTGAATTGGATACCCCGTACATGACTTAACATATATGTTGAATCTTTTTTCTCTAGATGTTTAGTCCTTTAGAGACTAACTCTAATATCAATGGTGAAAAATAGAAAAATCACAAGAATAGAGATTGAATTGTGATTTAAAAAACTGTTTTTGCAAATTAATCACTTAATTTGATTCTTAAAAAAAACAAGACTAAAAGTCTTTCATCTGATGTGTCATGTCAAACTCTTATTGAATTTTTATTGAATCATTTATTTGGATATTTTTTTATTTACTCTAACTAAATATCAAACTGTAACTCTTTCGTCCAATATGTAACATCCTATGAATATTTGACCAATAAGGTACGTTAACAAAGCAGGACTTAAGGAGAAATAATTTTACAAACACATTTCAACATGTTCATCTGATGAAGCTTAAAATTATTTTTCTCCAAGAAATTTTTTAATGAATAAGACTATATTGACATATTTAAAAACTCATTTTGTGCTTACCTCTTATAGCTTAGAAAGATCACGTCATACGCAAATTTCACAATTCAACTAAATAACTTGACTAACATATATTCATGTTTACTTTACCAAGTGATTAGATCATTGTTTTAACTTTTGACAAATCAATATAGGTGTAGATCAAATACTTACTTTAAAAATGTTTAGTAAAACATTTTAGTAAGCTCTCATGCATTAGCTCTCCTTTTTGGGTTAATGTGGGTGATAATAATGTGCAATATAAAAGAAGATAAGGGAGAGAGAAACTACACACATTAATTTATTTTGGATCATTTGTTGCAACGTACTACATCCAATTCTTGACCAAACCGGTCAAGCTCAACTAAGCAGACTAATGTTGTGAAGTAGTACACGTCGATATTCTTCGGACTCGTAGTTACTCCTAGTTAACCCCTCGAATATTCTTTTCTCAAGCTACTCTTGGCAACTATTATTTTTTCACGCCACTCTTAGCTAATTGATGGAGATCCATCCAAACCATCAATATATCCAAACTAAGAGGAATGAAGCAGATGAAGCAAAAGACATTTTTCTGTGGAATTCTTCTTCTTTTAGTCTTGTAAAAAAATGTATTATGGGTTATGTATTAGGCATTGGATCTATTTTGGGCTTTGTATTCTATACCAAGTGGAATAGGATTTTGGGCCTTGGGCCTTGTAACAAAAGCTACAACGGGCATCCATTTGAAAAACTTGAAAAGATTCCAAGAAGGTGCCACATGAGGCACCACATAAGAAACTCCAAGTAGGCACCTTCTCCTTAGCTCTCTAAGTTCTTGGTGCCACTTGTTCTCTTCTCATTAGGCATCTGATGACTATTTTATGACAAGTGTATCGTGTTAGAAGTAATAAATTAGTCTCTAAGGACAGATATCGAACCCATAAGGAACAATTGAATTCTCAAGTATAATATTCACTAAATAGAAAACAATAAGTAAAAGTTTGTTGGATGTTTGTTGTGTATGAGATTGCAAGAATGTAAATAAAGCAAAATAAAGATTTGTTTGATTCAATTGGGAAAATTGGGATTGGAGTTCGTACTCCTCACTCTTTTGTATTTTGAAAAGCATAATAATATTTTATCTTTGATTCATATTGATGCCCATATAAAATTTATTTATATTGATTCCTCTCATATTTATAAAAAGTTCTTTATTGTTTATCGTTACGATTAGATGTTGATAGGAATTAACATTTCAAATCTATTCCTAACATTCAAATATGTTAAGCATTATCATTTAGGTCAATCAAATCTAAGCATCAAAATCATGATAAAACAAGCGTTAAGAATAAAATGACAATACCAATCATTAATCAAGAAGACAATATTATGTTTAAATATCACCTCAATACATAAGAGTTTGAACATATTACTCCTAATCCCAAAGGGTAGAATTTGTAATTCATGTTGGCCATTACAAGCATGGAAAGCAAGAAAAGAAGATCCAAGAGGTTTTTCCTTGACGGCTGCCTCCTCTAGGGTTTTCTATCATTTTCTATTCTTCCAATGATGTCTAGGGATGCCTCACACCTCATATTTAACCTAGTTGACCTTGGGCTAAGTGGCTTCTTACTTAGGCGAGCTACAACTTGCTTGGGCGAGTTGGACGAGAAAAACCCAACTTTTCTTGAGTTATCTCGCCTGGGCGAGATTGGGCTCACTTGGGTGAGTTCCTTTGAATTGATCTGGCTTAGGTGAGTTTTGAGTGACCAAACTTTCCCTTTTCATCTTGTCTTTTCTCCTTTAGCCCTTTCATCTGCATTTTCCTCTAGAATCCTGAAAATTTGGGAATAAATCATTCTTATTCATATTATAGTCATAAAATTATAAAAAGGTTTAAATTCATAAATTAGGGGTTAAATTATAGTTATTTTATCAATAAATATCTGTAAATGTTTGCTTTTTAATATGAAATTTTACTGAAATATGACACTTATCAACACCTTTTTCCTTGACTCTCCAAGTCCTTGGTGCCACTAATCTAATGAATATCTTGAAGCTTGAATTTCCACATATCATTGTGAATGGAGAGGATTTTAGAAGCCTAAGGGACAAGTTCTTAGTGCCACATGACACTATGTGAGTGGAGAGGATTTTAGGATCTTAAAAGACATGTTTAGGAGACTAAAGCACTATAAATAAGAGAGCTTACCATGTAATATTCAAACTTTGATTGAGTAAAAAATTTATGTCAGATTGGTTTCAAAATTCCTCTCTTAGTCTCTATTATCCTTTTCTCTCATTCTCTTATAAGAGAAATCTTAGAGCATTGATAAAAGGTTGACTTAACCTAATACAACCCAACTAGATAAGGAGATAACCAAGAACATAACAACCACTTCACAATTAAGTTAGTCATCTCTACATCCAAGACAAGGCCCCACCAAATTTCAGAAGAACCTCAGTAGAAGAAGAACTGAACATAGACTAGAGCATCAGATGTTCTTTCTTCTGGTCTTTTTAAATGGCAAGTTTATGTAAATAAATTGGGCTCACTTTGGGGGTCCAAATAAAAGAATAAGCTAGAGAATGGTTTAATTAGCATAAATTGAGGTGTACTTAGCCTAAATTGGGCTTGTGCCAAGCCCACCTTTCATGACAAGTAAACCTAGGTTTAAAGCTTTTTGACCTACCTTCTAGAAGGTTTCTCACAAATGACACCCCTACCCCTCTCACTCTTGCTCCCCAAGTCACTCTCTCCTACATAAAGGGTGTCTAGCCTCATGTAATTTACACATTGAAATTTGAATAGAAAAGAAACTCTGTCAGATTGTTTAGTGAGCTGAGTCTCCTATTATCTTTGAGTCTTATCTTGAGTGCACAACACCTCAAATGTCGGCTCTTCACCACTCATATTAGAGTCTCCTCCCCCTCCAAGTGGTGTGACCACACCTTCATCAACCTAAGCTTTTCTTTCCTTTCATCTTTTTCTATTTGGTTTCCATTTTCTTTCTTTCCCTTATATTCTCTTTAATTCTGCACTTCTTCATCATCAACACCATATAATTGTGTTTTTTGTTTGCCTTCTAGAAGTGAACCTTCACACTTACTTAACCACTTGGTTAAGTTCGTGTCCAGTGGGAATTTCTTTGGATTTCTCACCATATTCTGCTTAAAACAAAAAAAGAACTCATAAACAAAGTGCAACCCATAAAATGTGCAATCTTAAATTCAACTCAAATCATGTGGAATCAGATCATGGTTTTAAATTGTGCTTATCTTTTCTGAGTTGAGTTTCACCTTTAAAATTCCAACAAATTTCAATTATGTCTTTATCTTCCAACAATTTAAATTCCGCTTTATAATTCAACACCTTTCAATTCAATCTTTAAATTCTTGCCATTTACAATTTCGCCTTTTTATTCATTAAGCAATTTAGATTATGCTCTTGAATTATTTGTATAATTTTTTTTCCTTACCTATCTTGTTTGAGTCTTATGTACTTAGGGTTCTAGGAGTCTTTAAATTCATTCAACTTATTTTTTAACTTTAAGTGAAAAGCTAAAAGCAATTAAAATTTGTTTAAGTGGTGGTTGATTTAGTTCCAAACAAAGAATTCAAGTGATTATCTGAATTCCCATTCTATTTGTAAAAGCTTGAAAGTGAAATAAAAATATGCATGTCAAGAATCTGGACATTTTAAATCAATAAAAATAAATACAAAAACAATTTGAATATAAATACACTTTTCAATATTAAAGTACTTAGAGGATTTTGTTTATGTGGCATATTGTTTTCACATTTGTGGAACTTTATCCTTCTTACTTTTACACTTTTTAAGAAAATTAAAACTTCATAGTTAAAAGTTTAAGTAAGTTTCTTTGAGTCTTCATAAGTGTTTTTCTTATTTGTCTTGTTTAAGTTTTGTCATCATACTTCCATTTTGGTATAACTTTCTTTTTTTAAACTTTTCTTTCTTGTCATTAAATTCTCTTAAAGTTTTGTTAGGGATTCTTTGCATGAGCCAATGATAAGAGCTTTGACCTCTTTCACTTGAAGTGTTGCTACCAAGTGTAAACCCTTTGGTGTTTTTGAAAACCTTTTTTGAGTGATTCTACCCTTTTTTCCATCCTTTACTAAATAGCCTAGTGATACACCCGAGTGAGTGCATTATTTTTTGTTAACAACTAATTGTTTAGTTTTTGTTGTGCTCAAATATGCATCATTTATCTGCAAGGGAATCTTTCAAACCACAATCTCCTCAAAAGGAATGTCTTTTGGGGGAGATTTAGGATACCAAAAGGAGCTTGGCCCACAAGGAAAAGGAAATGTAGCAACTAATGGAAATGATGCAAAGGTTAGAGGATACACAAGTGATACAAAGTCGCGAGAGGAGATAAGAGCCTATAAGAGATACAATACATTACATTCACTATGGAAGTCAAGAAGAAGAAGATTGTAGAGTACAATATTATGATGTGAGTTAAGTAAGTGTGAAGGTTCACTTCTAGAGGAAAAAGAGAAAACACAATTATATGGTGTTGATGATGAAGAGGTGCAGAATTAAAGAGAATATAAGAGAAAGAAAGAAGATGGAAACCGAATAGAAAAAGATGAACACAAGAACATAAAGTAATGAAAATGGCGCAAAGCAAGGAAATAAAAAAAAAAGATGAAAGAAAAGAGAAGCTTAGGTTGATGAAGGTGTGGTCACGCCACTTGGAGGGGAGGAGACTCCAAGATGAGTGGTGAAGAGTCGTCACTTGAGGCGTTGTGCACTCAAGATAATGTTAGAATAGATGGCTTTAAACTAGAGGTGGGGGGGGAGGGGGGGTGAATTGTTTAAAGAGGGTTTTCGCAAACTTTTCAAACAAGAATGAAATTATATCAAGAAACAATTGATTCAGAAATTTAGTTCGCCAAAACAGCAAACAAAAGCTGCAGTACCAGAAAAACAATCGGTTGTTTATACCAGCAAACAACAAAATAAAACTGAATTTAAAGAGTTAGAGATAAAGAGATTGTACACAGTTGTTTATACTGGTTCACTCCAAACCCAGAGCTACATCCAGTCTTCTCAAAACCCTGAGGAAATCCACTAAGCAATCACACCTTGATCACTTACACAACAACCAAGAGAATGACCTTGAATACCTCAAGAAACACACTCTCCTTGGTCAATACACCAACACTAAGATTGCTGATCTTGATCCCCTCAAGAACACACAACCAATCTCAGCAAACACAGAAACGAAACTTGTTTAACAGAGTACAAGGATTACACTTGTTACAGAAGATAATCTGGAATCAATACAAGCAGAATCATATTCCATACACTTTGATCAATCACAAACTCTTAGCAATCTCAGCTCTTTGAAAAACTAAAAAACTCTTAACAAAAACTTGTCAAAGATTAATTGTCAAATCTGTTTTTCTGAATATATTCAAAGATGTAGATTTTTATCAAATCTTAACAAACTCTTAAATTGCATTTAAAGATTGGTCAAAGCATTTAATGACTTGAGCGTAAGCAGTTAAATCATTTAAAGCTCAGTCAAAGATAAAACAATTTTTCTGTTATGGTCCCACAACAAACAATCGGTTGTTTCCTCGAATCAATCGGTTGTTTTGGTTCTTAATAGTTCAACCATTTTAAAAACAGTTTTCAATCTTTTTCTCAAAACACCTAAGTATAAACAATCGGTTGTTTAGACAAAACAATCGATTGTTTTAACTTAGTTTGAAAACATTTTACTTTCACAAATATTGAGAATGCCTATGCTTTAGATTTAATCAAAGGGTGGATTACAACATCCAAACTACCCCAGAACTAGACTAAACCAGCACAACAACATCAAGCACAACAGAGGCTTCAACATCCTTCAAAGGGTTTGGATTCTTCAAAACTTGAACACCACTTGGTTCAACAGATAGGACCCAAATATAATAGGAGACTCAACTCACTAAACACTCTAACAGAGTTTCATTTCTATTCAAATTTCAATGTGTAAATTAGATGAGGCAAAAGTGAGAGGGGTAAGGGTGTCATTTGTGAGAAACCTTCTAGAAGGTAGGTCAAAAAACCCTAACCTAGGTGCACTTGTCAAGAAAAGTGGGTTTGACACCAACCCAATTTATGCTAAATACACCTCAATTTATGCTAAGTAAACCCTACTCTAGCTTATTCTTCTATTTGGACTCCCAAAGTGAGTCTAATTTATTTACATAAACTTGTCTTTTTTAAAAGACCAAAAGAAAGAACATCTGATGCTCTAGTCTATGTCCAATTCTTCTTCTGTTGAGGTCCTTCTGAAGATTGGTGGGGCCTTGGCTTGGATGTTGAGATGACTGACTTAATTGTAAAGTGAGTGTTGTGTCCTTGATTATCTCTTTATCTAGTTGCCACTAGTGCAGAAACATAAAACAAATGCGGTTGTTTTGAATTTATAAATGCGGTTTTATAACCGCATTTGATCAACACGCACTTGTAAATCAAGAAATATAAATGCGGTTATATAGCCGCATT
>Ga0123342_1003604_pt1 | contig 24699 bp, 12 predicted proteins | sample Turbeawhitnodule_FD_89960 | JGI IMG/M metagenome (GOLD analysis project Ga0123342, IMG submission 89960) | Root nodule microbial communities of legume samples collected from Mexico - Turtle bean Mexico white nodule | ecosystem: Host-associated > Plants > Roots > Nodule | place: Mexico: Nepantla... | reverse complement strand
TAATCTAAATTTGTCTTAAAAAAATAACCAAAAAAAAAAAAAAAAAAAAAAAAAATTTGAAAAATTAAAATTAAAAAAAAAAAAAAAAAAAAAAAAAGTTTAAAATATATATAACAATGTATTTATTTTATTTTTGTTTAGTTGGAGAGAAAACAGAAAGAAAAGAGAGAGAAAAGTCAAGTTCTAGAGACAAAAAAAACAAACTTTTGTTTTCTAGCACTTTCTCTTCAATTCCGGTTTTAAATTTTTCTCTCTTTCCTTTTTTTCCTCCTATTCTAGCAAACAGAAACCTTGTTTGGTAGAAGAAAGAAAAAGGATGGATAAAATATAAAGGATGAGTGAAAATAGATAAGAAAAATAGTTAAAGATGTTTAATAGAAGAAAAAAAAAACAAAGATACTATATGAGTGAAAATAGGTGAGAAATAGACTGGAAAAGTACTGGTGGAACCTCTCACTTTTTAATTCTCTCCTCCATATTTCATTCCTACCAAACATACCTAATTAAATTCACTCTCTATTTCTACTCTAACCCTCCAACGAACCAAACCATTAGAGTGTCTACTTAATATACCTTGCATGGTACCGTCAGAGCTTTTAAAACCTTTCTTAACCAACCTTAATATTAGAGTAATAATTTGCCTCAGAAATGCTCATTTAAAAGAACTAGTAAATGCAGCACGGGGTAATACTAGCAAGTAGCAACATTACTTCACACCAGCTCTTCAAGAATCTATAATTCCTAGCAATGTCCACAACACCATAACCGGGTGCTTCTGAACCCCTTCACCATTTACCATATGCTATTTGCCCTTGTATGGCACCACACCATCTGCAATATCTGCCATGGCACCTGTCATGCCACTGCACTGCAACACCCATGGCAGAACATCCCGTGTTTTTTTAAGTTTTAAATATCCCTTTTAAGGGGTACATAAAACATAACGGATCCCCATTTCATTTTTGTGTTCACTCTTATTCCCTGGTGTTTAACTGTGAAACCCTAGGTTTTTACTGGGAACCACCTAAGCAAGCAACTCTGGAGAACCTTCTCCAGTGACCACCCAGTCAGCAACCTGAGTGTGGCTATTCTTCTTCTTCATCTGTTTCAACGTTTTTGTGCTCTGTTTTTTCAAAATTTCAGGATTTAGTTCTGTTTTAGAATTTCAGAATTTAGTTCTCTGTCTTTCAGAATTTCATGTTCTATGTTTTTTTGTATTAAACTTATGATGTTCCCAAAAAAATTTCATTTATAGGAAAAATGTCATTGCACCCAAATCATTCTTTTGAGACTGACGAGATCTTATTAGAATTTAGTCCAAGGTTCTGCTGTTTCTTTAATTTATTTTTGCCATTTACTCTTTAGATTTTGTACATTCTTTATCATTCATCATAGCTTCGTCCATAGGCCATCACACCAACCACCATGTATATAAAACTGTTCAGACTAGGCTTGTTAAATACTTAAGCTTGTCTGTTAAGTTACATAGACATACCCAAGCTTTAAATTATGTTTGATTATTTAAATGAGTTGAGTTCAAACTTTAAGGGTTTGACTTTAAGAACTCATGTGTAACTCATTTATGTATGTGTGCGTGTGTTATATAAGTTTATAATAGAAAGTTCTTTAGTTTATGTTTTATTAGAATATTACCATTATTGTTTGAAAGTTCAGGCTCTATTAGCTAATATTGAGTTGAATTTGTGCAAAACATTAGCTTCGTCTTTAAATATGAATTACTATCTGAGAAAGACTTGATACATATTTTCTATAAGTAGATTAGTATGAAAATAAATTGAAATGATATATTGATAAAGTCGAAAAATAATATAAGAAAATTTTCATATAAGCAAAAATAATTAAAGTATAAATGAGATGAGCTAAATAAGTCAAGCTCAAACTTTCAATTAACCTTGATCCAATAAATGAATCAAACTTGACCTATCCTTTTCTTTGACAAGCCAAGTCCAAACTTTAAGAGTTTAGCTCAGCTGGACTCGTTTAAACCTCTACTCACCACCAAAGGCTGCCATCTACTGTTCATAATCTTGATTACTAGTTATTGTTAAATTTTCAGCAGGCACTAGCAAGTTTTAGAAATATATTGCTTACTGTTCATCTAGAGTGATGCATTGAATAAAAAGTTATAGTAATTAATTATTGCAAATAGGAATTATTAAAATGACTACGTAGTAATACTAGCAAGTAGCAAGTACTTTCATTGAAGTAAATTCATAGCCACAATACAGAGAAACAAAGATTTTCAGATAATTCCAGAGTTCAAGGTACACGATCGATATCAAAGAATGCTATAAACACAACAAAACCATAAATCTCATGGACACAAAATGAAAAGGTACAGCTCTTGCTAATCATCTATGATTACAAAATCAATCGCACATGTATACCCCACTCTCAAGTCTGTCACTAACCTCGTAGAAGTCTGTCTTACCTTCCGTAGCAGGCCGTATAGAAACTCCAGACAATGACTGAGTTACTTGTTCTGAAAATTTCACATAACCAACAACCTCAATTTCCTCGTCATCTTCACTGGAATCTACCGGCATCCGAACTCTCAACCTGCCAGGAGAGCCTTTCAACGGAATCTCTGGTACAAGCCATTTAATTTCTCTTTCAGTCCTATTTAACACAGCTTTTGGAGAAACCTTCAACAGAGTAGGATCAACGGGCAGTTTAAGAGTAAACGTAACATCGTGCAATGGGACTAACAAATCAGGGTTTGAAGCATATTGAATCATCACAGAAAGCAAACTCCCAGTATGCCGTTTCGTAAGTCGAACCCTCAAAGGCAAAGGTGTCAACCTAGGAACCAGGCTATACTTCATAATTGGTATTGGCTCCTCAGAGGCCGCAGTCCTCACATGAAACAACCCATTACCAAGACTACTAACACGCGAACTCTGAATAACAAATCTCTTAACAGCACTGGTTCCCTCAATTCGGAATGAGAATTCAGTTTCCTTATCACCAGCAGTTTTGGGTGGCAAAGTTCTGAGGTAAACAACACCCATCAACCCCACTCTTGCAAGCAACGATTCCCTGAACTCTGCACTAATCACCTCCGAAATATACATCTCAGGACCCTTCATCTCAGTTTTCTGCACCAACAAGTTCTCAAGTGGCGTTCCTGAACCACTTTCAGCCGCTGCTTTAGGAACAGCATCAGGCCCAGTTTGCAACAATTCAACCCCACCAAGACCTTGCGGTTTGGGAGGCTTGGTTGTGCCCACAAACTCGGAAGGATCCAATCCACCACCCCAAGCATCGTTGAAACCTTCAAAAGCTTCTCCAATAGAAGCTTGCTCATGCCCAAACTCAACTCCACCGTAGTTCCCTTCAAAACCCTCCACATTTATCTGCGTCGATTGAGTAGCCTCAGGAGGAGGCAATGAGGTGACATCAAGCCCCTCCAAAGCTGAGGTTAAATCATTAGCAGAAGGGTCCTTTGTTTTTTTGAAACCTTCAACAAGTTCCTGCGGCTTGTTAATTGCATCACTAGCTGCAAAAGGGTCCTCCACCTGAGACTCCTCCGGCTTCTGCTGCGGCTCCTCCTGCGTTTCCTGCGGGGCGGGTGCAAGGCTGGCGGCGATCTCTTCGCCAGCCTCGAGCGTTTCCGGCGGCAACTCGAAGGAGGCGGTAGATAAGGCGTCGATGCAGGCCTGGTGTTCAAGCGAATACACCTCCAACGTGAGCCACGTGTCGGCGCCGCGGATCTTGTTCTCAGTGTCGATGGCAGAGTGGACCATCTTGGCTATGCTCTCGCCGTGCATGGTGGTGAGCATGGCGGCGAGGCGAATGTTGCTGACGCCGCGGAGGACGATGTCGAGGGCCATGTAGATCTCGGCGTACTTACGGCTGAGCTTCTCCGGCGTGACATCGACGCCGCGGCACGCCGTCACGATAACACTGACAGCCTGGTTGACGATGTGGATGCACTCGAACACGTTGACGGAGTTGTCGTGGTCCGCGACGGTGATTCCAAGCACGTAGATGCCGTTCACGAGGCGGTACACCACGCGGTAGCGGCTCTCCACCCCGACGATGACCTGGCCGCTCGACGCCGCGAGGGGGTCGTCGCCGATGGATTCCGCTGCGTAGGCGTCGTCTGGCGTGGAGTGCTTGTTGGCGGCGAGGGCGCGGCGCGTTTGGCGAAACGCAGAGAGGGCGCCGAGGGCGCGTGAGGGAGGGAACCACTCGCGCGTCTGGAGAAGTATATCGGATCCATTGGAGGGCTGCAAGGAAAGCGCTAGACAAGACATGGGAGATTGGGATCGTGTTCAGTTAGGGTATTTGAAATTCCTAGAAGTCCAAAATGGAAATTGGGAATTGAACATTCAATTTGCACAACACAAACAGAAAGCGAAACTCTTAGATCTGAGTGTGGTGGAGGACTGATTGGACTCGCTACAGGAATCTGGCACCAATGCTCTCCTTTCTCTTTTCCTTTTCTTCCTTCTTCCTCTCTTCTTTTCTTTTTTCTTCTCACCCATTTCTTCTCTTTCCATTTCCTTTACCAATTTTGTTGGGCCGATCCATCCAGAGGCTCGGCCCATAACAGCTTAGCTACTTTTATCTCTCTCTCTTCATCTTCATTGCGTCATTTTTTCTCTCACTCGTTTAAATTTCCCCCCAATTATTTAATGCTATATAAATTAGTTAAGATGTTAGTTTTTAAATTAGATGACATCACATCATTCATGTCAAAGCCATTATCCAACAACGGCGAGGTGTGTGCTCTTCAATAGCGTTGAGAATTTGCAATGAAGAGGATCATTTTGACTTTCTACATTGAATGTCAACCCTATATTTTTGTATTTCCAATCAAACATTTTTTTGGTATTATTAACATTATTCTTTGAAACATAAAACAAATGTTCTTTTCTGTCTGAAAAAGAAATCGACCAATTCAATATTGTTTCTGATATTTTCATCTTTCAAGAACAAAAGTTATCATTTACATCTCTTTTAAGACTAATGTAAGTTATCGCAGACTTTTCCTGGTTCTTTCGTTTTTTCAGCTTTGGTTTGACTTTTATAGAGCTGAGTATTTTTTTAGCACAACCATTTTGGAAAATATAGGAGCAGCCTTAGACTCCTAGACTTTAGGTGCCTGTGTTCAATCCTTGAAGAAGACGTTTGATTATCATATTCTTCTTTGGTCCAAAACTCTTTATCTATATTTCTTTAACACCTAACAATTTTTATTTATTTAGTTAAAACAATAATTAATCTGTGATAAAAAGTAGTAGTCGCAACAGTCCCGTGAAACGAATGGCCTTGCCCATTTGACTATATAATAAATTAATATAATTAGAAAGAAAGAAACGCATACCCATGGATTCCTTCAGAAGTTAGAAAGAAACATATTTAAACGTGTTTACGATAATAAAAGGCTCCACCTTGTGATATTTTAAGTTTGGATCGAAGGTTGCATTGAATTGAGACAGTAAAAGTGTTGCAACCAATATAGGTTAAGTTGCATTGAATATTGGATATTGGATAAATGTATATACATTTTAACAGGCCTGAGAAACTAAAATAGACAGCTGTCCCTGTAGGACACAGGTTGGTTGCTATCCTATCAGTATCCACACAAAGATAAATTCATCTTAATCTCAACAACGACAAAAGAGAAGGTCACACTGTCCCTTCAGCTAACTTGTCCCACCAAAATATATCAATGAAGGCAGTGGCTGAGATCTCGAATGACCACTCACCTTGTCCACCCACCACGACAAGTAAAGCCCTACAAAACCCAAACATTCATTGATATAACAGTGCCACCCGCCAATTAAAATTAACATACAGACATATATAATGCCTCCAAATAAAGCCAAGTTCTTGAAAAGAAAAATTCAGTACAAATCTCTATTAAGATGACACAAGTATTCAGATCTCAGTGTTTTTCATACACAGATCTCACTGTTTGAAGTCAATTTTTCACTTGAACTGAAAAAAATTATGCTATGTTTGGGATGATGAAGCTGTTTGAATCTGCATGAGTAGCGTGAGGTTAAATCTACTTTTGAATAAATAAACTATCTTGCAATACAGATCAACACAAACTATCTGAGGAAAAAGGAAAGGCAAGCTTTCTAGGTTCCAACCATATTTTAAGGAGAAAGGAAACATCTTCATGTTAACGTAAACCTCAAAAACATACTTGCAAAGGTTTTATTATTTTAACCATTACAGCATATAAATGAAATATTTCATTGTTCCAACCATGTTTTATGTATAAAGTAAACATCTTATTGCTAACTTTCACCTCAAACATACTTGCAACAATTTCAGGTTTAATTATGTTAGTCATAACAGAATATTAAGGTTTAGGAAATACCTTATAAACTGGTTGGCGAAGCAGCCGTTTAACTCAGGATGAATAGAGTACAAAGGGAACTGCAGATAAAGGCGAGAAAATATCATTTAATTAGCAATGCTCAAATGCATTGACTGAGAAAGGTTAAAGCTTGGCAAAAAAAGCTGAAAAAGCTAAGAAAAATATAAAAAAGTCCAGCTTGTTGAAAGAAATGTCATCCAGATATTAAATTTATGAACAAGTTACAGCTTACCGACTAGGAATTTGCTTTCCCTATCCGACATCAAATCAAATTATTAAAATAAAAGCAAAGCCAAAGGGAAATCCCAACCATCATTAACTACCAGTTGATGTATCGGTATCTTGTTGAACCGAAAAAACAAAATGTACGGGTATATTCATTGTAAAAGATTTCAAATAGTCAGCAAGATAATGAAATCATTCGGAAATTTGGATGTTGTGTTAAAAAAAGATACACGCACCAAGAAGGTGCCTCACCAGATTTCTAAGGGAGAAGAATGGCTAATTAGCAATGAATTATTGACAATCGGGAAGTCTAGGTATGACAACCATCATCATGATATCCACAGTAATAACAAGATTCGATCATTCATTCCCTATATAATGGCATGATTTCTATCTGAACACATACAGAAAATTAATAATATTACTCTCAAGCAATAATTGTAACATAGTTAACCATATGTGAGTTTTAATAATCTTCATACCAAAGATGATAGGAACTAACAAGTTTTAAGATCTTCTAACCAATGTGTTACTCACAACTCACAACCTAGTTAGAGAAAATGCCCATGCATTAAATTAATTTTGTTAACAGGAACATGAAAGTACAGCTGAAATAAGCAGAAATTAGAGACAAAATAGACAGAATTCCAAGACGTAAGAATCCTAAATGAGCAGGAATTGAAAGCTTACCAAAGAGAAAAATGGTCAGCATTAGAACAAGTGTAACTTGAATAGAACACCCATATCGTGAGTGCAAGGGCCTTTGAAACTGTCTCTGGCTCTGGCATATACCAATGCGCCCAAAACGCTGCACAGTACAAAATCAGACCGTAAGCAAAGAAAGTAGAAGAAAATGTTTCTATCTCTGTATGCATTTATTCATCTAACCTGATTGAACATTCGAAGTACTCGCATGGCCTGAGGATATTCTTCAAACTTTTGTTTCCAAGATAGATGTTTGAATCCTTTTTCTTTAGGGGTGGCATCAACAGTCCTTGGAGTTTTATCTCTTGGCTCATCTTCGTCAGCAATTACAACTTTTAGAGCACTGAAATTAGGTGGGTTCCACGTCTTTCTTGTACTTGTTCTATCTGATTGAGAAACTATCTCATCATTACTCCTGGAAACACCCTCTGATTTTATTTCTATCACATAATTTGTATCCTTGTTAGCAGACTTTTCACTAGCAGATAAATCCCGGTTGCAGAGAGTGTTTATATCTACATTTTTATCTTCTTTTCTGACTTGTTTCTGCTGAAGTGAGCTTATCTTCGAAGAGGTAGCCTCCATAGATTCATCATTACTGCTTTTTGTGGTCTGACAAGTTCCGGATAGAAACGCAGCCAGATCATCTCGCTCTTCTTCATCCAGATTTACCCACCGAAGCGGTTGCCTGCCTTGCTCAATAAAAGTTTCCCTTAGTGCTTCTTCAACTTGGGTAATTTGGCTTTCAATGGCAGAAATAAACTGCCTATGCCTGATGCTTAAGTTGTCATCACCATGATGTCGGTAGCTTAGCCTGACAGCTTTCTCAAACTCCTCTAACTGTTTAAGCATGCTCAAAACACAAGAATGAACATTCAGTCTCAAGGGAAATGACAAGAAACAAAGGAGAGAGTTGACTTATCAGTGAATCTACAATAAGAAAACTAAAGATTTTGTTGAAAATGTACATGGTCAAAAGAGGGGTACAAAGGAAGAGGAATTCAATATTTAAAAAAAGAGTATATTGACTTACCTGCCATTTTGCAGTACCTAAAGCAGTTTGTAGCTCCCTGCATAGTTCATTTAATTCAGCAGGAGTTGACCTTTCTCTCTTTTCTCTCATCCATGCCCTGTATGCAGATTCCATTCTGTATAAAGAGAGGCATGAAATTTATGTCAGACATAAATGACACACTCCAAATTATTTATAGAATATAGTGATATTGAAGACATGACCAAACTCCATCCTAAATTAGGAGTGACTCAAAAAAGGACACGGCAGTGCATAGATAATCCAAATAGCTTCATGTATTTTGAACCCAGAAATAAGATAGGAATCCACTGTAAGTTGATCATTCATATCATTTACACGCACAATAAGATCAAATAAATGTCAACTTAGAAATAGTTCCAAATTTGATACAAGGGAAAAATATTTTAGATTCTCTTACATGCTATACCTCCCCTTCGTTTTTATTATTTCCCCTCAACTACCAAAAAACTCCATTTGCAAGCGCCAAAGGAAAAGAAAAATCCATCAATTAAAAAAAAAGAGTCTAGCTGGGCAAAGAACAAACAAGAAATAGGAAGAACGAAAGACACAAGAAAAACAACCCACCAGAACCAAAAACATCCACACATACCCAACATGACCTCAACCCACAAGATGCATACTTTAACATGAAATTCACCTAATATCGTGATTAAATCAACCTAAGAGACGAATCGGGGAACGTACATGTCAGCCGATTCCTGAACCTCTTCGGCCGCAGAGAAAAAAGCGTCCTTTCGCCATAGATCAAAGCTATTAGCTACCAACATCTTCAGCAACACCCGAAAACCAAACAACCCAGATGAAGATCAGACAGAAAAGGGCAAAAAGACAGAAAGTTGAATCCCCAAGCAGGAAGGAAGAAACCCACACACGAAGCTATGTCCCGTTGAAGAACAAAAGCTATTGGGTGGGTCGAAACGCCCCCAGGTTCTTTCTCGTTCTCCCCCCGTCTTGTGTTAAGGCGACAGAACACAGAGCACGGGAAGACGAGAGAGAAAGAAACCTTCGTAGAGAGAGAGAGAGAGACGTTTAAGCGACCCTTCTCTCTTTTTTAACCTCCACAACCACGTTTTGTTTTCCCGGTTTCTCTTTTTTCGGAAGGTTGTGATCAGGTGCTGGCAATTCCACCATACCCTATGGTTTCCAGCAAAGATTATGAGGCACGTGTGAGAGTGGTACAGTTGGAGGGTTATGATTGGGTGGAGTGCAGAGGATGGGCGAAGGGAAGAAGAGAGGAGAGGGTTGAGCGGTTGGAGAAGGAAAAGGAGAAATGGGGCAGTGAGTTTAGGCTGTTACCAAACCATTTTTATTCTTTTCTTTGGCCCCATATCTTAATTACTGCTATATTTTATTCTTATTTTTTCTAAGTCTGTGTGATATGGAAAATATTCTTTTCTATTCATCATTTTTTAGGCTCGTGATTTGGCTGTTCTGATAATGCCATTATTATGTCAAAAGTAATGAAAGAAAGTAAGAAACTGTTTTCCTTTTATCTTTTGGTTTCCACTGGGACACAATATAAGAACATATTCAATAGATTATGCATCCTAGTCACACTTCACTTCCTAACCTTCTTTTCTTCCCAGTTTTTTTGGTGGCCACAAACCAAAATTTGTTTTCTATCTGCTTAATTGTTTATTGTTTTGGTTTTTTTAGTTTTGGGAATATTTTAAAACCATTTAATAAAACCTACAAAATTGAAAGTGGATAAAAGCAAGTTTTTTTTTTTTTTTTTAAAACCCATCTGGGAAATAACTTTTGGATTTTGGAGAGTGGACATGCTATTCAGCAAGAGTAGGAGTGATCAGGGGTTTGGTCCACTTCACCAATTCACCTTAGCATTTCACTGGTCCGATATAAATTATTTGGATTACGGATTAATATATATATTTATTCTATTTTAGTGTTGAATAAATGCAATAAATGTATTCTATATTTAGTAAAAAAAAGGTTTCTGTCATTTTAATAATTAATTACTTTCATGATGAATTGTGACTTTGTGTTGTTTATTATTAAATTTCAACAAAAAATTATTACACCAAAAATAAGATTGAAAAATTAAACATATATTTTAACTTAATTTCAATAAAAAATTAAAATAATAATATTTTAATCGAGTTGTGGGATAAAAAAAATTCAGAGATTCGAGTGAATATTATTCAGTTGGATAAAAAAATAAAAATTTGTGGGAGAAAAATAAAATCACTCTTTTATGTAAATCGAAGAAAAACTAAGAAAGTTGAAAAAAAATTATATATTATTATAAAAAGTTAAAATTATCCTTATTTTTTTATACACATGTAAAATAACACTTTATATATTATAATAAAAATTATTATATATTTATATTATAAAAAATAAAAAAAATTAATTCTAAATTTTATAACATAATAAATTACATTGTTTTTTTATATGTAATATGTTATAAATTTTGTATGATAATCAATGGATTATGAAATCGATTATGTTATAAAAATTTGTATCATAATATATTATATATAAAACTTAATCGACTATATTATAAATTTTATAATATTATAGTTAATTATTGTAATAGTATAATATAATAATAAAATAAATATATTTATATAATCATAGTAAAAGAAAATAAATTAGTAATATAAATATAAAAATTATGAAAGAATAAAAAAAATGTTTTTTACATCAAAATTTATTTGAAATTGAAATAAAAGTTTTAAAAATTTATTACATTCTTAACTTTATAACGAAAAATTTTCAGGGAAAATTTTATTTTCATGATAATTATGTTAAGTGATTTGTAATTTGTTTGAAAATAATTATTTAACGATATTTTTATATAAAATTTTAATTAATTTAAATTTATAAAAAATATTTCATATTTTATTATTTAAATACTTTTAAAAATGAAAGTAAATTGGTAAACTTCAATGAATTTTTTTCACAAATTCACTATAACATACCTTAATCTAAACAACATCACTTCTTTTACACTTTTTTTCTCAAATCACTACAAATTTTTTCTCTCAAATCCTCTTCCTAATCCAAATACAACTTACATGATTTTATTTATTTGTTTTTAAATTATACTCACAGATTCAGACAATTATGATCAATTATGAAATGCATGTTAATCCAAACAAGCTCACTTCCTTTATATTTTCTTCTCAAATCACTACAAATTCACTATTTCAAATTCTTTCTCCAATTCAAATACAACCTACATTATTTAATTTATTTGTTTTTAAATTATACTCACATATAACTATGGTCGATTATGAAATATATGTTTATATATAGAAAGTATCTTACTTACGAAATCACGAACAACATTAAATTAAATTAAAATATCAATAAGTAATTAATTCATTGTGTACTAAATTTATCCAACAAAATAAAATCAAGTTTATGGAGATAGAAAAACGTATTTAGGAAAGAAGACCCTCTTATAATAAATCAGATTTTCTACAAAAGTTTCTCATTAAAAATAGTGGATGGTACTTCGCCCTAATCACATAATTATTCAAAAAATTATTAAAGTAATAAAAAAGCAAATTAAAATTTCGATCAGAATAAAATTAAGCTAAATAGTATAAACACTGACTACTAAATATGTGTATCAATTAACATGACTCTATTATAATTTTTTGTTGAATTTAAATTTTCGGTATATAATTACATTTAATGTTGAGATTTACATATGATGGTAATTATTATCTAGCTAAAATACATTGTTTTGCCAATAAAATCTTAGTAAATTATGTTATTTGTTGCATCAATCACCAAAAAATCATTAAATAGTATTTTACTTTCATATTTAGAAGATTAAATGAAAAATGTCATACAATGACAAAGGCCATGCTCTTAAAAGTAAATTTCTACAAACTTTTAATTTGTTTCACTAACGTTCACACAACAATAATTTGAGACATAAAGTATTATGAGGGGATTTTTTTTTCAAATGAGTGTAATGTGATTGTGCAAATCCTAAAATGTGTACAAAGTACAAAACAAATTATTCTCGTATAAATCGTGTACACGCAATGTATAAAGAAAATCCTACTTATCACAATTTCTCTTTTAAAAAAAATAATATAGAAATCATATATGTCAAAAGTGACTTTAGTACTCTCAAAGTACAGTCGTAAGATAGAAATGCGATTTTCGTACCTGAAGTCATGTTAGGTAATTACACTAAAATGTATTTGGGGTTGACGAATTCAGTTGAAAAATAAAATACATTAGAATTATGCTTACTAAATACAAGTGTAATTTTTTTTCTTTTTTTACAGAAAATAAAATTGTTTAATTTTTTATTATTTTTAATGATGGAATAATTAGTGAATTGTTAAAATAATTATAACATTAGAATAATTTAAGAGAGATTGAGTTGTTTGTTTGTTTTAGTGTAAAAGTAATTTAATTAGAACCTAAATGGTACACCTTAAAAATTAAATCCATATATTTGTCTTATATTGTTTTTGTGGTCCTCAACTCCAAATTCTATTCGTTCACAACTTCTTTTTTTCATATAAAAAGCTTACATGTTAAGTATCACTATACTACTTGACATCTCAACTAGGCTGACACTTCAAGTAACAACAATCATTTGTCATCACATGAAAAAAATATTATTAAAAAATAAAAATAAAAATATGAGAAACTATACCAAAATTGATATGTTAATAAAAATGATACATAGGTAAACTATACCTATTAATAAAAAATTATAAGAACAAACTATATGGAAGTCTATTATACCAATGAAAGGATTCTCTATGAATAAATCATAAATTAACCAACTTATCAGCACACGCATTTTCTTCACGGAAAATATGAGTAACCCTAAACTTAATTTTTCCACAGTAATTAAGACCAGCGTCTTGGCAGACTACTCCGCCAACCAGCATCCACGACCCTTGCGCCACCGTCGTCCACCACCAAGTTGGAGAATGATAAGTCATTCACACAAACCTTAACCGTTCCAAATCCCTTCTTCCAAATCCCTTCCGAAGAGAGAGAACAAAACAAAAATCCAAATATTAATAAACTTCATTTAGATTTTTTCGTTTGCCCCCATGTTCACAACTTCTTATTCTTTACTAAATTTGTGAATAATATATCTGATCACGGGCTATTATAAAGTGATATATAACTACCACTAATGCACCTTGCATCCATATGCAACAAGAAAGATCAAATTACAACATTTATTTGTCATATATTTTAAGTTACCGTATGAACATTCACAGCATCATCGTCTCCACTGAATTTGTGAATAATATATTTGATTACGAGCTGGTGCCATATAACTACAACCAATGCACCTTGTATCCATATGCAACAAGCAACATCAAATTACAATATTTATTTATGTCATATATTTTAGGTTTCGGTGTTAACAAACAAATGAGTTTTCCCAATAAAGAGGTTACGGTGGATGTCATGAAAACAATAAGACAAAGATATTTCATCAAGATCTAATTTTTAAGGTGTACCATTTAGATTCTAAATATATTTTTTAATTAAATTAATTTTACACTAAAACAAACAACTTAATCTCTCAAATTATTCCAATCTTATATCATTCACTAATTATTCCATCATTAAAAATAATAAAAAAATAAAACAATTTTATTTTCTTGAAAAAAAATAAAAAAATTACACAAAAAAATATAATTTTTTCAACTGAAATCATCAACACCAAACACAACTTTAATTAAAAAAATGCACTAAAATTGTATTTGGTAAGCACAACTTTAAATATGAAAATCTTTATCATGTAATACTAAAATCGATTTTTGACACAGACTTTTATATTAATTTTTTTGGGAGAGAAAAACTGTGACATGCAATCACAATTTTACCTATTACGAGAATATATACTTTTTTTTTACCCATTTCAGGGATTTCACAAACACATTTACACTCATTTGAAAAGAAAAAACATTTCGAAACCTCCCAACAATTTATATGAGTAAATACCAAACAAGAAAAGCAGAATAAAATATTATAAGAGGAAAGGTTATTAAAAGGAAAATAAATTATACTTAAATATTTTGTCCAGAAACGAGTGAAATTATATCCATAAATAAAGATTATAAAGTATCATACAAAAGGATTTTCCATTGTCAGAAAGTGTGGAAAAGGGTTCATGTACCATCTTAGACATAAAATATTTTAAATAAAGTAAAAATGTAATTAAAATACACAATGAAAAATATTTAAGAATAAAACAAATTTACCATCTTATCAATATTAATATATTAAAGCATAATCTTGAAATAGAAAAAATATTATAAATAATATAGTTGGCAAAAAAAGTTATATAATAGTAGTGAAAAAGAGACACTTTGTGTCTATATTTTTAAAAAAATATGTACTTAGTCACTTTTATTATTTGGAAAGTTTATTATTAATTTTAAAATATAATTAAGAGCTAAATAAGAATATTGCATATGTATTTATTATAGATTTTTTTTAATTTTAAAATATAATTAAGGGTGAAATAGGAATATAAAATGTTATTTTAATTTGAAAAAATGTTTACTATGTAAAAATGTAAAATAATAAAATTTTCTTAATTAAAATTATTACAAGTCAATAAAAATCACATATATCTTTCTTTGCTTCAATACCTATCTATCCACTACTATAAAAGACCAATGACTTTTATTTTAAACCTTAACATAAATTCAAATTGATTACTTATAATTTGTGTCTACTTTCTTGATTTATGTTCAATCACAGTCTCGTAAGTTATTACAGCTCTTTATTTACCTTACCTTAGTTAGTATACATAATAAAAATTAAAAAATTGAGACATCAGACCCTTGATTTCATCAAGGAAATTTGACCTTTATAGAATAGATTGTAAAGTGGGGACTAAAATGTGCGTACATGTATTTTTAGATTAATATTACAAGTTTTAAACTTTTGTGTACGAAAAGGGAAAATTTGTTTTCCAAATCTACTTATTATTTTAAAATAAAAGATAATTAACTAAAGAAAAATGTGAGTAACACAATATTTTCAAAATACATTATCCAATTGAATGAACTTCACATGGTGCCATTAATAAGTGCTTATGAGGGTAAAGTATTTTCATAATCAAAAGTCAGGACACTAATTGAAGTGAGTTTTTGCCTCTCAGCAAAATATTATTTACTAACTGTTGGACTTTATTGGTTTCCACCAAATATTTGGTTGTCACATGTTCCCTTTACACTAATGGGGCACACAAATTTAAAAGGGAGTGTGTGTGAGAGATAGAGAACCCATTTTCTAGTCATATAGTCAGAGTTTAAATTGGTTGTTGGGCATCGATGGAAAAAAGATTCAACGACAAATAATATAAATATGCATTTTGGTTGTTCATTAAAATACCATTTTCTTCAATCGTTGTCGGTGACATCCGATGCCTAAGCTACGCACGCATGTAAGCAATGCGTGAATCACATTATTCAGATAAAAAGTCAAACACATTTGTTTGAAGTTACTAGTGAGATGCGCATGATAATACATTTTTTGTTTATATTTCATTTTGAAATGGATATTGTATTTTAGTTGGACACTGTAACGCTAATTTTCAAAATAAATTAGGTTTTATTTTATTTTTCAAAACATCACTCTGTTGCTTGACCACTCTAATATCCATTTACGTGTAAATTGAGTTATTTTTCAACACTAATATTCTTGATAAGTCTTTTGCACACAAAAATAGTGATTTAAAGTTATTGTCACTCAATTACTATGATAAAACCTACAAATTTACTCTACCACATGATAATCGTAACATCAGTTCAGGCTTAAAATTTTAATTTAATTAATACACATAATATAGGCAAATATCTTGTATACTTTCTTATCACCTTATTATATAATAAATAATATATAATAATAAATACAAACGTGTCAGAATATTAATAAAGTCAGTTAAAATAAACTCATACTATGTATGCATGCGATTTAATTGATTGATATAGGACTTTCTGGACCGCATAGTTTAAAGATAATGCAAATGCGCATACCATTATTTAGGCGAATCTTCCTCTTAAGCATTTTGGATGGTAGGTTTTGCATTAGTTTGCACCAAACAACTTCCTTCACCTGAAAAAAAAATCAGGAAGTGGGACCATGCATTTCACCTAAAGAAGAGATTATGTGCTGTTTGTGTCAGAATGGAGCGTCCTAGTTCAGCCACATAGCCAGTAACAGCAAAGCTTGAGGGAGTTTTATCATACAAAATGATTGTTACACTACAAGGTCCAAACGATCGTCTTCTTAGACGCACAATGATCGAACTAGCCTAGGATGTCCTCAGCCATGCACTTGCATAGTTCGTTCTTTAACATATCCATACCAGCGAGGCACGAGGTTGAAACAGAATGCGCAATTCGTCTTTGTGTATTTTTAAAATCCATAGCCAATTTTTCATCCCAATTGCAGTTTTCTCTGACGACAAAAATAAAACACCATGTCACCAAAAGAAACCTCATGATTTATTTCCGCAAATAACTGGTTAATGCCTTCACCTGTCATCAAGATCGACCTCGCCCATATTTCCCATCATGTCATCGAAGATATCTTTCAGATTTTCAAGAACTTCGAGCTCATTTTCCAAGCTTTCTTGCAACTGCAAAACAAAGATTCTGTATAAATTAAAAAGGTGAAGCAGTAAAATTTGACGAACATGGCAATACCTAAACTATATCATAGGAAGAATATGTATGGGGTGCATGTTTTTTTAACAAGAACTTTCTACTTTTCTTTAACTATATTCCAGGCTTTCAGCTCATTGTCCAAGCATTCTTGCAACTGTAAAAGAAAGATTTATATAAAAAGTTTGACCAACAACGGAATATGTAAACTATATTATTGGAAGAATAATGCATGCGATGCATGTTTTTTTAACTAGAACTTCCTACTTTTCATTCTTTAGCCATTATCGTTATCTTTTTACAAATCTTTTTATATACTTTATAAATAAAATATTAAATGGAAAAATAAACTTTATGTTTTGAAAATGTTCTAGACACTTTTAGGGTCACCAACATATGAACTATTGTAAGTTTTGAAGCTCAAACTTGGGACTCTCAAATTTACCCTTTCTCAAGAATTAAGGGAGGAGGACGTATTTCGATTCTAGCAAGTCCACAGTCTTCATTAGAATCACCTGTCATATCTGAAGTAGAACTATAAAGTTCAAACTAGATTCCTAATCCAGGAAATGAAAATATAAAATGTTTGGTGTTTTCTATATTTAACAATTAGAAGTTTTAAAAAGTGTTTAATAGAAATATTTAAATTAATCATGCAAGAATGCTGACTGATATGCGTTCGAGTAGGGAGTAGAGGGGAATGCAATGTTCTCTTCCTTTGAAGTGAGGTGAAACTATGCATTGCATAAGAACCTTCTAATAAAATAAGTTTTAGAACAAGATAGGATGGGAAGGAGAAAGAACAGTACAAAGGTCTTTGTTCGCAGCATGGGACTTCGACATCTCCGAAGATGGTCCAATAATGGAGAGGGAAGACCATAATTGAATATCTTGTGATCCCTGGAGAGCCAGGTACCACGCACCATGTGACTCGTCCAGTTGGACCTGGGTATATCCTCATTAGAATCAACGTCGGTGCCGTCAATGTCTGCAAATGACAATTAGTGAGAATATCAATCAGACAGACAGGACTAGGTAAGGCGCAACAAATTCAAGAAGGGACATTACTCGAGATATCTATGGACAAGACGGAATAGTAGGGAACGGAGAGAAACGTTACCTAACGGAATAACATCATACGGGTTGTCTCCTTGGGGTAAAAAACCATAAAAGGTAATTAGATGAGAGCTGGAGAAGTTGCCGTAGCTTAAGCAGCATTCTTCTCCAGATCTGCATGGTCTTGACAGACAAAATTTCAGTGAATTTTTTGCAGGATCCACTTGGCCATAGTGCATAACATGTGGGCACAGCTGTTGTCGGGGTCCAAAACAGAAGTAAGAGAAATAACATTTGTAGGTGTAAAACGCTGCAATGCAAAATCTGGCTATTTCTTAAATAATTGTGTATAATCAACAAATGTCATGAACCAAAGTAAATAATTGTCAAACATCAGATATCACAGAACTGCTAATTCAGGTATAGAAAGTAACAAAATATTTAGTAGAGCTCAACAATAAATTGGTATCAACTTGCAGGTAAAATTAATCTAAAAGAAATGTCAACCCAGTTATGCAGTTCGTAATAACGTAATTTACAACCCTTGTCTTTTCAAATTTCGTTACCCTTAGTTTATTCATTAAATTCAGTGTTCAAAGCATAATATTTGAAGGTCACAAAATTTTATCTAAATATTCAAAAGGGAAGGCAGCACGAAGATAAAAAACATGAGAAAGAGAGAGAATATACGTACTGAATGATTAAGAAAGCCAGCAATAGGGATCAAGCATGTTTTTAGCTTTCCATCGGAATACTTTATCTTCATGCTATTAGAGTACCAAAGTTCACAAGCCCATAAAAATTTCTCCCATGTGTACAGCTCTGGTGGAAATATATCAGGAAAAGTATTGCATAGAGCAGGGAACAACTCATCATATTGAGAATGCAGGTGCTGCCACAAAAAAGAAAAAGAAATTGTCATTCTTTACATGCCAGAAACTTTCAAAAATATGCCGTGAACAAAAGATCAGGAAATTTAGTTTACGTTAATAATTTTATTTCTTCCATTATAAAAAAATATTAAATAAAGAATATTTATTAGAAATGAAAAATTTGTCCACCCTTCCCTTTTCCTCCAAAATTGAACTCCCAAACATACTCAAAGAGATCCCTCAATTTAACAAGCTATATTTTCTAAGTAACTTCAGATTCTGGCTAATATTTTGTGTTTAATATCATCCTTAAAAGGGGCAGGTACACCCTTAATATTAACACGATCAACAAATTAAACCCTGAATAAACTGATAAGAATAGTTCAGTGTTTCAGTACATCTCAAAAGTGGCATAACCTTCAATCTAAGCACATGCTGATCAATGACGATGTCATAAACTAGGAATTGATTACCTGCCGTGCTTGCATTATCTCTTCCAACAGCAAGGTTCCATCTAACATTGTAATTGCTTGAATGCTGAAACTCAAACCTGAATTTTAAATGCCAAAGCATAATTATCATAATCTTATTCACATCTCGAATTCTACAATTTAGCTAACGATTGATTTGTTTCATAAGATAAATCTCAAATGACTTTGTATGGTACAATATATGAATGAATTGGTGCAATGTCATACTATCAATACAAAAAACAATTAAACGATTTGTTAATTGTTCTTTTTCTTTTGTCAATCCTCATGAAAGAAATTGAAAATTCATATAAGCTTAAATTGCTAGATGAAAAGGAATTGAAGGAACACTTCTCACTCTTCTATTTGATCCTTCCATTACTTTATTTGTCACCCACTCATTTACGCACTTTATTTGGCTATTTCATTGCTTCATTTCCATTACTCAAAAAGAGGCGTCACGAACTCATAACTAATAACTTCATTTTGAGACTTGTGGATAAGTTGTTTTTATCTAGTTCAAATTTAAAATGATTATATTGAACTGAACATTATATATATCATCAATATGATATATATTTGAAGTTATTTCTAGTTTGTCTTTGAATTTTACAATCTGATACAAATTATGATTATAAATGTCATTATAAGGCCAAATGCTAAAGCAAAATATCAATCTACGGCATTAGTTAATTATGAACTTATTAAACTCAAACATAACTTCAAGAACTCAGATTTGATGTGTTTATTATGCAAATGACACTCATTTGTGGTAATCATGCGTGCTACATATAACGCTCAATCCAATGTTCATTAGAGAACCAAAAACAACGACATAAATTGTCATTTCAATAGAAAATATCTTATCTAGACTTTAGAGGCAACACCATTTACTTCATTAATTCTAATGACAAGCTAGTCTTTGAGTGGTCCTTAGATAAGTACATATGCAACAAGCTTGGTGCATGACATATATCTCTAGCTTGAGAAGGTGTAGGAAGACATGCAAATAATGTCCAGATTAATAGTAATATTTACAGTAATTAGGATAATTGCATACATGTAATTGTTATCAGTTTATATAACTCCACTCTATTGGGTACCTTAAACATATGTAAAACTATCATATGTTTCTCATTTTTCTCTTTCCTTGTAGAACTCGTACCAAAGCATGAAGATTAAAACTTGACAAAACCAATACCCCATGGAAGCAATGCATTGGCATAGTGACAATTGTTAAAATTTGTTTTTGGCTACTACTCTACTATTTTCATTTAAAAGGTACAAAGAAGTCAAATACTGATATGAAGCACAAACACTTCAATTTGCTTCATTCATCTGGGTTTAATACATATCTGATACTAATACTTCATCAATACGTATTAAAGAAGTATCTAAACCTATGAAACACCAATACTTTGATTTGTTTCACAATCTGACACCAATATTTTTTAATATTTCACATATACATGTTGGTGAAGTGCCCAAACTTTTAAAGGATTATTTTCTATAAAACTATAAGAAACATATAAGTATGTGTAATAGAGAAACATAGAAACAATGTCTCTTCATATACTAAATAGGAAAATTGTTCTCTTTATGAATTATTTTTAAAGAGTAATGAGATTGATAGTGTTATTCCTATACGTAAATAATAGAGAGGAATTTACCATGACAATGATTTATAATTTCTTATTTTGGCAATGTGATTGTAATATGGATTTTCCCAATTGCAGCTATATATTTATTGTGTTTTATGATTTTTTATACAATTTTAAATATGTATCTCACGGATTATACATTGTTATTTTACAATAACATCATCATCATCATCATCATATCGGATATCTCGTATTTGTGCTCAGCTTATATCCAACAAAATTGAGTTCATAACAGCACTGTCCTTTCATGTATGTAATGTAATTTATTATCATTTTTGTGAACTTTTTCCTCTGCCAAATAAAGCTACCACATTAGCCATTTGGACATAAACAAGTAAAAAAGGATATGAAAAATAAGTGTTTCCTACTTGATACCAAGAAATAGCCAGAGCACCTGTACAGCTGGACTCCCACTTGTCTTTGAAGAGAATAAATAGGCAAGTGCTACTCAAAGTAGAGATCAATAAAAAAGATACAAAAGTTACAGCCCCAGAGCTAAAAGGGTCTAGGCTTCGTGAAAAAAATTAAAATAGAAGGAATGTAGAGGTATATCACTCTTGCAAAGTTATTACTCAAACAAAAAACTTCCATGTGGTTGATAAAAAACAGAAATTCAATAAAACTTATATAACTAGATATCCATTGAATTATTAAAGGTACTGTTTGCAGGTAATGTTCAAAGTCCTAGAAAAGCACCTCTAAGTGTTTTTAAGCATAAAAGGTTATGCATCACAATGACTTGCAATTCAGGGGACCTGTACAAAATTTATATCCATGTATGTGTATAAAGCATATCATAGTAAAGTAAAATTACCTGTATTAAATTTTTCTGGGAGTGTGTCAAAATAAATTTTGAATTTTGAATCACTATTGTACTTTTCTTTCATACTCCATAATAGCAATATTGTCTCAGATGATATGCCGTCGATTTCTTTTAAGACACCATACTGAATTGAAAAAAGGCTATTATCAGTTATTAAGAACATAATAGAGTGGTGAACATATGACATTTCCCACTTTCTATTATTTTAAGAAAAAATCACAACTACAATGGTTGTGCATATTTTATCAAATAAGACAGATCAGAGATCAACTATATTGTCAGTCTTTCCAACAGAGAGAGAGTGCTCCCATTAAAGGATGGTCACCTAAACTAGCATCCTACATGACCTTATTTTACAATGCAGGGATAAATGAAATGCAGATATAAAATGGGTATTTATATTCAACTCTTAAATAATATGGCACCGTGTTGAATGCAAAGGAGGTAAAGGATAATTTAGTATCATTCAATAGTTGTTTGCAACAAAAGGAAATTAATCTACCACAGGTTTCTTAAAGAAGTTTTAAATAAACTATCTTCACTTTTTTCAACAAGGAAACATACCATTTCAGTTTCCTGTATAACCTCCTCAGAAATGATAATGGACACAGGAATTTCCAAAGCAATGTCTCCAACTTTTAGATCTTTCCTTGCTATTGCACCTCGACCAGCTCCTTCAATATCTGTGTAGATTTAGAGAAAAAGAAATTTGTGTTATATATGTTAAAAGGAAAACTAATACTTGTACAAAACGAAAGAAAGTCATATTGAAAGTTACAAGCTATTTTTAACTGTGTCTTTACACCGTTGCTTTCACCCCATTCTATCAGGCATTCTTCTTGGTTACAACTGTGGTCTTTTTCAACTACTCCCTTCACACTGTTTTTGTCCCCCGAATCAGAAATTAAATCAAGAATTGTTTGGCGTAACCCTTGCAGGATATTTGTATGGAGATCTGAACAACTAGAAAGTGATATGTCAATGAGCAAAACAATTGAATTGAGAGCCTCCAGCTCATTCCTGGGACTGTAAAATTCCATATCATCTTCAGCAAAATAAAGTTCCACCTGCAACTCAGTAAATCAGTAAATTCGTGACTTGTTAACGTCCTAAAAGCGAAAAGGCTAGTAGAAAAAGACAAAAAAAAAAAAGACACGGCGTAATTTATTTCAGTTTGCCTCATTAAAGAGATTGAGAAGATAAGCTTATTACATAAGGATGTGTGGTCTGTCCTTAGATTGATAATGTAATGAGTAAATGTAACTCAGTATATATTACAGCCGTAAAAGGATGTAACCTCATTTAATTGTATGATCCGTGCAATCTGAAGTAACACCTCCACAGTAGCACTCATCCAGCCAGGTTTTGAAGAGCTCCTGAGGTATATCCGTTCTTTGGGACTAAAACCCTTACTTTGTAGTAATTTCTGATAAAACGATGGTATGCAAGTACAAATGGCTTAGGACTCAGAGATAAATAAAAGGAAGATATTAGCATAATAGCTTAATTATTGTGCAATTGTACTGCCTCTAAATTTTACACATGTTAATGGAGCAGTTTCCTGCAGTTTCTCACCTAATCTTTGACATATTTGAAACTCCTCAACAAAAAAGCACAAAAGCAAGAAGTCTTATTTTTACCTTCTTTTTGTCAAAGAAAGGATCCGTTTCAGGTAATTCAAGAACAATTGAGCACTCCTCATCAGTATCCATGACTGCAATAGTTTGAAGTGAAACACTAATCACAAGTCAAAAATATAATTGTAACTTAAGCAGAAGTTCCTCATCAACATTTACTTGTCATCAAAATGCTAAAACACGAAATCCAGAACCTAAACAGTTACACTTTCTACTCATTTTTCATTTCAACATATTCTTGCATAGTTTCATATTCTTGCATATTTATTAACATTTCGATATAAACCTGATTAGCTGAAATAAAAGTAGTGGAAGAACACTAAAATAGGAAAGAGAAAATAACGATGTATTTCTGGCAATAGAACTGGAAATAATTGAATATCACATTCTGATTCATATCAGCCAAAGCGAAGTTGAAAATGAATTTCAGCAATCTTTGCCACTCGTTCGAATCGTACCATACAACGAATGCGTATAGAATCCAAGCAAGAAATTACCACAACACGATAGGCTTCAAAAGAAATTGCGCTTGGTCAGAGAATAGTACGAGGCTCACTTCGTCGTTCTCTCCCAACTGAAGCCGCCAACGAAGCGAGTAAGAGGAATTTGAGCGGCAAAAAATGAGAAGGAGCTAGTGACAGTAGTGAGGCACAAAATATAGCCAGTTTGAACCTTTGCCCTCGCATCTTCAAAAAAGAATTGATCCAACGGTTAAGCGGATACTCGTCATTCGATCCATGAGATTATAGTAGTTTAAGATGGAGCCGCTGCATCAGAAGACAGTCCCTCAACTATAATAGTAACTAACAAACATTCTCCAGAAAAAAAAATAACAAATGTTGATTGATTCATGGTTTCTTCTTCCTGCACCTCTACATTTTTCTTCCTGCACCCCTACAATTTTGTAAATCTCAAAACTGACCTTCACCTTGTTTCGAAAGCAATTGCTGAATCCAGAAGTCTAATTTTTGTTACGGATTGATAGATCCGGAAGATTACCGGATTCATCAATCCGGAATATTTATGGATTTTTCAATCCGGAATGCAAAAAATAAATGCGGATTTCCCATTCTGTAAAATTACCGAATTGCATTGTCCGGAAGAAGAAAGAGTAGTGTGGATTTTATGTGTATTTTGGGGTTTTTAAAAAATAGTAGGGATATTATTGTCTTTGCATTACATTGTGGGGGTGCAGG
>Ga0123342_1003603_pt1 | contig 24701 bp, 17 predicted proteins | sample Turbeawhitnodule_FD_89960 | JGI IMG/M metagenome (GOLD analysis project Ga0123342, IMG submission 89960) | Root nodule microbial communities of legume samples collected from Mexico - Turtle bean Mexico white nodule | ecosystem: Host-associated > Plants > Roots > Nodule | place: Mexico: Nepantla... | reverse complement strand
TTAATTATCATTTTTATTAATATTATTTATATTATTAATGCTATTATTATTAATTTTATTCATATTATTAATATTATTAATACTATTTATATTACTAATAATAACATTATTCATATTATTAATATAATATTAGTAATATTATTATTATTTATGAATATTAATTATGATTTTATAGATATTTATATTATAATAATATTTTTAATAATATGTATTTAATTATTATGATAATAGTTTGTAGGTAATGGAAATTCATAAGTAATAGTTGGTGTGTATAGAGATCCGTGAATAAAAGTTCGTTGGTAATAATTGGTAGTTAATGCTAAATTCATCTACGGATTTAGATTTGGAAATAATATCCATAGGTAATATTGAATTTATCTACATATTCAAATCCACGAGTTAAAATTTATAGATAATACTAATTTTTTTTTTCATAAATGAAAAAAATTCAATTAAAATATACCGTATGTTTAATTTTAATGTTAAATTTATCCTATTCAAATTGATTGAATGGATATAGATTTAATCTAATTTGAATTACATTAAAAATCCAAATTAAATGGATAAATTGGATTGAATATTAATTAAATTTTTAAAAAACTCAATTGCTCTTGTTGGATATGGTTAAAAGGTCGTGTCTCTTTGAGATTTTGGTAGAAATTTTTTAAAAGATCCATGTAATATTTATTTTTTTAAGCTTCTATTTGTTTTCAACCGAAATTAAACTGAAAGTTCAAATAACATTTTTTAAATCATAGAAAACGAGAAAAAAATTTGTATATAGGAAGAAAATTGAAAAAATTGAATGTTTAAACAGATAATAAAATATTTATGTTTTTATATTATAATATAATAAATAATTAAAATAAATAATAATATAATAAAATAATTTAAATTTTATCATTTTAAATTAATTTTTTTAATATTGAATAATTAATCTTGTAAGAAAAAAATTAAATTTATTATATTAATATGTAATAATTAAATATTTATAAATCTATTTTATGACTATAATAAACTGAATAATTAAAATAATATAAATTTAATATTTTGTTAAGATATGTTTTATATTAAAATAAATTAATAATTAAAACAATAAATATAATATAATTATTTTATTTTATTTTAAATATAATTTTTTATTTATCCAAATTCTATAATAATTTCAAAAATATATATTTTAAATTAAATAATTGTGAAAAATTATTTTATAAATAAAATTTTAAATATATTAATATAAAACCAAATTTATTTTATCACATCAATCAATTATAAAAAAAATCTCACTTTTCTTCCACCTTCCCTTAGTTAAAACAACAACCTTAACTTTTATTCATTTCTAAAATCGAAACGAAGCCTAAAACACGTACCAATGTTATGTTTTACAAGTCAATGTTCGAATTTATTTCTAACTTCTTTCAGAGTTTAACTCATTTATGCGTATTAAGAAAAAAACTATTTTTTCAAAATCTAATTGAATGTATGAAAGATTAAAAAATTGAATATTAACCCTTAATATTAAAAATCAACTTTTGAATTAAATAATTTCATATTCTATAAAAACAAACAGAAGGAAACAATTTTTAAATGGAATTAATCTTAGTCTAAGAACTGATATGATAATGTATCATGTTCATAAGACATTTTGAAATTATTTGTTTGAGTAAACATGACTAACTTTATACTTATAAAGGAAGTAAATGTTGTGAAAGGACAAAAGGAAAAAGAAGTAAGTCCTCCAATGAGGAACCTTCCTTCCCCATCTCCATGAATTGCTCCTGATATCATGTTGAGAGAATTTCATGACTACAAACTCATGAATGATCTTTTTTTGAATTGTTAGAAAAGTAATTCAATAGGCTACATACTTTATTTTCATCTTGTAGTATTACGTAAGTTCAAAGTCATTGTTTTCAATCTTCATTTTTTCCACTACTAATTTAATTAATACATGGAATACTTATTTATTTATTTACTACAATATATAGTTAATAAAGACAATTTATTTGTGTAACTTTTTTTACATAATATTTTTTTTTAACATTCCTCTTTTATCACATCTAATCACTATAATAGGCATGAAATATCAAAATAAATATATAAACATATACAACTCTGTTCTACCGTCATGTTTCAAAATATATTTTTTAATAGGGATTTTACATATTTACATAAAAATAAAATAAAATATTAAAAAAAATCATCTTCATTATTCAACAGGAACGTCAATTGACTGGGAATGCAATGGTAAATAGAAAAATATTTTATTAAATACTTCAGGCAGTGAAGGAAGTTGGAAAACGCATCATAATGGAGGATGGAAATCGCAAGGTAGAGGAAGAAATTGATACCAAAATAATTGTAAGCAATGTACTTTCTGTCATAAATTGTATCATACAGTTGATGAATGTTACTCCAAACAAGGATTTCCTTCATGGTACAAAAGGAAAGATGAAAGAATAGAGAAGGTTGTCAACATCAGGGTCATGGAGCGGACCGGTAAAATGAAGAAGTTGATCAACCAATCCCTGTCAACAAAGGAAGCCATTTTACTCAAGAACAGGTACATCAGATTATGAAGATCATTAAAGAAGTAAAAAGTGATTTTGCACAACATAAGGTGAACAATTTTGTTGGTGAATCTTCTTATGATAATGCTACAAAAGGTAAAAAGAATGAACATTCTTGGATTTTGGATATAGGAGCAACAAATCATGTAACTTTTTCAAAAAATAATTTCATTAGTTTAACTGTTCTTTTTATGAAAACTAAATCTGAGACAAGAGAAGCTCTATATAGATTCATTACCTTGATTATTAATCAGTTTAATGTTATTATTAAAACCATACGAGTGATAATGAAAGGGAATTCTTATGCACTAATCTCTATAATAGTCTAGGCATCATAGATCAAACAAGTTGCATTGAAACTTCTCAACAAAATTTAGTTGTTGAAAGGAAACATCAACATATTTTAAATGTGACATGTAGCTTACTTTTCCAGTCTAAACTTCCTACTGTTTCTTGGTCTTATGATGTGATTCATGCTACATATTTGATAAACAGGATCCTTTCAGAAATTATAAATAGAAATACCCCGTATCAGTTAATCTACAGGCAACAACCTGACTTACAAAATTTAAGAGTTTTTGGTTTCTTATGCTTTGCTTCTAGTTTATAAAGAGATAGGTCTAAACCTGATCCAAGAGCTAAGAAGTGTGTGTTTCTTGGTTATAAGGCTGGAATTAAAGGTTTTGTGATGCTAAACATACATATCAGAGAAATTTTTGTGTTTAGAAATGTGAAATTCTATGAGAATATTTTTCCTTATTTTAGTAATTACAAGCATACTATTGATACTGATAACAACCAGCAGTTTGATGTTTTTGACTATTCCTTTGAACCTGTTAATGATAATTCTTACACTGGAGAAGTTTATAATCAATGCATAACAGAACTTGGAAAATGTTAGACGATCGGTTAGGCATAGGAAAGCTCCTAGTTACTTACAGGATTATCACTATCAACTGTCTAACCATATTGATATTGAAAATCTTAAAGACACAAATAAAAAGGCTTATCCCACATTTGAATATCTTGATTACAAAAATCTAACCTCTAAACAGCATAATTATACCATGAATATATCATCTAATCAAGAGCCTCAAAGTTTCAATGAAGCCATCATAAAGCCATAATGGTGTGATGCCATGAGGAAAGAAATAGAAGTTTTGGAACATAACAAAACACATAGATAACTTAAATTCCCCATGTAAAGAAACCCATTGGATGTAAGTGGGTTTATAAAATAAACTACAATGCCAAAGGAAACATAGAACACTATAAGGAAAGACTTGTTGCCAAGAGTTATACTCAGTTAGAGGGAGTAAATTATTTAGATACTTTTTCTCCTGTTGCTAAACTAACCACTGTAAGAATGCTCTTAGCTATTGCAGCCACACAAAACTGGCATTTAAAGCAATTGGATTTTAATATCACTTTTCTTTATGGAGAACTCAATGAGGAAGTTTATGCTACCACCACCAGGGATCAAAGTTAAAGCTGGACAGGTTTGCAAACTTACAAAATCCTTATACGGTCTCAAGCAAGCAAGTAGACAATGGTTTGTCAAACTTTCTTCCTTTCTTAAGAGCATTGGGTTTTTACAATCTGTTTTTGATCACTCACTATTTATAAAGAGAACTGAATATAATTTACTGCATTATTAGTATATATGGATGATATAATTCTTGCAAGCAACTTCATCTCTGAAATAACAAAAGTAACCCAGGTGCTGGATAAAACTTTCAAAGTGAAAGACATAGGGGATTTGAAATTTTTCCTCGACTTGGAAGTTGCTAGAACCAAGGACGGTATACATGTTTCACAACGCAAAGATGATCTTGATATTATATTTGATGTTGGTCTTCTTGCAGGAAAACCATGTTCCACACCAATGGTTAAAAATATGAAGAATGTGTTCAATGAAGGTAGACCTCTAGAAGATATCACTTCCTACCAAAGACTTTTTGGAAGACTAATATACCTTACCAATACAAGACCAGACATTAGCTATGTCGTACAGTAAGTCAGTTCAGGCATGCACCCACATTGGAACATCACACTGCTGCTCACTGTGTACTGAAATATATTAAGGGGCACTTGGACAAGGTTTGTTCTTTTCTAGCCACTCCAACTTACAACTGAAGGGCTTTTGTGATTTGGATCGGGTAACCTGCCCTCAAACTAGAAGATCTACAACTGGGTTTTGTGTGTTTCTTGATTCATCTTTAATCAGTTGGAAATCTAAGAAACAATTCACTATTTCACGATCATCTTCTGAGGCTAAATATCGTGCTCTTGCTACTCTTACTTGTGAGATTCAGTGGCTAACTTATCTGATCAGTAAGTTCAGAATAAAAGTTGAGACACCTGTAGTTATTTATTGTGACAACCAGTCTGCAAGGTACATTGCCTACAACACAAACTTTCATGAGAGAACTAAATACATAGAAATAGACTGCCACATTATTTGGGAAAAATTTATATCCAAACTTTTGCTGGTCCTTCCCATTTCTAGTAATCAACAAGTGGCAGATGTAATCCTTTGTTTCCCCTTTCTCATTTTTTTCTGAAAAGTGTATAGCACCGCACCACACCACTTAAAATTGTGATGATATAATCTTTGCCAACATTCAGTATCATCATGTATATCAGATCACAATAGTCTTAGACTAGCTTGAGCGAGAATCTTCTCGCTTGAGCAAGACTTGTAGATTAAGACTGCTTAAATCTGCCAAATTTCAAATTTTCAACCCAAATCCATGAAACATATAAAATCCAAATTGACAATTCCGTCAAAGTTGGATAGTTACTCTATCAATCTATAATATATATATATATATATATATATATATATTAAACATTTCTATATCAAATTCATTGAAAATCAAAAAACAATACTCAAAATTTCTTAACTTTAACTATATCATAAAATACAATTCAACTCATTTATATCACAAACACTTTTAATTCTCAATCACAAAACTCTGAGCCAATAATGACTAATACTGAAGTTAGAAACCTCACATGCAATGTCTATATTGAAGCTAAGATTAATAGTTTCAAAACTAATTCAAAGACAAAAGGGAAAAAAAGGAACTTATTCTGTCTGAGATTTTAATAGTAGAGTTTGTTGTCAAGAATCCAATGACCGACTCCGATCATTCATCTGATGATGATCATGAGCGAGGAAGTCAAAATCTTAAAGAGAATGTAGAGAAAGGAAAGAGAAAATATATAAAGAGACGATGATTATTTTAAAATGAAACTTAAATAACTGAATTTTCTATTTACATACTTTTTTTTTCATTTTAATAATAAAGTATTTAGGTGTCATTTAAAATATACTACTTTTACTCTAAGGTTATTTTTTAAATCCTTACACTTTTTACTATTTTATCTTTATTATTTTAGTTTTTCTTTTTTTATTGTATCAAATTATTAATATTTTGACTAGAATATAACCAACGTGAGTTACTAGTAAAAAATAGTAATTTTTTACTTCTTTTTAAAGAAATAAAAAATAAAATAAAAAATGAAAATGCATATAAAAATAAAATTAATAAAAGCATATAATTAATTTTGAAATATAAGATAAAAGGGTAATGATAAAAAACATGTCTTGCAGATAGGTGACTTCTAACAATAATAATTAAACATATAGCAATTGGCAAAAGGCAGTCTTGTATTTCATACAAATTCAATTTATTTACTTTTATTACAGTTCAACCCTAAGTTATATCCGGTATGAAGATAATTGAAATTACATAGATATATTTATTAGGATAAAGACAAAAATAATAAAATAGTGATTTTGTACACATATTATATATATATATATATATATATATTTGACTTCTTTATATTTTCATCTATTTTTTCTTCTTCTTATTATTGATAAAATAAACCAAAGAAAAGAAATATTCAATGCTGAGAGAAAGTATCAATAGCCTGATATAAAACTTAAATCTATGTTGTTCACATTATTTTTAATTAAAAAAAATATTTTAATATTCTATATAATAAAAACTTAATTAAATCTATATAAATTATGAAAACAAATTTACTTATAGTCAAACCCATTCAAACACCAGAAAAAATATAAGTTATCTATTAATAGTTAGGTAAATGTTAACATTAACATTTTATACAGTAAAAACTTGAAAAGAAAGAGGACTTATTTGGGATAAAATAAACTTTGATCATACTTATTTCATTAAAAAAAAAATAGATTTGACATAATTTTGCTTAGTTCATGACTAAAATTCAAGAATTTACATATTAATTTTATTTTATAATTATTAGTTGTTTCTATTTATATATATAATTTATTTTATATTTTTGTCTTTTTAATTAGAGTGTACAACTTTTATATATTCACACAATAAAAATAAAAAAGTAAATAAAAATTCTTCTTACATTCTCTACCTTTCTTTTTTTTTCTCTTTTATTCTAATTTATTTTATAATACATAATTTGATTATTTCTGTTCATAAAAAAAAAAAAACAGACTTCACATAATTTTAACTTAGATAAGAGTTCACGTAATTCTAACTTTTGAAAGAGAGTGTGAAGGAAAAGTTAGAGACTTTAACCTTATCTTATTGAACAAGTTTTGATAATGAATAAATTATGAAAAAGTTTTGAAGTTTTGAATAAATATAACCTACCCTAAATGGAACAAATTGTTGTGATGTGTATGTAAGGTGTTGATGTCAGTGGTCAACGTCAGTCATGGGAATGGTGAAATGCAAAACCAATGAAAGAAAGTGCAGAGCAGAGCAGTTGAGAAGACAACCTCTACCACATATTCCCTCCCCCAGTTTCAAGCTGCTCCTAAAAGTGCCATCCCAAATTACCGAATCTCCACTTAACACTTTATTATCTTATCCCTCTCTTTTACCCTTTTTCATCTTATATAATAACTCATAACTCACTTTTCCTAATTTAATCAACTATTATTATAAATAGTTTTATCATTCCCAGCTATGATTTTGTGTACGGACTAATTAATTCAACATTTTAAATCAATCAAAATATTTAAATATTGTCATATTAACCACTCATTGAGATCATAACTAAACATTGCATGTATTCTCATATTAAAAGTGTGATATTATTCTTATCACCAACAAGATTACTAATAGACTTTTGTGATGCATTTCACGTGATTTCCCAATTTTGATTACAAAATTAAAAAGAATTTCGTTGACATTTAAATAAAATTGTAAAACTATTTTTAATGAACTTTACGGTATTTTTAAGTAAAGATTATTAATTAATTTTCTTTTATTAGTGTATTTGACACACTCATTACTAAAATTATTCATTCAGAACAATGTTTACATTATCAAATGAGTGACTCAGAACAAAAAATAAATCTCAATCAGAAGAAATTATCAATACAGTTTTAAAAGTAGATATGTGAATTTTATAACGTGTGCAGTAAGTCTAGGTATTAGAAAGCTAATTTCAATACACGAGTCTTTTAAAAGTAAAATAAGTATTTATGTGTTCTAAGTTAATAGAAACTTGACATGTAAAAGATGGATTGTGAATTTTAATAGACACTTGTTGGTTTGAAAAATTGTATGAGACTTGATGAATTGTATTTATTAATTTAAAATTTAAATTATATAGAAATATTTACATAGCTAGCTTACCCTGTTCTTTGTTTGTGTTTGTTTCTTTATCTGTGATGATCGTGTTTTACACAGGAGCAGATGAGGTTACGGGTAATAAAATTCCTCAATGAACAACATGAGACATGTGGTCTAGGTGCTTAAGCTCTGGTTGGACGCTTGAGTGTCCTAAAGTGGTAGAGGAATTATTTGAAACTTGTTGAATTTCACCTACAGGGTGGTGATCTCTCAATCGTTAACCATAACACTCAATCGATGAACACTGAAACAATAAGATGGTCGTTAAAGCGAGGAGGAACCCTAAAAGGGTGTTGCTCTTAAATTGTATTTTGCTCAAATAGACAATGAAGCTCGAGAGAACTGGAATATGTCTTCTCATATTGAGGAAGTTGTCCAAGCATTAGGATCTCAATCAAGTAACAATTTGTTGGAATGATAATTGTGTCGTGTATATTATATACCTTTATGCATGTTTCCTTCGAATGATATGATGCATACAATGTGAGATTGATTATCTATGTTCTAAATAGATATATGATTAATGTTGAGATATATGACATTTGTCATTTTCGAGTAGTATTTTGTGAACGTTAATTCCTAGTATTTAAGATTTAGCCAGGATGGATGATTTGCATGGCCCTTGACAGGTGGTATAGAAATACATAAGGTGGTATAAACCCTTGTGTGGGAGTCACAAATTTACATAAGTGTTAAAAAATTAATGAGAACTTACATGAATAGATACTTTAATTATTATATAATGTATGTTTAGATGTGAATCATTATATTTTTTCACATAATAATATGAACATAATGATGATATAATATTATATTTAAATTTTATGTATATATATTGCGAATATTGTATTTAATACCTGAATAGATAGACATGATTCTTATTAATATGATACTTAGATTCTATTATGAGTTTTGTTTATATAACATGTTTTTGAGAACTTTAGGATTCAATAGATAATTATAATGTGCAACATATATAGTATGTTTGTAATTTTATGTATAATTTTAGAACTAGTTCCAACAAGTATATTAAATAATCGTTTCACGGTGTTAGTATTCTTCTTAACACGTTCGATTATTTGTAACATATTTTAAGATTTGTTGTGAATTAGATTCATATTAATTCATGGTTGGACTAAGTTAAAATGGTGTATATTTAATTTATTGTCAAAATTTAAGTTCAATCATACGTAAGTTCGAGTGGTAAAAAAAACTTGGTCTTGTGATCCATTTGTGGATTATATTTTCTGAAATAATAACAATAAAAATATTAATAAAGTTTTTTATTTATTTAGAGACTAGACTCATCTAGAGCACATTTTATCTTTAATTTTAGTTATTTAGATTTAAAGTTATACAAAAATGTATGTAGGATTCATTTAACTAAACAAGAAAATAAAATAAAGACTAAACTTAAAAAAAAAGTCAATCAAAGAGTGTAAATAATTGAGATTTAAGATAAATATAAAATTTTCAATACTAAAAAAAATTAAAGTCTAGACAAGAAAGAGATAATTTTTTTAGCATAAATAAAATTTAAAAATAATTAATAATGTAAATATATTTGGACAATTTACTCTTTGCCCGCATAATACACCTAATTTAGGCAATATTGTGATGTGTGATTCTATTGTTATGCACTCAACCATAATCAGTTATATGCCTCACTCTAAGAAAGAGATATGATTATCATTTTGCTTTGATTTTTTGCTAGACTGATAAACACACGTGTTTTGCCATTTATTACATTAACTTTAAAAAAAAAACTATTTTTTTAAAGTTAAAATTTTAGTTATTTTATTCTATAATTTAAAAAATTAGATGGCTTAATAATAATAATATTTATATGATTAAAAATCTGTAATTAAGTTTAGAGATTTGTTTGTATTATAGCAATATTTTTTTAGTTTTATCAGTTTCAAAAATTAATATGATTACACTTTATACTCAAGAGTCAAATGTTTACCAATCTATCTAACTAATGTGAATAATTTTACAATTTTTCTTTTAGTATTTATATTCATTAGTAATAAGATAAATTTGATATTTTTATATTTCATCATCTTTTTAATGTCATTATTTATTTATTTAATCGTATTATTAATAAATACTCAATTATGTTTCCAACTTTTAAAAATGTGATATGTCTATATTTCATCCAAACTTCATTAAACTTTTAAATAAGAAAAAAACAAATTTAATAAAGTAAATAAATAATGAAGCAAAAATCTCGATTTCTTATTAATGAATCATTATTTAAATACAATTTACATATATCATTAAAAAAATAATTAAAAAACATATTACTAATCTTTATTAATTATATTACAATACAATTTTTTTCTTAACATCAATCTAATATACTAAAATCTTTCATACCACCTTCGACTTAAATCCGTTAACTTTTCTTCCATAGACCTAAACAACTTTACTTTTGAATCACTTTCTCTTTTATTTTTTCGACATCACTCTTATCCAAACAAAAGATTAAAAAATGACTGAAAATAACATCTTCCATGGAATAACTTGAAATATATTTTTACTTTAACTCTATTGAGAATCTTAGCAAAACGCCGAAGACAGAATATATGGACAAAAAACGATGGTTGAATTCTGGAAAAGGTAGATTCTGTCAGCTTGCTGTGTTACCTCATTTTGGTAGAACAAAGGACGAGGGGCGAAGGTCACCGTTTCGGAAAAACAGGAATAAAATTACTTTTTTTCTAAATTTAATTTTAAAATAATTATAAACGAACAATCAGATCATTAGTATAAAACCAAATATAACAATTATTTAAAAACATCTTTATTGATATTTTAATATAATTCTGGAGAATTTGATACAAGACAAAACACTCCCTCTTTATCCATAGCCAATTTTCAATTCCCGAGCAAATTTTGGTTAGTTAATGTTTTTCTTTGGGTTAATTATCACTCTTTATATGGATGTTAGATTTTAGATTTATAATAAGTGGCATTGAAATTTCCTTGTTTTTGGAGATTATATTCTTAATTTTGTGACATTTTAATCCTGTAAAATACAAACACTTACCGAATCCCTGTAATGAACTTGGTATAAAAATTAAGATTTAGTTTCGTATATTAGAATAAAAAAAACACGAGAAATGAAGAAACAACTTGAAAGTTTGACTTTGGCTAATTCAATCATGCAATAATGATCCATAACTAATTCCATGACTAATAACTAATTCCATAATTAATATTAAGAAATAAATTGGTATATATTTATATATTATGAAAAATTCTTATATTTAATATATAAATTTTAAATAATTCTAATATTATATTAATAACTAAATTTTAAGTTTAATTTAACCTTAGGAAATCAATATATAATATAACGTTCCAACTATTTATTTAAATTTTTTAATAATTAACTATAATAGTTCTCTGTCATACATAAACGAAATCAATATATAACATAACGTTCCAACTATTTATTTAAATTTTTTAATAATTAACTATAATAGTTCTCTGTCATACATTAAGTATCACATACACTTATAAATATTTATTGAATCAAATGAAAGACTTTAAATATTTATTAACAAAACTAAATTAATTAAGAATTTTATAAGTTCAGATAATCACATAAATGGCATTAGTGTTCGTACTTTAGAAGAACAACACTGATCAACACTAATGGTCATATAGTACAATCCTTATAGAAGTTCAAAAGTTCACAAAAAAATTAAAACACATATTATTTTATTTGAAAGTTATTATACAGTATAGAATTATTTAAAATTACTTGCAATATAGAATTTCAGACCCACGTTGATATTCTATCAAAACAAAAACATTAAATAGCATCAATGCTATATGGCCATAAATTTTTTTATGTTTTCAAGGTTACAAACATTGACCAGTTTTAGACTTATTTTTCACTTTTACTTCTTATAGCAACAAAATATTATTTTTACCATAAGGCGAATTCTTTAATATACTATCACATTTATGATATTGGATCATACTAGTCTACTTTAAAAGTTTTCACACAAATTTTGATATTGACAGTAGTCTTTAAACCAAATAAAAACATTTGCATGAAATTGGAGGCAAGTAAGTTTATTAGAGAGTTAAAAAATAATAAATTAGAGTAAACTGTATTTACATTCTTGACATTTATCAAATTCCTCTTCATATTTTTCATTTTTTTATCCTTACATTAATTCTCTTAAATTATTTATATAATAATATTACACATTCATTATTTATTATATTAACTTTCATTAATTAAATATAGAGAGATGAGAGAAAAATTGACTCTAAGAGTAATTTCAAGAAAAATAATTCGTTATGTCATCATTTACTCTAATGGTTAAGAAAAGTTATTTTTTAGAACTATTAAATTACAAATAAATTAATGGTAAGGATTAGGAGTTATAAAATTATTTATATATATTTTGTAAGAATGTGTGAATACTACATATATTTTGAGAATTGGGTATTATAAATATAAATAATTAAGCTATATGTAAATAGGTATTAAAAAGACGTACATGATTTTCGCATACGATCGATAGGAATCATGCATGCCCATCCTGGTTAACCTAGTCATGGTAGGTAGCAATTGCGGAAACGTAGCGCCACATCAGATTTAGATGAAGTTGTCCGCAAACTATCCCATATTTAAACACCTCATGCAACTGTCCATTTTTTATTTCATTTTCCAATACAACAATTATTGTGGTAATCGCATCTTAATACAGAACAAATGTAATATATTATACATAATAAAAAATTATAAAAAACATTATTCATTAAGTAACTAATTGATTATTTGTATTGACTGACACACTTAATTAGTTTTTTTTTAAGGAAATTAAAAATGATTTAAAAAAAAGGTGTTTAATGAGAGAAGAGGATGAGTGTTGGGTAGCGTGGATAAGAGGAGCAGAGGATAGCTATCACCCAATACCTCACTCCTATTCCCAACCCATAATTAGATTCAGAAATTTTCTCTTTTCCTCACTTGACCGGTGTGGCGTGGCGTGGCGTGGCTTGGGATAGGATCTAACCATGGTTATCCTCAACCACGGTTACTTACTCAAGTCTAGTCAAGATAGGGTGGCAATGAAGCCTATAAAACGCACAACTCAACCTTGTAAATTTCCATCCCATTACCAAGTACTTCTGCCTTAACCCTCACAACATAACGTTGCATTTCCTATGTTCTTTTTCTTCAACCATTTTCCCTTTTTTCTTGTCCTTTGTCTGTTCTAGCTTTCCTCGTTTACGCACCACCAACCTCCAAATCTCTGGTACAATTTTCTTTCTCTAATTCTTCCCTCCTTCACACTTTATTATTCAATGTTCCTTTACTTTCATCATCTTTCATCTTTCATCTACATGCATGTCTGTCTCAAACTTTACTGTGCATTATTTTTATCTTATTCCTTATTTTCATTCATTTTGTCAGAGAGAAACGACTGAGATGACATCCAACGGGAATGGCAGCGTTGCCAACGGTAACGGAATCGTTACCAACGGTAACGGAACCGCTACCAACGGACTGGCCAAGATTCAGACGCACAAGAAGCATAATGGGATTTGTCACGACGACAGCGTTCCCACCGTGAAGGCGCAGACTATTCACGAGCTTCACTATCTGCAGAAGAAGAGGTCTGCACCCACCACACCCGTTACGGGGTTTCAGACTCCGTTCGCCACCATTTCGGAGGAAGATCGTCATAAGCAGCAACTCCAGTCCATCAGGTATATATAATATTTTTCTTTTCCACATTTACAACGTTTATGGTCTCGGAAAATCGGAAAGACGAAACAAAAAAAAAGGACACTTAATAAAATTGTGCCTGTTTTTCTATTTTTCATATCCATCTGACACCTCGATTGTTACGTGTAATTCCTACTAAGTATTTTTAAATTAAAAAATTAAAAATTAGAGTATTACTTTAATAAATTATTTAAGTGAAACTCAAAAAATATTGTGGAACCCGGTGATCCACGTGTAAATTAACGCCTTGACTAAGAAAGTAAGGCGAATCAGACGGTCAGCAAGAGTTTGATGATATATTTGGTTGACTTTGTTGGAGTGGGACCCGATCTAAGTGCTGATGCAAGAACTTCATTTTTATTATTGTATGAGTATTATTAATAATATATTGGGAAATGAAAATGAAAATTGTGAATGATGTTTTGGATCTCTTGGTGAAACAGTGCATCCCTGGCGTCACTGACCAGAGAAACAGGACCGCAACTGGTGAAGGGAGACCCAGCTAGGAAATCAGAGACACAGGTTGCTCACGTGCACCATCATGTCGCTCCCACCATTGCTGTCAGCGACAGTGCTTTGAAATTTACTCATGTCCTCTACAATCTCTCCCCTGCTGGTACTTCATGTTCTGAACCTTCATAATGATGCTTTCTACGATTATGTGATTTTTCTCCTTTTGACATTATCATTACGGCCATATGTTAGTTACATCCAACTTAGTCGTGCTCCTCTTTTCAATTGTCAAGTTTAATTAATATCATTCATTATCGTCAATTTTGTACCTGCGGTGTACGAAAAAATAAGTTCAAATTAGAACAACACCTTCTGATCACGTATTTGAACTAGTCAAGCGTAGCGTTTTATGGCATGTTCATTTTTTTTTTCGTTATTTAGATATTTAAGTTTTAATAAAATTATATCAAAGTCGATTAGTGAAATTGTGAGGTCATATGTACCAGATAAAAAAATTGTGGTTAATCTGTATTCAATTAGTAATTATTCCCAATACTGCCGGCAACTTTTATTTAATTTAATTTAATCAATTAAAAAGTCCAATGTTTTTGTGGCCGACACAATATCGAAGAATTTCCTAATCAAAGGAACGTTGAGCCCACTCTTCATGTAATAGACGTGACAAAATCCCATGAATATCTTGTTTAATAGAAATTTACCTGACTAAAGTTTCCATGATAATTAATTCTTGGAAGCTATATATAGTATTTAGTTTATTCAACGCGGTTTGGTTATTTGGTGCAGAACTTTACGAGCAAGCGATCAAGTATGAGAAAGGATCATTCATCACTGCCACGGGGGCATTGGCAACACTTTCAGGGGCCAAAACAGGTCGCTCTCCTAGGGACAAGCGCGTCGTAAAGGACGATCTTACCGAAAATGAGCTTTGGTGGGGAAAGTGAGTGCTAAGTTTAAACAGCTAGCAATTATGCAGAATATTATTTGCGGCTTGTAAATCTCTGTCACGTTATATTTTTGTTATGTTTTCCTTGTCTTTATGACACGGTATTGCCAAATTTTGTATTTCACAGTGGTTCCCCTAACATCGAGATGGACGAGCACACTTTCATGGTGAACAGAGAGAGAGCCGTTGATTACTTGAACTCCTTGGATAAGGTAATTTGATCCTTTCTTTGATTACTGTAGACACATCGCAGATTGTGATGGGATGATATACACACACTCAGTGATTAAATTTTTTATTCGAAAAATTCGGTGATGATTTTTAATTAATATTTTAAAAGAACGGTCCATGACGATTAAAGAAAGGATGGTGTATCTCGTCTTAGCTTTTAAGGTGACGTGGGGATGGTGCTTAGGTTGTCGTTTTGTCCAAGTGGGCGAAAAGTTTGCATGACTCTTTAGGTAACACGACACTGTGGTCATGTGTTTGTGTCATTTACTTGAAGTTGGATTATTGAATCGTGTTTCCTACTTGCTTAATTTAGTGGTGATTTCGCATCCGTAATTGTTCCATTGAGTCAGAAAATCATTACCCAGCCCCAGGCTTCATGAACGAATAAGCATATATGCTATGTCTTTCACAATACAGAGCACCGAAGCCTGTGATGTTAGTGGCATTTCCCTTTATGTCAATGAAGAATTGATTACTTCCGTTAGAAAAGCATCCAGCTATTCATTCATACCTGTCATATATATCTCCCCCACGAATTTGTACAATTTGGTTGATTCTGGTGTTGGGTTGGGTGGTTTTGGTTGGGACGAAAATAGATTAGATAGCAGTGTACAAAAGCTTTACCAATTTTTCAGTACAGGTATTATCTAAACTTTCAAAAAAACTTTATTTTTTACGACAAATTTTTTTTGAAGACTAAATATTTGTGGTGATTTACTTAGCTCAACTTTAAAATTGAATCCCACACGCTACTAATTGAGGTTGGGTTTGTTCGAAATAAACAAAACTTGATTGTCATCCAATTCATGTTTTACACATCAGTTCGGGTCATAAACAATGACTACACCTATGATTATTGACGAAATTATGCATTCCTTGAAATTTTGTTTGTTCTAGACTTATGTCTTACAATTGTGTTCCCCGAATTCATTTGATTAATGCTTCCTCCATGCCCTATAGACAAAGGTAAAAAGCGACAAATCATTGCAAATTTCTTCACAGTGAATCACTCCAGTATAAGCCTTGTGGGCTATGTTAATTCTTTGCTTGAACAAGAAAGAAACACTTTTACAAATATCATCTGGATTGAGATTCCAACTAACGGAATTCTAATTAGTAAGAATGTATTAGTTGCATGTCTAAGTCAATGACCAATTTGTTGCTTAAAGAACAAATATAGCTTATGATGAATGGCAATTCCTAGTGGCAGTATTCTAAATAACAACTAACATTGGTGATGTACAGGTCTTCGTCAATGACCAATTCTTGAATTGGGACTCGGAGAACAGAATCAAAGTTCGGATTGTCTCTGCCAGGGCTTACCATTCGTTGTTCATGCACAACATGTAAGTGAAAATTAATTTAGCATTGCCAACAGTACTTGTAGCAATTGTTTCTCTCTTCTTCCTTCCATCCATCCATCCAGACAAAAGGTATAAGCCCGCCAGATAAGTGCCCTATCGTTGAAAGCCTTAATTTATACATAATATATATATACTGTACATAATATATATATATACATCCCTGCTGAATGGAGGAAGAGGTTCCCCCCAAGTAGTGCTTGTGAGTTTAGTATAGTGTACAATTGGATAACTGGGTGGGTGACAGGTGTATCCGTCCCACTCCTGAAGAGCTGGAGAATTTTGGTACTCCGGACTTCACTATTTACAATGCTGGACAGTTCCCGTGTAACCGTTATACTCACTACATGACATCCTCCACTAGCATAGATCTAAATCTTTCTAGGAGGGAAATGGTCATCCTCGGCACACAATACGCCGGGGAAATGAAGAAGGGTCTTTTCAGTGTCATGCATTATCTCATGCCTATGCGTCAAATCCTCTCCCTTCACTCTGGATGCAATATGGGCAAAGATGGGGATGTTGCTCTCTTCTTTGGACTCTCAGGTATAGTATCGCCCCATCAAAGGTTGCATCGGTATAATGTGGCTCCACACACCGTACCCTACCTTCCCTTACTCAGCCTTGCTCAATAATACACCACTGCTTCTGTTTCTGTTGTCAGCTATATATGCATGGATCTCTGTTTGTTTTACCTTCTTCTGTCTCTTCCTTTTCTACAATCCTAATGGATCCCTTTCTTCTCTTTTTTATCATTGTTTGGTTTAGGTACCGGAAAGACCACTCTTTCTACCGACCATAATAGGTATTTAATTGGTGATGATGAGCACTGTTGGGGTGAGAAAGGTGTCTCCAACATTGAAGGTGGTTGCTATGCCAAATGCATTGATCTCTCCCGGGAGAAAGAACCTGATATTTGGAATGCAATCAGGTTTGGCACAGGTATGAATCTCGCACTAACTTTAACTTGCTTAATCACTTCTACATGAGTAATGCATTTTGACTTTCTTTTATTTTTCTTTCAATTGATTGGCAGTGTTGGAAAACGTGGTGTTTGATGAGCATGAACGCGAAGTTGATTACTCTGACAATTCGGTTACAGGTAAGATATTCTCTTTTTGGAGGTTGACTCTCCAATTTTGATTGTGTAAGGACATGGATAGTTTCAATTAAATTATTTGCTGGATAGCGACAGCAATAGGACATAGCTGTGACTTGGTGTTGCCAATGAAATAGCTGACCTCATACTTGCAAGATGTAATTGAGAAGCAACATCTATTCCTATTATATACAATACCAGGTCACTTCTTCAAATTAACCTCCTGAAACACGGAAGAGATTAGGGAGAAATTGAATAATGAAGTGACATGCATGTGACAGATAAACAATTGAACATGAACGTTATTGGCTTTAATCAAGCAAGAGGACAAAACTTGGATGGGGATTTTTGTGTGCCGCGTGTAGATTTATCTTATAATCATCCATTACAACACATCCCTGATGATAATTAATATCATTGCTTTACAATTTTATTGCAGAAAATACTCGTGCAGCTTATCCCATAGAATACATTCCAAATGCAAAGTTACCTTGTGTTGGTCCTCACCCAAAGAATGTCATACTTTTGGCATGTGATGCATTTGGTGTACTACCACCTGTGAGCAAGTTAAACCTGGCCCAGACCATGTACCATTTCATCAGCGGATATACTGCTTTGGTAATGTTTCAATGACTAGCTATTCCTACCTTACTATTTATTTGTTATTTTGTTTCTTCTGTAATTCTAACCATCTTTTACTGGTAACAACTTCAGGTAGCTGGCACAGAGGACGGTATAAGGGAGCCACAGGCAACTTTTTCGGCTTGTTTTGGTGCAGCATTTATTATGTTACACCCTACAAAGTATGCAGCAATGCTCGCTGAAAAGATGCAGAAACATGGTGCTACTGGGTGGCTTGTTAACACTGGTTGGTCTGCTGGCAGGTGAGTAATTTTGTCATTGAAATTGAATTTCTATCTGATCCTACAAAATCTAGAACTCACCAAGTTCTCGCATATGTCAAACTGCAGCTATGGTCATGGGAGTCGTATTAAGCTACAATACACAAGGAAAATCATTGATGCTATTCACTCCGGAAGTCTACTGAATACAGAGTACAAGAAGACTGAAATTTTTGGACTTGAGATCCCCACCGAAGTGGACGGTGTCCCTTCAGAAATTCTGGACCCAGTGAACACAGTTAGTGATCCCAGAGCTATCTACCTTTTTATTCTATCCTTTGACATGGTTTTTTCTAACATTGGAGTTTTTTTTTATCGATTGCAGTGGTCAAACAAAAAGGCATACAAGGAGACACTACTGAAGTTGGCTGGATTGTTCAAGAAAAATTTTGAAACCTTCACCAACCACAAGATTGGCAAGGGCAACAACAACCTGACAGAAGAGATTCTCGCAGCTGGTCCAAACTTTTGAGACAATGTTGTGCAAAACGTGTGTAGTGTGGATGGGATTGTTAGGATGGTAGAAAAAAAGTGTAGTGTGGATGGGATTGTTAGGATGGTAGAAAAAAAATGTCGCTTAGAATAATATTGTAATTTTGGATGGTTCAGATTAACATTTCAAGTTTTTATAAAGAATTCAGTTTACATCAAGTCTTTGTTTGCAATTTTCTTCATTTTGCCACCTCCTTAAGCTTTTAACATTTTGTGTTGCAAACTACACTAAGTGTTTCCTTCTGCATCACACCACCATACGTCCCACTAGAATTATAATGGCTACGGGCCTCGTCTTCGATCGATTCTGATGTCAGTTATCTATGGCTCAACTTCGGAATCTTAGAAACAAAATGTTTATTCTATTCTGTTACACCTTCTCAATAAACAAACATAAAGAATCTATGGCGTCTTCTTTGATTTAGCATTGATTTAGCATACAAGATCATTATTTAACGGGTTTCGATAAGGTTGACACATGTAAAAAACACACAATCCAATAAATTAATATTTTAATCAAAACATTCACTTAAAATCCAATAAATTAATATTTAATAAATTAATATTTTAATCAAAACATTCACTTAAAATCCAATAAATTAATATTTTAATGAAATTTACTATACTTTTTAATTTAAAATATTATTATATTATTATAATAAGTGTTCAAATAGATATGGTTTATTTTATATGATTTACATTTTTCGGTATCAAATAATCTGTATCAAATAATATTTTCTTTATTTAAGTGACGCAGCCGGAGCCAGGAAATTATATGTCACAATCTGTTTACACCACTCGGTTGAATTGATTATGCGAGATATCTTAGTTGGAATGAGTTTTTTTTTTCTCTCATTTTGAAATGAAATTTTCCATTTTCAAAAAGTTATAAAATAGAAATTTAGCCTATATTTAATTAGTTTATAAGTTAATTTAACCTCTATAAAAATGTTTAGTAAAATATCCAAAAAAAAATGTTTATTTTTTTTTATGAACTTTTAAAGCTAGTTTGTACTTAAGGGTTTCTTACTTATTTAATTTTTTTATTTCAATATACTTTCTTATTATTCTTGATTTATTTTTACTTGTTATTATTTTTAATTATTGATATTGAATATTTATTTAATTATTATACTTTGTTTAGTATTTATTGGTTTTTTTTATATAATTTAAATTCAAAAAGGATTTAACATTATAAATTGGAGTGACTAATTCCAATATTTCATTACATGATGTGAAAGTTATTCTACCTTAACCTATAAAGTTTCTTCGTTCTTAGTTTTTCTAGTACACTTGTACAACTATCTCAACTTCACCTCATTTTGTATAGGTGTAAGAAAATTATGCTCATTCTCAACCCATAGAACATAAATCAAAAGGAGTAAAGACAACTTACCTCCTACTCAAAAAAACAATATTCTCTTTCTCCAAAATTGACCTATTTTTTTAACCTTTCATGACACTCACTCCCCTATCAGACAACCTCTATGCGTACAACTTGAGCTTGCATGTTATGTTTTTATTTATTTTAGAAACATCACAGATGAATATTCTCACTTTACAATATCCTTACTTTGCGTATTCATGCAATACACTCACAAGGTTTTTTAGAAACTTATGGAAGGAAATAATAATAACGGAAGGCAAAAGGTGGTACAAACTGATTGAACGTAATTGCACGAGATTGCAGAACGGTTGAACTTACATTCATATTGATTTACTTCAATAATATATATAATAAAAATATAAATACGGGAAGCTATAAAATATGAATATCAACAACTATGTAAACTGATCATTCATGCAATAATAACAAAAAATAATTCAAGGATAATAAAATCTGAATTAGTAACCAACATTTAAGACAAATAAAATCTGAATTAATAATCAACAAATACTTTGCTTACAAATTAAAAGCTTCACCTACTTAGACTTATCTCATAATTTGCTCTTTCCAATGAAGTAAATAAATTTTCAATTGTTAACTTATAATATATATTTCTTATATTATATAGACTGAGTGACCTCCCACCTTTCAAATCTACAAATATTCGTAACATTTTCACAAACATAAAAAAAAAAAAAAGAGTGCTCCAGCCATTCAATTTTTTTTAATACTTTGACAATCATAATAGATTATGAGAACCATACTAACCAGATTATTAAGGGGTGCATAATCAGTTATGACACAAATTGATACCTTGTGGCCAATTTGCTAACCATTCTCATGCACCTAGAATTTCAGGGTCAAATTTATAATTACCTATTCAATCCAAACTTTTCATACATTTCTTTATGGTTTATGGGGTATTTTCCCCTCCCTGGGTCAAATTTAAAATTACCTCTTCAATCCAAACTTTTCATACATTTCTTTATGGTTTATGGGGGTATTTTCCCCTCCCCTTCTTTTCTTTTCTTTTCTTTTATTTCAAATAAGTGCAAATCAAGTCAACCATACAAGAATAGTGATAACATTTTCTCAACCCTCAAATTCATTCTCTAGATATGTCCAACCAAACAAAGTGTTAATGTATACTTTGTCATAAATGAAAATGGTATACTAATTATCGGTTTCAATTACTCATTTTATTCGGAATTTAAAGAATATATCACGTTTAAATTTCATATAAAAAATATTAAAAATAATTTTTCAGTACAGAATAACATGTATTATAACAAGCTTCCTAAACATGTATTATAACAAGCTTTTTAACAAGATTTTGGTACTGTTTATTAATTTTATATAGAGAATAGGTTTCTTAACTTTAAAATATCTACTTTAAAAATCAGATTTATTAATAACAACTTTTAATTGACTAATAGTGTAACTTCTTACTTGTAAAATTATATTACCGTGAGTTAAAGTTAATATAGTTTGATTTTTATAGGATTTTTTAATAAACACATTAAAAAATAAAATAATTTTTACTTATTATTTTAGTATGTACTTAACGAGTAATTAGAAAATCATGTTAAAATTAACTTTAAAATAATTACTATAAATAAAATAATAAAATAAAGTAATTAAGATACATACACATATGGTAATTTGTAAGAAAAAAATCTTTCATCTCTAATTAATATAAACCATCTTAATTTTCTTTTCCCAAATAACATTAGTCAATAATCTTTTTTCATCTTTATATAAATAGGAGGCAATGTTTTTTTTGGTTTGAATAGAATCTGCTTACCAACAACATGTTCAAAAAGGTTAATAAACTCTTTCAAATTATTATTAAACATATCTATTTTCTGTTCCTCTTCTTTTCTTGTTGATCACCATCAAGTAAATATATGGTCTTACTAATTGCAAAATTGATATTTTTTTTGTCTTTTGAGTAAAGTTTTGAAATGAAATTCTCATTTCTCAGAGCATTCTCTTTCTTGTTAGAATAGAGCATTCTCTATCTTGTTAGAATAGTAATCAATTTTATTCATTTCAATGACCTTCTTAAGGAATTTATATCTTGAACTTGATAATCATCTGCTTATCATTCTATTGATTTCTTTCTTCCGTCGACAGTTGTTGTATGTGATTGGTTATGTCAATGTTATTCTCGATAGCAATTGTTTTTTCCTTAGGAGTGACAGGTAATATATAATTTTCATCTATGACAAAACATACATCAAAAGGATGGCACTAGGAGCTGGAGGAAAGTCACAAAGGCAAAAATAACCCAACTTTAGTTAAAATGAATTTAGTAATGTAAAAATTATGTAATTGCAACACAAATTCAGTTAAATATGATTAAAATAAATTAAACAAAGTTGTTTCATCTCACACACACACTTTTTTTTATTTCAATGTTTTGATCACAAAACACTTTTTTAAGATAACTAATTCAACTAACCTCTATTTTTAAGAAATTACTTATAATTTTTCTTAACACATGGTCATGGGTACCGGCATATAATAGGGTATCACATAGTACCAAATCATCAAAATACCTTCAACTATCTCAAAGCATTATGACACTCAAACTTTGTATAATCAACACCACGTGAAACAAAACATAACCCATAGCTTCAAGCAATATATATAAGAAGTTGAAGTTGATATCAATTGAAATTACATTGAACAACACACAAACCCTACCCTGAAGTAATATAATGCATAAGTATAATTCAATTGATGCCAAAAGTATATATCAAACAATACACAAGTTACAATTCTTAAACAATATAATGAATCGACTAAAGTTGCAACTCTTTATATTATAAATAACACTGTGTCAAAGCAACATATGACTCAATTATGTACTAAACCATTATAAACAACAATTATACCACCTAAAAATACTTAACAATGCTTTCCATACTACTAGAATGTTTAAGAACCTTGGAATGTGATTGACATGACTGTAATATTAATAAAACAAAGACGACCTAAGCATCACATCGATATACTTAAAAATTTAGGTCCACAGATCCATAAGCATATTTATGTGTGTGAAGAATTACAATGTTATATAATCATTACATTTGGAACATATTGCAAATCCCTTTCTCTCCTATAAACAACCATTCTATTTGTCATCCAAAAGAAACTCATAAAACACGTGAAGTTTTATGTTTTCATAGTAATTCTCAAAGTCTTTATTCTTCATTGTAATAATTTAGGTATGTTCAAAACCCTCATTTATTCATTAATGTTTCTTATTTCTTTTTATACATCCTAAGTGATACAAACCGACAGATGACTAAGGACACAACAAACACTTCCCAAAAGGGTCAGTCATCTAAAGATACAAAGTCAGGGGTCCAAATAGCAAAGATAGGCTAGAATAAAGTGTTTTTAGCATAATAGGGGGTGTAGTTATCATTTTAGCTTGTTCCTAGCTCTTTAGGAAGACAATTTGACCTAGTTTCTATAAGGACAAGCCTAGGATGCAGGTTTGACTTAGTCAAACCCTAAGACAACCCCTTTACTCATTGTATTTTACAAGTTGAATTTGAATGAAGTAAATAAACTCTGCACAAATTGTCTGAGCTTTTAGTGAGGCTTACACTAGTGCAGAAATGTAAAATAAATGCGGCTATTTTACATTTACAAATGCGGTCATAGAACCGCATTTATAAATTAGATTTACAAATGCAGTTACTTAAAATAACCGCATTTGTATATTATTCTGAATGAGGGATGAGGGTTAGGGGTTTAGGATTTACGAATGCGGTCTTGGTAAAAACCGCATTCATAAATCACATTTACAAATGCGGTCT
>Ga0123342_1003602_pt1 | contig 24701 bp, 14 predicted proteins | sample Turbeawhitnodule_FD_89960 | JGI IMG/M metagenome (GOLD analysis project Ga0123342, IMG submission 89960) | Root nodule microbial communities of legume samples collected from Mexico - Turtle bean Mexico white nodule | ecosystem: Host-associated > Plants > Roots > Nodule | place: Mexico: Nepantla... | reverse complement strand
GAAAAAACATCTCCAATTCACACAAGATAACAACAATTTCATTTTGAAGTTCATCTAGTTTTGATGGATCAATGACTTTACAACAAATGGAAGAGAAGAATGAGCACAAACGGGTTATGGTATTTCTAACATTTTTTGATAAGATCCCACGGATAGCTACCGACAACCCAATTAACTTCAAACCTTGCATTGACACTAGGCTCTTCACATTTGAGGAATGTCCTTGTGACACTTTCACACCTTTTAGACATTGAAAAAAACTAATTTTTTCATCTTTTGACACGGTGTAACAGGTTGGGGGCAAATATGTACGCTTACCCATTTCTATGGGTGCCAACTCGCCTTGTATGTTCATCTCAATCAAATCTAAACGAGCATTTAGACCATCCTTCGTCTTCCTGTTAATGTTAAGAAGTGTACCAATTAATCTATCACACACATTCTTCTCAACATGCATTACATCTATACAATATCTGACTTCTAACCTCGACTAATACGGAATATCAAAGAAGATTGATTTCTTCTTCCAAATGTTTGTCACAGATGACTTTTTTTTTTACTTACCGAAGGTGTAGTCTATGTTATTTACCTTTTCGTAAACCTCAACACCAGTTAATGGAATTGGTGGACCACTAGTCTCTTGGTGCCCATTAAAGGCATTTTTCAACCTCCGGTAAGGATGATGACTTCTAAGAAACCTCTAATGCCGAAGATATACTGTCTTTCTTCCCTGTTTCGATTGTTGAGAAGATATATCAGTGTCTTCTTCGCATATTGGACATGCTTTATGACCCTCAACACTATAACTTGATATGTTACCATATGCCGGAAAGTCATTGATGGTGCAAAATAACATGGCATGAAGCTTGAAAGTTTCATTACCAAATTCGTCAAATACTTCAACACCCTGGTCCCACATTAACTTCAAAAATTCAATTAGGGGACTTAGATAAACATCTATGTCATTCTTTGGCTGTTTCGGACTGGATATCATCATAGACAACATCATGTATTTTTGCTTCATGCACAATCCAGGAGGTAAGTTGTAAATAACTAGTAAAACAGACCATGAACTGTGATTTGTACTCATATTACCAAACAGATTCATTCCGTTTGTAGCTAAACCAAGTCAGATATTTCTTGATTCTTTACCAAACTTTGGAAACTCATCATCTAATTTCTTCCATTGAATAGAATCAGCTGGATGTCGGTACATGCCATCACATTTCCTCTCATCTGCATGCCATTTGAGATTCTTAGCATCGTTTGGGTTTGCAAACAAACGCTTCATTCTTGGAATGATGAGAAGATACCACATAACCTTCATTAGGGGTCCATGCTTTTCTATATCTTCAATAGTATCATCATCTTTTTGTTTCAACTTATAACGTGATAACCCACACCTCGGACAACTTTTCAAGAATTCAAAATCTTTCCGGTATAATATACAATCATCAGCACATGCATGTATCTTTTAATACTCCATACCCATTGGACAAAGAATCTTTTTGGCCTCAAAATTACGATTAGGTAGAGTATTTCCCTCTGGAAGCATATCCTTCAACAACTAAAGCAATTTCGTGAAGCTTTTATCAGTCCATCCATTTATTGCCTTCAAATTCATCAATCTTAACACCGCCGACGACTGTGTGAAGTTAGTTTATACAAGATACAATGGAGTCTCTGCATCGCTTGCCATACTTTCATATCCATGCGCTTCTGCAAAAGACTCAACTCCCGCATCACGAATCATGTCCTCCAATCGATCAACATCTACATCATCATGTACTGCATCATCTATGGTGGACCCCACATATTCTTTAGTTACGCAAACATGTGGTAAATTTAACAATTCACCATGCCATGTCCAAGTTTTATAAGATTGAAGAAACCCATCACATAGAAGGTGCTCCCTCATTATCTTAACATCCGGTATCCTTCCATTTAAACAGTTAACACACTGACACCTGATCTTTGCTCCATCATGACCAATATTAATCGCATTACGTTGTGCAAATTGTATAAATTCTTCAACTTCTCTTTCGTACTCATCACTTATGCGAAGAGAATTAATCCAATTTCGATCCATTCTATTATGAAATAGTCATGCAAGTGATTTTTAATCAGTGTTCTACCTAATGTGTTTGCCGAGGGTCGAACACCATCAGACTTAATACCAGCACATATCAATTGCCGAGGGTGTTCCACCCTCGGACTCAATACAAACACGATAATTCTATTCTAAACTAACAACTAACATAATATAAATTAAAATTAAAATAAACACTAAATAATATAAATTTTAAAGAATAAAAATTATAATACATAAAAAAATTCATAACATTAAAAAAAAATAAAAAAATACAACCAACCTTGTGTGTGAAGGCAACGTTGCCAAGGTGGCACGACGGTGGCAGCAGACAAAGCGGTGGACGCGAAAGCAACGATAGAGCACACTAGCAAGAAGAGAGGAACCTACGAAGGCAATGCAACAATATCAATGAAGGCAATCCAACGGTATGTATGTACGAAAAATACATTGGTGAAGAAGAAATAGAGCTCACAAACTTACCACGAAGGCACAAACACTTCAAGAAGAGAGGAACGCGAAGCGCAAATGAGAGCACAGTCCAAACGCAAAACGCTTCTAGAGAAAGAAAGAGTAGTGAATGACGCTCTTCTGAAGTGAAGTTAGGGTAAAAAAGAGTTACGAGGACGGCTATTTGTAACAGCCGCACTCGTAAATCAAGCGCTTTGATTTACAAGTGCGACTATAATAAAAGCTTCACTTGTAAAACAAGCGCTTTGATTTACAAGGACGGTGCGTCTGTTCGTTAAACCGCACTTAATAAGGAGCCCTTGTTTTACCTTTCTGCACTAGTGTCAGTTTTTTTTTTTTTTTCTCATCTCTTTGTATTTATTTGTAAATTTGTTCTGTAACTGCTATAGAGTTTCCGTGAGAATTTATTTTAAGTATATTTTAACTTAAGAAAAATTATTTAATAGATTAAATTGGACATTAAATTCGGAAATAAATGAAACTCAAGTCTTACGTAACTTTATCAACAAATTCAGTTTGATTCTTCTACCTAAAGACTAATCAAACTATATTTTATATAATTGGTGGATGTTATAGTTTCTTTATCTATATTTATATATAAATAGAATTAGTTTATGTTTTCAATTTTTTTTCATATTTTATTTTTATATTAATATTTAATTTTATTATTTAAATTTTTTATATTTTATTTTCATATCAATGTTTATATTAATATTTAATTTTATTATTTAAATTTTTTATATTTTATTTTCATATTAATGTTTAATTTTATCGTCGCTCTTTCTCACTTTATTTTTCTTCTTTCTCAAATATATTGAAACTCAATAACATGACTCTTTCTTTATGTCTTTTATGTATACACATAGATTTATATTTCATATTATATTTCATTTAAATAAATATAAATATATATATATATATATATATTAATAGTAAAAATAAAAAATAAAATGGACGGAGATTCCCAACTAGTCATAATAAATAGAATAAATGTCTTTTCTAAATTGAAATTATGCATTAAATCCTAGCTAATACTTTAACTAGGGGCCACCTAAAGGGAATTGTGCATCATGGCAAAATGTTCTAATCGATAAAAGTAATCAATCACTGCCCAATCACTTCCCTTTGGCATCAATCCAAAACCATAAATACATATGAAAGAGTTCCTAAACAAATCAAATGTAGATACTCTTATTTTTTTCCTCAACCTTTGTCCCTAGATATCTATTTTCCTATCAATAACAAGACACATATCCTATCTTCTATGATTCGTGGGATCCTTCCATTAACTAATCAATTACTCATTAACTGTTTTTTAAGAAATAAAATAACTAATATTTTATAATATGTAAGTATGATGTATAAAATAAAAGCCTGTTTTAATATATATATATTACATAATAGATATTGTTTTTAAATATATAATTTATATTATAATAGAAATTTATGATAATAACACAATCTTTTAATAATAACTCCTAAAAACACTTTTATTTAAAATAAAGCTTTAGATTTATACTATATTAGCAAATTTTTAACATTTTTATGTGTCACAAAGAACTCATTAAGAGCTTTTGATAATTATCATGTGATTATTGAAAAATTTTAAGAAAAAAAATCAACAACTCTTTAAAAGATGGAGAAAAGTTCAAAATGTGGTCGTAACTAGAAAACTTAACTAGAGAGGCCAAAGGTTCAACTTTGTGAGATTCATAGTGTGAAAAACCCAAAGGAACTCGAGAAACAATTAGACACCATTAGGATTGGTAACATGAAGATTCATGTTAATATACCAAAATACTATAAAAAGTATAAATGTAATATCTTACAAAAAATATTACAAGAAAATTATTAAATAAAAACTAATTTTAGGGACCAAAATAATTAGTTATTATTTGATTAAATTAGATACCATTTTATAAATTAAAAAAAATTATTGATATCTAAAGTAGTTTCTATTATTAATAAAAATTTATAAAATAATTTTTAAATTGGTTACCAAGATTTTAGTTACTAATATTTTATATTATAAATTAGTCTTTACAAGATTATTAGAGACTAATTTAGAATATAAAGTAAGTAGCTAAAACCTTGGTAACTATTATATACTAATTTAGAAACTATTTTATAAACTTTTATTAATAATAGAAATCGCTTTAAATACGAATAATTTTCTAGTTTCTATAATAGTATATAGTATCTAATATAGTCAATATAATGACTAATTATTTTTTGTTTTTAAATTCGATTAGTATTTAATGATTTTGTTATAGTGAAAAAGATAAAAGTGCAAAGGAGGAAACTAAGATGCAAAACTTTTGTCAGTACAAGTTTTTTTTTTTTTAATCAGCGGTCACTAGAAGGTAAGGAAAGGAAGAACAATGACAAAAACAAATGGTCAAGTTGCAGGCAATGAATCGAGTGTTACTACATGGATGAGAACAAATTTTGGAGTGAAGGAGGAGGAAAAAGTGTGGCTTGAAGACAACTATGTAGGAGACTGCATACAACTTGTAATATTGATTCAATATGAGAGAGGTTAATTCTAAATGCGATGAAACACATATGGGTAAGGCAGTTAAGGGATGGTACTGTGATATTAAAGAGTGATGAGGGGGAGCGCAGTGGCAACGTAATAGAGCAACATTGTGAATGATTTTCGATTTTCATTGAATTTATCATCCTTTTGTTTAAGAACTTGATAATAAGGAAATTATATGGGTTAAGGGCAGAGGGTTCCAGTTTCCTACAGGGGCATGCGTGTTTTGAGAAAGCACCGGCAGTAATGGATACCTTGGTATCAATTGATAAAGCAATTAAGAATTGGGAAGAACTTGAACATGCAAGATTATGTGTTTGTATACTCGATCAGATGTAAAAACTATAAAGAAGATGAGAATTAATGGCATTATATATCAGTTCTTGATTGAGGAAGAAAGAAATTATTGTGCATTGTCCATGCAGTCATTGGAAGAGGAGACATCATCAAAAGAATGACTTGAATTGCTTGAACCAAAATCTTACAATTAAATGAATCAATATTAAAGGAGAGGGTAGATGAAACAACCCAAAATCAACACCAATACTAGAAAACAAGGAATTAATAACGAAACTGAAAATGTTTATTCTAGTGAACTAAACGTCCACCCCTGTCTATTGGTAAGTGCCAAAGGTTCCAACAGAATTAAAGGAAACAAAATAAGAGATTCTTATTCTATGCAGCTGTAAACCTAAGGTTTCCCATTGATCATAATCTCAATCACCTGTGAAGAAGGTTAAGCAATTTAGAAACAGAGGAAGATGCAAGCAAGGCAGGAAACCATTCAGAAGGAGGGAAGGGACTCACGTTTTGCCTGCCCTCTCTCTTGCTCCCCACCCCTTATATTCACGTAGTCCTTTTTTCATTTGGGCCCAACCGTTTCCTTTTGGATCTTCTTAATCCATCCACTTATGAGAAGTTTGTTACACCCTCCTGGCCCACATGTCTCTACTGACGTGTATTTTCATTTTGGGCATATTGTTACGTTGTATCATAACCCCCCTCCATGAAATGGACCTTGTTCTCAAGGTCCACTAATTGTGGCAACTGGTCATGCAACAGTTCGTCTGGTATCACCTACTGGTGTGGGTCTTCAATACATTTTTTTAAAAGTGATATATGAAATATGGGATTTATGCGGACAGTCACGGGAAGCTGTAACTTGTATGCCACCGGGCTTATGCGTTCAAGTATGGGGAAATGGGCCAAAAGACATCATACTCAACTTTTGATTTTTGCGTGAAGCCACATAGATTTGGCGATATGGTTGGAGCTTGACAAAGACATAATCTCCCACAACTAGTTACACCTCTTTCCTTTTACCATCTGCATAGGCTTTCATCTTGTGTTGTGAGCGATGCAAATTATGCTTAAGTTGATCCAGCAACATGTCACACTCCTGTAACTGTTGGCTTACAATGACTTCATCATTGAGAGAAGATGTATACCTTAAAATCTGTGGGGGGTCACGACCAAATATTGCACGATACGAGGTCATTCCTATTGCTGAATGAAAAGCAGTATTATACCAATAGGTAGCCCATGGTAGAAGTTTATACCAAGATTAAGGTGTGTGTTGAGTGAAGCACCAAAGATACATTTCCAAACATCTATTTAAGACTTCGGATTAACCATCAGTTTGTGGATGGTAAGAAGAACTCATAGCTAAGGTTGTTCCTTGAGATTGAGGTATTGCCAAAACTTACTAATAAAATTTTTGTCTTAATCTGAGACTAGAAAATGAGGTATGCCATGAATTTTGAGGGCATTTTGGACTAAAACGCCAGCCACCATGTGGGTTGTATGCGAAGCCAGAATGGGTATGAAATAGGAAAATTTTGAAAGTCTATCAATGACCACCATGATTATTGAGTACCCATGTGAGAGAGGTAACCCTGTAATGAAGTCCATCGCTATATCTGCCAAATTTGAGTAGGGATGGGTAATGGTTGAAGAAGTCCAGCCGGGGGTTGAGTGACATATTTGGCTTGTTGACATATGGAAAAAGATCGAACATACTCCCTAATGTCATGATTGAGGCCCTTCCAAAAAAATTGAGCGGAGATATGGGCTAAAGTACGTTGAATGCCAGCATGACCGCTTATGGGTGAGTCGTGAAATTCTTTAAGGAGTAGTTGTTTAATATTTGACTAAGCTGGAATGAATAACCGATCTTTCCAAAACCATAAATCATCGTGCTTAACCAAGAATTTAGGATCAATGGTGGTTGTTGGAAATTCTAGCAAGGGATCATAATGTTCTAGTTCGTGACGCAATTGGTGGAGAAAGTCAAATTGGAGACTAGAACAAGAAAAGAATGCTTGAGACAGGGCATCTGCTGCTTGATTATCTTTACCTCGTTTATATTCAATCGTAAAATCAAACCCCAATAGCTTTGGAAGCCATGTTTGCTGCACTGGTGTTTGAATGACTTGAGCTTGCATTTCTTTGAGACTTTGATGATCCGTTTTGGTAACAAATTTGTGACCAAGTAAGTAATGACGAAACTTGGCAACCACCTTTGTGATGACATGCATTTCCCTAGCGTATGCAGATTTTTGTTGCATGCGAGGTTTCAATTTCTTGGAAAAAAATGCTATATGATGATTATTTTAAGTAAGCACAACTCCAATCCCAAGAGAAGAAGCATCAGTTTCCAATACAAATAACTGACTGAAATTTGGTAAAACCAGCACAGGTGCATGTGTCAATGCTATTTTAAGAGTAGTGAAAGCTATTTCAGTATGTGCAGACCAACGAAAAACATCTTTCTTCAACAGATCCGTAAGTGGTGCAACAATAATGGCAAAATTCTTAATAAACATGCGATAAGCTGGTGAGATCAAGAAAAGCTTGAAGTTGTTTCACTGTAGTGGGAATTGGCCATTGTTTGACAATTGTGATTTTAGATTCATCCACATGGACACCCTCCTCTGTAACCACATGACCTAAATATTCAATTTTTAAAAAAGAACATTTGGAGAGTTTGGCGACTTAGGAGTGTTGGTGCAACAATTTGAGAACCTGGGACAGATGATCAAGATGAGTAGTCCAGTTTGGACTATAAATCAAAATATCATCGAAGAACACAAACACAATTTTTCGTAGAAAATCAGAAAAAATAGAATTCATGAGGGCTTTGAAGGTAGCTGGGGCATTTGTCAACTCGAATGGCATGACTAACCATTCATATAAACCATGATGCGTTCGAAAGGCGATCTTATGGCGATCGGTAGGTTGCACCAATATTTGATGATAGCCAGAACGCAAATCTAATTTGGAGAAGAATTGAGCTCCAAACAATTCATCCAATAATTCATCGATTGTGGGCATAAGAGACAAATCCTTGATGGTGACTGCATTAAGGGTTCGATAATCTGTACAAAAGCGCCATGTACCATCGTTCTTTTTCACTAGTAGCATTGGTGAAGAGAAAAGACTAAAGCTGGGTTGAATGATACCTTCGGCCAACATCTTCGTGACCAATCGTTCAATCTCGGTTTTCTGACTATGAGGATAGCGATAAGGACGCACTCACACTAGGGTAATATTGGGTAGTAAAGGTATGACTGTGTGCACGAGAAGGAGGTAATCCATGAGGTGGTTGAAAAATAGTCTTGTATTTATGCAGCAACACCCTGATGTCAGGGTCTAATGCAAAAGGTAAAGTGCACTAAGTTGAATCAGATTCCTCTAGAGAACTCAGTTGTAACGTGTATAATTCTACAATTGCACCAGTCACCTACAAGCGTTTGAATTGATGAAACTGAGCGAGACTAGCTTGGTTGCTAATGTCGCCTTGTAATGTAATTACAGCGCCATCCATATAAAATGTAATGAAGCGTTGATTATAGTTAACCAGATGTGTGTCTAGCGTAGCAAGCCATTAAGTGCCCAAAACCAATTTTTGCAGCAGCAATTGAAAGTAAATAGGCTGAAACTCGTAAGCAATGACCTTGAATATGATTTGGAATGTTATGAACTTGACCTTCACAGGCCAACTATTCCCCATTCCCTACTACCACTTGAAACAAAGGTGTTGGATGAACTGTTAACTTGAGAAATTTGACAAGTCTAGGTTGTATGAAATTATCCGAGTTGCCTCCATCTAGAAGAATTTGGGTTTCTATCTTATTAATATACCCTGTAAAATGGATTGTTACTCTGGCTGCTGTGCCCTTCAAAGCATGGTACTAGAGGTGATCATCGAAGCCATATCTGGTGGAGTGATTGCGGCTAATTGAGGATAGTCTAACTCAGCAACAAGGTCGTCCACTTCTTTTGTCGCTTGCAGAAGGAAATAGTGTTTATTGGCACACTTATGAGTTGGAGAATATTCATCGCATGTAAAACACAAGCCCTTTTCTCTACAAAATTACTGGTGATAATTTCTTGAGGTGACTAGGTTTTGACGGTGTAGGCAAAAGAGGATAAGTAAGGTTGGATGAGGGAGGAGGTATGAACGTTTTCTCCTAACTTTGGGATTTGGGGGATATAGGGTGATAGGTTGATTTCAGGGAGAAGGATGGGTAACGAGGCCGAGGTGAAGGAAAAAGAGGAACCGATTTTTCCTCAAACAGTTTGGCTAACACAATTGCCTGGGATAAGGATTGAGGTATCCGTTCGATAACCTCTTTTCGCAAAAAGTGTGTCAAATAAAATCATTGACCATAAAAAATATGCATTCATAGGAGAAAGAAGTGTATTAAACAGTTGGTTGTTGCAAATGAAGTGATGGATGAAATAAGAAGGAAAAATAGAGGTGAGATTATCCTAAAAGTGGATTTTGAGAAAGCATATGACTCGGTAAATTGAGACTTCCTCTACTATTTGATGAAATATTAGGTTTCAGTAAAAAATGGATTAAGTGGATAAAGAGTTGTTTGGAATCTTAGTCTGGGTTAATGGTAGTCCAGCACAAGAGTTTAGTTTATGTAAAGGATTGAGATAAGGGGATCATGTAGTCCCGTTTCTATTTTTAATAACAATAGAAGGTTTAGTCAAGAAAACAGGAAAAAAACATGTTTTAGAAGGGATTAATGTTGGAAACAAAGAAGGTAGAAGTAAATATATTGTAGTTTGCAGATGATACAATCATTTTGTGAGGCTAAAAATCAAAACATTCTAGTAATAAAGAGAATTCTCCATTGTTTTGAACTTGTGTCTAGACTCAAGGTAAATTTTTATAAGACTAAGATAGAGGGAATAAGGGTAAATTAAAACATTTTAGGTTACTCTAAATTATAGTATTATGGTAATTCCTTTTACATATTTAGGTCTACAAGTAGAAAGAAATCATAGAAGATGCAAATTTTGGCAGACCATGATAATGAAAATTACGAAGAGGTTAGCAAAATGGAAGGCAAAAAGTATATCTTTTGTGGGGAGAATTACTCTAATAAAATATGTCCTTTCAACTCTACATATTTCTTTTTACCTCTCTTCAAAATGCCTTCTAGAGTCAAGAAAAAAAATTAGAAAAATTCAAAGGATTTTTTATAAGAGAATAACATGGTTAAATGGAAAAAATATTTGTAAGCCTAATGAAGAGGGGGGTTATGGGTAAAAGATATAAAACTCTTTAACTTCCCTACGTTATATGCAAATTCATTGTTTAAAGAGATTACTCTAGGGGAGACTATCATCTAGAAAGAAAAATATTTAGGAATGGAACATGAAATGGAGACGAGAATGGTTTGAGTGGGAGAAATCACATGTGTTTATTTTGATGCAGAGCTAAGAACAATGTGTCCTAGATAGAGAGAGGGATGATGTTTGACTTTGGAAGAAATATGAACACTAACATATACCGTGAAATTTTTATACAAGAAATTACAAAATGGATTAGTAGGGAAAGGTGCTAAATTGTACATTTTTTTTTAGAAAATCAAAGCTCTACCATCTTCCCAACATTTTGTATGGAAAATGTAATTGAATAAAGAACCAACGAGAGATAATCTACTAGTTAGAGGGATAGAAGTGAAAAACAAGATATGTGTTCTATGTGGTAGGGATGAAGAGTCAGTAAGCAACCTATTTTTTAGCTATAAGTTAGTTGAAAATATCTAGCATAATGGTGATGTAGACTGGAGTTTCTACGATATATCAAATCTTTCAAGTAACCATTTTTTTTTTTCATTTTAAACTCCTATGATTAAGTAGTAAAGGTAACTATGGGTGGAAATGTATGTGGATCGCCATAATATGGAATATGTTAGATCCACACAAATAATAACATCTTTAGGAAATGTAAGATAGATGTTGAGGAGGTATCCACCTTGGCACAAATTAAGGCTTGGGCTTGGATCACTAATAAATATCTAAAGGCCAAATTTACATATTTTGGTTGGTTCTTTACTCCAACTACATGCTTAAAATATCTATATGCCTAATTTGATTTTAAAGGTTTGAAATGCTTTTGACAACATATTTATGAGGATTAAATTATAAGAATAATGACATCAAAAGAAGACTAAAGGAAGACAAAATAAAAGAGTTTATTGGAGAGTTTTTGTTCAGTGCCATACATGGTTGGTTTAGATTGTTGGATGTTATGCCAAATTTGAATACATTGTCCCAACCTTATTTCTGGTACTATCTAAACTATAGCCTTAAAATGTGGAGGATCAACATGGCTAGGTAATCTTATAAGGAAGTTTGGGAGTTAGGTAATATGATAAGAAGATGGGACCTTAGACTGTATAGGTTTTGTTACTATGCACTTGTTGTTGCAAAGTTTTAGTTTGTGTTAGAGATTTGCTTAATTGTGCAAGATAGGCTCATATTGAAAGTAGTTTTTGAGGTTTAGGATGCCTTTTTTTATTTATTTTGCTTTGTTTATTGTATATATATGTGTACACAAGTTGGAGCATCTAAATACTTTATATTACTATAATTTTTTGTTGATAAAAAATTAAAAATTTAAAAGATATGCTTAATAATTATTAAGAAAACAAAATTTAAGTCTAAGTCAACCATATAAAATTGACTTTGTAAGTTAAGATTTATTTCCACTTATATAAAATCGATAATAAATAGATAGTATCAGTTTTAGGGTTTAGGTTATTTCCACTTATGATTAATGAATAGTGATACTTTGCAAAACTAACTAGGTAAATTTTAATAGATGATCAATGATCACCTTGTTGTATTTTAAAAAAAAAATTAAGGGACTTAATTAAATCTTAAAAATACCATATTGATACCATATTGTTGTATTTTTAAAATTGAAAGAGTTATAATTAAATATTTTATTAATAAATAGACAAGTTAAAAATAAATAAATAATAAAATAAAAAGGTAATGACGACAAGAAGATAACGTACCGATAAAATACATTTTATATAAATTTAGACAATTATTTAAATATCTACTAATGATCGAAACAAAATTTGTTTGTGTTGTGTAGAAATTGAGAAGATAAATATTTCTTCATTTAATCAGACACTTAAAACTCTAAGTTTTTAATTAAATAAACATATGTAAAAGTAAATGATACCTTGTTACATTATTTATTAATACTAGACACTTTCCATTGCAGTTCTTGCTAGTATTTGGATCCACACTTTTCACACACAAACCAATATTATATATTCAAAGTCAATTATAAATTAATCTTCAATCTGTTTTAAACAATTATTAGTTCAATTGAATATAATATTATATGTTAAAAAAATTAAAAAATATATGTATTCAAACTTCATCTTATATGTGTGCTGATAAGTTGGCTAATTTAGAATTTATTCATAGAGAATCATTTCATTGGTATAATAGGCTTCTTAGAATTCTTTATTAATAGGTATAGTTTACCTATGTATCGTTTTTGTTAACATATGAGTTTTGGTCTAATCCTCCCATATTTTTGTATTTTCTTTATTTTTCCTTTTTTTAATAATATTTTTTTCATGTGATGACAAATGATTGTTGTTACTTGAGGTGTCAGTCTAACTCATATGTCAAGTAACATAGTGATGTCTAACATGAAAGTTTTTTATATAAAAAAAAACTTCATCTTAAAATTCACTTCCAAAATGATATGATAGTTTATCTCAAACTACTAAGAAAGAAAAGTCTAACTCAACATTATAAAATCGGCTAAAAGAAGAAGTTTGCACCCACTTATATATTATGAAATACCTTTATCTCTAGTCGATTTGGAATTTTCAACACACACCCCTCACGTCGAAGTCGTATGTGAACTATATATTTATGGGTGGTCTCATAGTGAGTGACCTACTAAGTCCAATAAACTCTCGATAAAATAGACTTTAAATTATTCTAATATCATAATAAGAAGTGAATTTAAAGTTTAACTCAACCTTACAAAACCGACTTATAATATAAATTTTGTTATCACTTATATGAAATGTTCTTTATCTCTATAGATAAATCTCTAATATTTATTGAGTTTATGATATTCCTAGTTAACAAATTACTATTCGATCACTCAATTACCTTTAATCTCACATTTAAAATGTCTCACCCACCTTTAATCTTATGTATAAGATGTCCAATCCTTAATACCTAAAAAATTAATTTCTTTATATCAATCTCATAAGATTAAATTAAACTTAAAATCAACTTCTAACAACATTCTCACAAAACAAATTATAATATATTATTGTAATAACTCGCACGAACATAAAAAAAAAAATCTACAAAAAGTCAAAATAGCACAAATTAAAGCAACTCCTTTGTCTTTTCAAAACAAAATAAAGAAAAAACACACGTTAATGGTGTACTTGTAGCAACCCCGTGACGTCCTTCTTCTCGACCACCACCCAATGAAACGTTCTTAATAATTTCGTCTTCTTCTCACAAAAAATTAAAGCAATGGAATCTCACTTGGTGATGTCTTGTTGTCCATCCTCACTATAAACAAATTCAAGTCACATTCTGTGGTTGGGATTTATACAAAAGTTGGTTCCGTGCTCCATGATCACGATTGGATAACGTAGGTAATGTTACTATTTTCTTTGTGTTTTTAGTTGTACTAATACTGTTAACTCTCCTTTTTCATGAAAACCAAAGAAGTTTATATATTTATAGAACCAAAGGACACTCAAATTCATATGCATATAATATAAATTTTCAACTCCACACAAAAAGAATATGAACACATTATTATACAGATTTTTAAATATCTAAAACATATCACTTGACGAATGACAAACAAATACATTGTTCTTTTGATGTGATCCAACTCAAATCTAATAAATTTATTAGATTTGATACCTTATCAAGATATATCATTTCCCCCCTTTTCAACAAAGTTTAAGGTTGAAAACTTAAAGCGATTGCCAACTTCCTATTATTTCCTTCCTTTTGAAAAAGGTTTACAATGTTATAATCAATAAGAAAGAAATCAATAGTTGCTAATCCAATCAATATATTGATGATGTGCATCCACATAGAGAGATAGTGTAAGAGAGAAAGAAACAATTATTAGAACCTTCTAAAATAATATATTGCAAATAGAAAATATCAACTCTTCTTTTTGATAGTTTTCTAGTTTAGGATTTAGGGTTTATATTTGATAGCATCTCCATCATCTGAATGAGTTTTTTCTTTGAAATTTGGGTCAGAGTTGGTAGAAGCTATTAGAAGTAATGTGTCAAAGAGGTCTCCATTGGAGTAATGGATTCCTTGGAGTTGTCACGAAGAGTGTGGAGAGTGATTGGTTCGACCATATCACTTGGAAAGGTGAAAGATAAGACGAAATATGTCTATTCTAGAGAGGTTTAGACAAAAGAGTGTTTAGGCTTGCAATTTGACAACATAACACTCATATATTTGATCTATCTTTTCGTGAGCCAAGCACCTCAATTTATAGGGGGAGAGAGCTGAACATTTTGGAGCTAAAATTTGAAAATTCAAAACAAAAAATCTCCAATGAGAAGGTGTCGTACGGAGTCATACTTTCCATGTTTAGCTCACACCTTCTATGTTAAATCCTCTCCACTCCTAGGCTGTCTTGTGGACGTCCATGTGCTCCATGCAAGGGTAATTTTCGTCCTATATTATATCCTAGACGTTCTAGGTTTACATTGGACTTAAAGAAGCCCAATTGTTACCCTAACTAGTCACTTTTAACCCTAATTAGACCTATTATACTATTAGCCCAAATACAAGCCTAAAAACCTATGTTACTTGGCCTAAATATTTGGTCCAATTATTTTATTCTTCTAGGCCCAATACATGGACCATGAAATCCTAAATAATTTTATACAATTTATTTAAGCTAAAACTTGGCCCAAAAATAATGTTGACTAGTCAATTGAAACTCAGTCTTCTTGTGTTCTTCTGACCAAAACTCTAGTTTATGATTTTATGAGTTGGAGGTCTTATTGGATATTCTTTGTACATTCCTTCATCCTAGGATTGTCCTCTTGATTGTGCCTAAAAAAATAAACAAAAGTCCAATTAGACCCATATTTGCAAATAAGTCCATAAACAAACTCTAGGTCTTCATCCTCCTTATTATGTGGTTGGATGTGGTTGGGGGCTCTGTCATCATCATCATCATCATTATTATTATTATGATATCCTCCTTCAATATTAATAAAATTTCTAAATTAATTTTTAAATTCATATTTAATTAGCTACCAATGTTTTAGTTGGTAGCTAAAACATTGGTAGTTAATTAAATACCAATTTAAAAATTAGTTTATAAAATTTATAAATAATAGAAACTATTTTAGATACCGATAATTTTTTTAGTCTATAAAATCGTATCTAATTTAGTAAATATAGTAACTAATTATTTTTGTCTCTAAATTTGATTTCTATTTAATGATTTTCTTATAATGATATAATTAATGTTTAAATAATATATCATTCAAAATTCAATTAATTAACAGAGTTAAATATCTTATGATGCTTACACATTGTCACGTTACTATATATAAGGATTGTGAATTTTATATAGATTTATTGGTTTGTGATATAAATTTTAAATATGCATTGTTTGCTTCCTTTTTATTTTCATTAACTTATTTTTTATTGTTTAAGAACTATGATATGGTCTACATTTCTCGCTAGAAAACTTCTTAACTGAAAAAACTTCAATCTTGTCCAGTTGAACAAGTGCTTATTCTTCATTTAGGTAACTAGAAGCATTAAAATTAAATTGTGCAATAATGTGCAGTTAAATTAAATTATGCAATAATATGTATTTTTTTTTTTTATCAGCAATAAACAATAAATTAAATATGGACCACTTCAAGGATGATCTAATCCTTATATAGATCCTCACAACACCAACTCCAGAACTACTTGACTAAATTACATCACTTAACCAACCTCATACAAACCATTGGATCAAGACACCAGTCAGAATAGAAAAAAAAAACAGAATGTGACTTAGAAGTAACCTAAGACCAAACCTTTAATTGAATCATAACAAACATTTCTAAACAATCAACCACCTCCATTTGACTCCATACAGTCCAAACAATTTTTGCATTCAAAAAACAAATTACGACAAGTCTCTTCCTCCACCCCACAAAGACTACACAAAAGGCTTTCAACCGCAATCCCCCACACGTTTCTAAATTGGCCCTAGTTGCAATCTTATTTTCTAGCACCCTCTAAGTAGAGACAACTGCAAAAGACACACTTTACTCCTCCAAAACTTTTTATACACAAAGACATTCTTTCATTCGCGTGTCTTCCTTAAACAATTGTAAGCAGAATTCACCGTATAAACAGGGAGTTCTCCATCTTTCCAAACCCAATTGTCCTTCTCTTCCATGTCAAAACTCAACCCTTGAAGACCCTGAAAAAAATACACACCAAAGATTTTTGTCATTCAAATAGACTCATCCTCCAAGTTAATTGCCACTCCCAAAAACTATTAATCCATTTTTCAAGCTCAACCACCTTATCATCTTTATAAGAACTAAGGGAGAACTGTGATGAGATAGGGTTTTTTATTCAAATTGAGATATATGATAGTATTGATGGTGCAGGTGGTATATTGGGTTCACTGTTGCAGTATTATTCTAATAATCACTCTTGGGTATGCTTGAGCAGTTTATGATTTTATTGACTTATCACTGATTTGCATTTTATTGACTTATCACTGATTTGCATGAAAGTAACTTCAAATAGTCTACCCCATAAGCGTAGAATAGAGGGTGGATATTGTTTAAAAAAATTGAAATCTTAAATAGAACAAAACCTCATTAAGATTTATACTAGATATGAAAAGAATGTTATGGTGCAGATAAAAGATATTTATATTATAATTTATAGATAGTTGATGAGTGAAATGTTGGGGTAGAATAGTTATATATTCATGAGGAATTTCCCATGCACACGACAAACTAATAGGTAGTCCAACCCGTTTACCAACCAAAAATTTGATTTATGAGAAGATGGCCATATATGTACTAAGTATGATTAAGAATAATAACTAATTTATTTGGGAACTATTCTGCATCATCCCCCTAATCAATGTTTAACTGAATAGGATTAATTAGAATAAAATTAAATTTTTAGGCTTTTTTATTTCAATAAACAATAAATTTTACTCAAAAGATTGGAACAAAATTAAAATTCTTAATATCTATTTATAAATACGATCAATTAAATAAAATTAGAGTTTAATAAAGTTAGATTTTAGGATATTAATTAAATATTTTTTCTTCTAAAAGAATAAAAGAATATAGAGATGCGAATAGGTAGAATTGGGAGAGATAAAATACTTTTTTTTCCTAAAAAATATGAAGATACAAAAGAAAACACGGGTACAAAAAGGAAAAGCCTTTTATTTCCTTTAAATTTTCATATTCACTTCAATGTTTAACCATATATATAATGAGATAAATCCAAACACAGGAAGTTTTTAGACTAGCTAGTCCTAAAAGATAGAACCCAACACTGGTGGTTCCAACAAAAGAGCTTATACCTTTCTTTGTTAAAAAGTAGAAGAAGAAAACCTAATGTGTAATTTGCTAAGTGTGGATATTAGTTCTTGGAAAATAATCAACATTTGCAACAGTTTCTTAAAACAATTAACTATAAAGGCTCTAATTAATTTATGTATCAAAATATTTACATTTATGTAACATCAAACTTAAATTAAAAAAATAAGTTACTTCTTAAAGAATGTAATTACCTTCTTCTTCCACAAGCTTTCTTCATCCTTAACATAAGTCATTATATCGTTAATACTCTCCGAACCCAAGCCCCATATTAATATTGCAATGAAACTGCTGAGTTAACCACTAAATCAGACAAGTTCTTTGATCATATTATCATTTTTATTATACTTATTATTATTAATATTTTCATATTATTAATATTATTACTAATATTATTATTATTATTAATATTATTACTAATATTATTATTATTATTAATATTATTACTATTATTATTATTATTAATATTATTAATATTATTACTAATATTATTATTAATAATATTATTATTATTAATATTATTATTAACATTATTATTAATATTATTATTATAATTAATATTATATTCATATTATTCATATTATTATTATAATTAAAATTATTATAAATATTATTATTAAAATTATTATAAATATTATTATTAAAATTATTATAAATATTATTATTAATATTAATATTAATATTATTATAAATATTATTATTAATATTATTATAAATATTATTATAAATATTATTAATATTATAAATATTATTATAAATATTATTAATATTATAAATATTATTATAAATATTATTAATATTATAAATATTATTATAAATATTATTAATACTATATTCATATTATTAATATTAATATTGTTAATATTGATAATAATAATAAGTATAATAAAACTCATAATCATACTAAATCATTTGCTTGGTGTAGTGGTTAAATTTTCTTTGAATTATCAGAAGGAACCTGGCTTCGAAATAAAGGGGTGCCCTAGCGGCCGTTTGCACTCTGACGCTCAAGTCAATATTAGGGCAAAGAGACACCAAGTGTGTATATTAGCTTCAGTCTTAGAAACTGCCTGCCTTACTAGGGTTCTTAGCACCCTTTATATAGGCTAAAACTAGGGTTTACCTTTGTGTTGTTACCCTTGACTAGGGTTCCTTGGAAAATGTCCTTGCACCGCTATTCATAGAATCTTAGCATATCTGGCACATGAACTTCCCTTAACTGGAGTGCAACGAATGACAGAGTGGTCGCTTGGGTACCAACTTGTGCACCTAATCTCTAGCGCCATCTGCTTCATGGTGCCCTAAGTATTCACGTGTCATGCATGTAGCTTTCCTGGAAACCCTAACCCTAGTGGGCCTTAGCGCCTCCTAGGATTATCCACATGTGTTGCTCCTTCATGCGTCATACACACCACATGCATAGATCCTTCGTCACTCAGGCTTCCCACATATCTCTTGTCTTTATAATGTGGCCCTCTACAACGTCCTGACGACCGATGTCCAATCTCCTCCCTCCACTGGCGAGGTTCGATATCGATCTCCAACATCAGGCTTAGAATATCAATCTCCAAAGACCAACCAATCCCCTGGTGGGTACGTCTGGGGTCCACCTCGTGGCTCCTCTTCCATCACCAAGCATCGGTGTGCGATGTTCGAGGTCAGTCTCTGGGTCGATGACCGAGGACTGGTCGGGACAACAGTCGCAAAAGGAATCATCTAGGTAACAAGAACCACCCAAGCAATAACAAAATGAAGATATTGATTATGCGTAGACTATTAGGAACTTTAAGTTTTCGATCTTGGATTATGTTAATAGTTTGTTTGGATTACAAATTATATTTCAAGTTCACTTGACTTCACTTATGAATTATGTTATTTTTTACATACTTTTATGATAAGACTTCAATTTGGTTATGTTTGATTTGAAATTAAATGTGTATTTTATTTTACGTTAAGTGTATTGGATGATGTTTGGTAATACATTGTTCAATAGTACATATTGGATGTATATAGGATATGTTGAATATTATACAGGTGTAAAACATTTAAAAGCAATTCATTTAAATCCTTGAATTAAGATTTTGATAAGTGTAGGATTACCTACAGATTTACCTATGGAATAGAGTTTGTGAGTAATGTGTGTAGATTTTACCTACGGACTGAAGTTGGTGAGTATTACCTACGGACTGTTGTTGGTGGGTATTACCTATGAACTGCTGTTGATGGGTATTACCTACGGACTTATGTTACCCACAGACTCATCATTCGTAAGTAAATTACTTACGTCCACATTACATACGGATTTTCTTTCGTGGATAGTATGTGAGTAATACTGATTTACTTACAGATTTTTCCTGTTATCTATGGATTTCTTCTGTAAATAAATCAGTTTTTTTTTTCAGTGGTTATCGATATTAATTTTTATTTTTTTTTAAATCCTTTATTAGTAGCATATTTTTGTTATAAATCATTATCAAAATCTTATTGATAAAAAAAATAGTTGTCTTTTAAAAATTGCATATCTAAACAAACAATAGACTCGTTTTAACTCGGTTTTATAGTGAAAAAATGGTTAAAGTTGTTTAAAATGTACAAGTGAGCAAAACTGAATTGGGTTGAGAGAAACTAATTTTGAGTACGAATTAAATGTGATCATAAACCTTAAACCTTCATTTCACATTTTAAAGTTTTAAAATAAATATATTGTACTCAAAACTAGCTGTGAGTAACTCCAAAAGTAGCAAAATAAGTCTTAACATTTTTAAAATTGTATTTAAGCAAATAGTTAGAGTTGTTTAAAATGTACCTCTACTCCTATTTATAAGGGGGAAACTATTTTTTCTTGTTTCTGTTTACATGAAACATTGATCTAAATGTTTTTTCGCAAATTAGTTATTTGTTTTTTTATAAATGAGAAATAGTATGAATGGATAAAAAGTGAATTGGGAGCCAAACATTCTATTACGTGAATCAAATAAAAGAAACAGATCTTGAATACACTTACCATTCTAATCTAAATTTATCATTATTTAACATGGGCATAACTCACAAAATCTTGGCTATTTCTTCCTGCACCTCCATAGTTTCTCCTTACACCCCATAAGTCAATTGAAAAAAAATATTTTTTTCTTAACAAATACATTTTGGATTCTACAATTTAGAAATGTATTTCTTTCTATTTACATCTCTGTAGAATTTGAAAGATAATTTTGGATCTTGAAATACCTTCTATATTCTATAATCTAGATTTTTTTTTTAAAGTACATTATGGATTTCAAAATCTGAAAGGTATTCCTAAATTCATAAATACCTTCCAAATTCTGTAATCTAGAAATACCTTTCAAATTCTATAATTTAGAATTTTTTTTAAGAAAATCATTCTGAATTATAGAATCTACAAGTTATTTCCAATCTAGAAAATAGCTTCAAAGATTCTATAATCCAAAATTTTTCTGGATTACTCATTCCAAAATGAAAAACATTAATAAAATAAAGGGTACTTTTATATGTTAAGAAGTATGGGTGTCAAAAGAAATAGCCAAAATCTGTCAATAATCTAAAATATAGGATTTTTACAATGTAAAATCTTTCAACACCTCCACAGTTTCTTCTGGCACCTTCATAAATTTTTTAATTCCAAAAATATCCCTTGCAAATAGTTCTATGGAGACTTTCTTAATTACACAATCCGAAGTATAGTGAAATTGATTTAATGTATTTTGGATTCTACAATCTAGAATACAAATTTGTATTCTAAATTCTATAATCTAGAATAAAAATCATAATTTATATTACAAATTATAAAATCTATAAAGTATTCTTAAATCTAAAAATACCTTCCAGATTTTATAATTCAAAGAATGTGTTTTGAAAGAACTCATTCATGGATTGTGAAATCTAGGGGTTTTATGGATCAGTCTAGAGGACCTAATTAACACAAAAGTGGCAAATCTCTCTAATGTAGATTGCACCTCCCTCAAAAGGATTGCGCAAGCACTCTGAATCCCTCTCAAATAGAAGAAAATGCTCCACAAATGGTGAAGAACTGCGAAAGAGGTGTCTTGAGGTAATTGTTGGTCAACGAGTGAAGAAGATGAAGGGAGTAGGGTTTTAAGGTTATTTATTTATTTCATTAAGGGTAAAATTTTATTTGCACGTGATCTATGGGGTGAAGGAAGGAGGTAGGGGGTAAGAATTCATATGGCATTTTCTTCATGCACCTCCTTCCTTTTTTATAAAAAGTTCAATTTATCCTTAAAGAAGTTATATTTTGAATTGTATAATTTCAAAGGTATTTTCTAGATTTTAAATATATTTTTAAATCTACAATTAAAGAAGTTATATTTTGAATTGTATAATTTAAAAGGTATTTTCTAGATTTCAAATATATTCTTAAATCTACAATTCTTAATACAAATTATATTATGAATTGTAGAGTTGGAAAGGTATTTTTAAATCCTCAAATATCTTTCAAACTCTACCATTCGAAGTAGATTTCAAAAGGTCTTCAGATTATATAATTTAGAAATAATAAAAACAAATCCAACACTTTTTGTTGAAGGATAATTTTGGGGAATTAAAAGAATTATCGAGGTGTAGGAAGCAACTATGGACATGCAAGAATAAAATGCCCTTTGTGTTTGGTGACCCAAATTGAATATGCGCTTTTAGGTTGCGTTGCTAAAGTCAACCCGTGATGATCCAATCAATGTTGGGTTGGATAGCCCATGTTACCACCTTTGTATAATATTTTATATTTATATTTTAAATTGAAAATAAGTTAAATTTACTCATTTTTTATCCTCCTAAATTTAAAAACTATTCTTTGTCGCTTCTTCTAGTAGGAATTACAATCGACAGGTGAATACTCATCCACATCCTTGAAATAAAAATTTATATCCATCATCATTCACATACTTAACAAGTATGAAATTTTTGTCTCATGCATATCCTTAATGGTTATACCTCGTCATCTTACTGTTTCAAATATTAATTAAATAATTTTTATAAATTAATAAAAAAAACACAACAAAGGAAATATTATATTATCAATGATTCCAAATTTTCTTTTTTTCAATGTCAAATATCAAGAAACAATTATAATTACATAAATCTCAAATGAGAGTATCAAATAACAATTGAATAAATGTCAAATAATTATATAAAAGAGTAAATATGATCAAATGTGTGTCCAATTAATAAGTTACAAAACTATATATCAAAGAAAAGTTAATAAAAGTATTTTACCTTACTTGATAAACTAAAATGTTTTTTTAATTTAATACGAGTATGAGTACAAAAATAGGGACACGAAGTAGATATGTACGTACTCATCATTTTCTCCATACCAATTTACTAAATTAAGTATATCTCATGTTCATAATTTTACTCAATCAATATGAGGATTTCTTGTCAAGATCATAATATATTCAAGGGCATGTCTATTTGTCATCCTTATTGAGTAGGCATAAAATTTACTGGGAATTTTTATCCTTACTTTTCACATTCTTACACAATGTCACGTAATCCATTTTTAATGTGATTCTTTTTTATAGGAAAGCTACATTATAACTTTTATTTTTTCACAAACTTCTCAAAATGATGGCACAAGAAATTACAACATTATAAATTAATTTCTTGTGATAAAGAAAATAAGAAAGGAAGCTAATGTGTGAGATGGAAATCAATGTGTTTACCAAAGGTAATTTTAGAATTAAATATGTAGAATTATTTAATATGAATGTAATGGACATGTGGAGATAGAAAATTTAGTTAAAGGCAAGGGATTGTGAATTACAATGCAGAATAAGGTAGTATCGGTAGGCACATGGACAAAGATTAATATAAAAAAGGATCATTATGGTAGAAAGATTTATAGAAGATATTATGAAGGGACAATGTAGTCAATTGGTTTAAAAGTAAAGTGAGCAGAAAAATTTAAGGGTGGTTATTATATTACATATATGTGAATTGGAGAGACAACTTTGAAGTGTAAGTTTGTTCTTGCTTAGGTTATTAACAACATTCTATAACATAAATAAGGGTAAGGGTGGATTCTACATGGTTCTGGAAGTCGAATTTTGAATAGACCCACTACAAGAAAAAGCTTGATTATCTACGGATTATTACATACCAATATTTTTTCGTATGTAAATTTCATTTACCCACCATTTTATCCGTAGGTAATATCAATTTAGACAAAAAAGAAGTAGAACCGGGGAAAGTAAAGTAGAGGTGTACTTACCTCTCAATCAAAGTTGGTGGGAAAAGATAAGACATGGGTAAATTAAAAAAAAATCACCGCAGCGCCTATTTTTTGTTCGAAATTTTTCAACACGTTTGGTTTCAAAAACTGAAAGTGCACTTTGTACTGCATTGAAAACCCAAAGCATTGAAATAAAAAAGTGTTACCCAAATAAGAATCACGTTCCCAAATCAAACCTCTCCATTTCGTTCCCAAATCAAACCTCTCCACTTCGTTCTCAAATCAAATCTATGAACCTCGTTCCCAAATCACAAAAGCGAAATCTCGAAGCTCATCCAAGAGTGAATCTTCCCATTTGAGAGAAAACAGTTTTCGAATCAAACCCTAACTGCGAAAATCGTAACAATGAAGTGGCAGAGAATAGCTTCCGCATCCATTGACGAGTCAAACCCTACCATCAGAGGTAAGATT
>Ga0123342_1003601_pt1 | contig 24710 bp, 20 predicted proteins | sample Turbeawhitnodule_FD_89960 | JGI IMG/M metagenome (GOLD analysis project Ga0123342, IMG submission 89960) | Root nodule microbial communities of legume samples collected from Mexico - Turtle bean Mexico white nodule | ecosystem: Host-associated > Plants > Roots > Nodule | place: Mexico: Nepantla... | reverse complement strand
TAAAAGAGGCTTTAGACGTTTGAGACAGGGGATTCAGATCCAGTTTCAGTTTTACACACGCTAGTTGCTTGCTTGCGAACCCACTGTACGCACAGGCAATTAGAGAGAAATCAACTACTCAGTTATCTTACCACCTTCAGAGCATCCATTCACGGTGCTCCAATACGGAGGTGCGTTCTTTGATGTTTCTCGCTAGCTGACTTGATCGTCGGAGTACAAACGGCCGCAAGAGCGCCCCTTTGTTCACTTCTTTTCAAGTACTCACAGCAGCTAAAGGTGGGGACTTGGAGCCAAGACGAAGGAGTCCTTGATACGCGAGTCTTAGCTACGCACGAAGCACAATCTGGTCAACCGATGGGAACAATTATTTTTTTATTAATATTTTTTCAAATTATAGAATATGAATATATTTTCATATTCTATAATCTAGAATAAGTTTCTCTTACAAAATATATTTTGGATTATGGATTCCAAAAATTATTTTTGAATTATAAAATTTGATAAGTATTTCTAGATCCAAAAATATTTTGAAGATTATAATTCAAAATACATATTTTAGATTATAGAATCCTAATTTATTGTAAAATTTGAGATGAATTTTTAAAAAATAAAATAATCTTTTCGTCTAACCTACAAGAGAAATTATGAATGTGCACGAAGAAACAACCCAATTACTACACACCCTTCAAATTTGATCCTAACCCCATTTTTTGAATTCAAAATTCCTTTTCCAGAATACATTTTCAAAATTTTGTTTTCTGGAAATCTTTCTTCTTTGAACACAATTTTTGAATTCTGAATTTTTATGGAATTTTGATTTTCAAATTCTATTTCAAATATTCATTTCTAGAACACAATCCACTCCACATTTTCTTTTGCAGAATTTTTAGAATATAATCCCAACAGTTTTAGAAGAAGAAAGTAGAGCATAGGCTTGTAGTAGTTATATTTACATATATGAGCACAAAAAATAGTAAGAAGTGAAGGACAAACATTTAAGCAAGTTGTTGATTAGCTGCAAATATCCTTCTCTCCTCAACTGCAAGCCTCTTCTGCAACCTTTCTTGGTGCTCAGAAAATGCCCAAAACAAATCCCTCATAATACTAGCTATCTTGAATTCTTTAGTTCCTGAATCTACAATCTTCAAATTGTTTCTCCTTCCCTTCTTTTCTTCCTGCAATATATTCTGCAGAATAAAACAATGAAAACATGTAGCCTATGTGGATTGTTATCACTGCACATAAACAACTTTCTGAAGTAAGATTCTGGATACAAATAAGACAGTTTCTTCCTCCACCACATAGTTTCTTCCTGCATCTTTTTTATCTTTAATTTCGGAATTAGTGACATCAAGATTAACCAATCTGTAAGGTAAAAGAAAACATTTGCCTAAAATAAATTTGTATACAGGCCTAAACAGGGAGGTCACGGGGGATTTTCATTTTTGTTTAGACACAGAGAATCACCTCTTCTGTAATAACACTTTTTCAATCAATAATACAAATTTTTCCTATTTCTCTTGAATGCTTCTTTACAACTTTTAAAGAAAAAAAAAAGTATGAAAGAACTTTTACAAATTTGCTCATACATAAACTGATAAGAAAAAGGTTTTTTTTTTCCTTCTTATTTTCTTTTCCAATAAATACTCATAAAAAAATTTATCTAATTAGGTAATGAAACTATTACAATGAAAGACTTATTTTCTTGGTCTCTGAATTTGATCATGGTTGCCCCTTTAGCCTTAATAGATTATCACACTCCCCTACAAAGCTATACAATATTCTTTCTGTGAAAGGAAAGAAATTCGGGTGTGAAACCTACCTCTGATATATGCACCAATGCTCCTATTGATGCTTTTATATTTTTTAATCCCACTAGTTTTTCAAGTATCACCCAAGGCCTAAAAACGACAATGAATAGATTAATTTTAAACAGAATATAAAAACAGTTTTACTAAATTAGTATATACAATTTTGTAAGAACTGATGGTTAAATTATTAAAACAATTACTGCAAATTTAAAAAAGAAATTGACAAGCCTGGTTTCAACGTTAAGTTGATACAACACAATAACAAACAATGAAAACCATAGTAGATTGTGCGCAAGACATCAATATTTAAGAGCTATACATGAGGAATACCTGCCAGTTGAAGATGTTATGATGCAGTTGGGATTATTCAAAAAGTCACACAGCTCTTGGAACTCTTTTTCAGAATGCACCATAATGGCTCCCCTAGTATATACCTCCATTGACAAACTTGGAAAAATGAAGACTCTGACTGATAGAGAAGTATGTCTTCGTAAGAACTCTGTAACTGTAGATGGACACAACTCTTTATCTATATTTGTAATCAATATCATACACATATTTTTTGTTCCTTCAAGATCCCTGTCTTCCATTCTTCTGTCATGACAACTGACTATAAACAAAGTATAAGGAAAAGGTAAGACGATTCATATTATGGAACATCCCCATAAAAATATAAATAACTACTACCCTTACCCTAAATAAAAGTCAAGGTTGATATGGGTGTACAATACAGGTCAATGAAGAAGGCTCATATCTGTTTATATGAACATAGTAAGGATAGAGAAAAACCTAATAAATAAGAACCTCAAATTAGCATTTTATATACCATCAAATAAAGTCTCTGCTATACAACTTGCTTTGCAGACTAGTGCTCGTTTTAACATTTAAGGTTGTGTACTCATTTTCTGCAATGACTAATGTTGGAGAACTTACATCAACTAGAGACATTACCAAATTATAGTATATAAGTGGGTGGCAGGCTCACTTTCGAAATCAAATTTGTGAAATTAAGTTAAGCCCTCAGCTCTTAAGTCATAATTTAATATCTGAAGCTCAAGTGTCATAATTAGTTTCATCCAATTTGTCAGTGGAGAGATGAACATTGACATAATTAGAATAAATAGACGGATCCGGCATAATGACAGCGAAAGAGGGAATGGAAGAAGCCATAGATGATAAGGACAAATCCAATCACCGGTCAATTGGCGGCAGCAGCAAAGATGAAGGCTCTGGCAGCGGTTAGATAGTCGATTTTGGAAGAAAGTAACCAAAAATGCCTCTAAGTTGTTGCGCTTTTCATGGTGGTCTTAAGATTGGTGGATTCAAATATAAATTGCACAATGGGTTGTGCAAAAGAGAAGATTAAATGAAACTTTAATAATATTAAGAAAAGATAAAATTTTAAATCTTCTCACTTTTAAAATTTAATTAGTTATTTGTAAAATTATTTCTAATAGAGCATAGTTGGTATTGAATCTAGTTATGAAACTATGTGGAAAATCATTGATGAAAGGTGGGATAATCAACTTCACAAGCCTTTACATGCAGCCTATTACCTCAATTCCTCCTAAAACTATGAACCTAATTTTATAGACATGATGATTCTAAATTGAAAGATGGGTTGCATATATACATAAGGTGATTGGTTAAGGATGTTGCAAAAAGAAAAAAGATAAATTGCAACTTGTTGATTTTCATTATGCTGGAGGACTTTCTTATGTGGAAAATGAAAAGGATGGTAGGAAAATACCGTTTCCTAGAGAATGACGGGAGATGTTTGGGGAATGAACTCCAGAGTTGAAGAGCTTTACTATCCAAGTTTTAAGGTTGACTCTGAGTGTGAGCATAATAAGAGCTCATTTGAAATGGTAATTCAAGTTTATCAAGTTATTTATGATTTAAAAAATTTCTTTATTTGGTTTATTTACTAAAATTTCATATCTAATTATAGGTTCAGAAATATGCCCCTAACAATAATAAGGGATGGGACCTGTGTTGTGATAGTACATTATTTGCAGTTCACCAGAGGTTGTCATATTGTTACATGATATGGTTTAGTTTTCCAAAAGCCTAAGTTACTATTTGGCAATGGTGCTTGAGCTGTCTAGACCTCTGGTAAATAGAGAGAAAGCTGTGTAGGGGGTGAGGAAAAAATGAGTGTGTGTTGTGGGTTCATTGCCTAAGAGAAGAGTGTGATGGTTGCACTTTGCTGTGAATAAGTGAACAGGAAACAAAATAACAAAAGACAGAAGTAGGCATGCTTCAGAAAAATTAGTACTCAGTAAGCTTAAGGACAATTTGTAAAAGGGACCTGAGTCTGGGTGTGTAGGTTGGCTTTTGAACGCTTTTTCTGTGAATGAGTGTAAATACATTCCACAATTTTATTTCTAGGGAGGGTGTTTTTGGGAAAAATAATTACAAAAAACATGAAAGGAGGATGTATAAGTAAAAAGGGAATCCAAATAGCAATTTCGTTTTTATAACTCGCTGAGATGTAACCCCAACAATATTACCATGTCAATGTCATGATGTCAAATTGTACATGAATGCAATTCCAATTGTTTACAAATCAAGTAGTCAAATTGATAAAATCATCCAATCCTAAACGTTGATATTTTGATTTGACAACTATGATTTACAATGTCCTAATAGAATTAGATGGACAATCATATGAAAAGAGCCACACATATCTTAATAGCAACAAAAAGGTTTTTGAAGAAGGACCTAGTGAGTTTCATCTACTTCTAGAGTTAACCTTTACTATTAAATAGGAACAAACCTTCAGGTGAACATGCATTGGCAACAGACCGTCTAGCGCGTTGTGTTTCCTGTAAAGGAGGATATAATATTAGCAACAGAACATGTCCAGTATCGCTATTATTATATCTTTCTCAGCAAGCAAGCTCATTGAAAGGATTCAAGTTACATAGAGAGGCATGTACTACTTGCCTTTATCATTCGTCCAAAATAAGTAAATTTACTAGTAGTATTAGATCTTTTGTTGCAATATGGTACCATATCAAAGCCAAAATCTTCCTTTGGCACTGCAAAAGAACAACATAGAATTAGGAAGACATTTAAAGAAAATAACCAAAGGAAAAGAATGCTCTAAAGATCATTATTTGCAAAGAAACTCATCAATTTGAGAATTAGAGCAAAGACAATAATAACCAAAAATAGATCAAAGCAAATATTTGTAAGAAGAATCTGAGCAGCATCTCAGGGAAGGAAATCAAATCAAACGTACCAAAACAATCCAATCATACCAAGAAAGTTTTTAAGTTCGACCATATTTTCATTTTATGCCCAATAACCACACGTTCTTTCAAATTGTGTCACCACCCATCCTAATAGCAATTTTACCACATTATGAGATGCAACTTCAACAATTTTACCATGTGTCTTTGACAATGTCAATTCTACAGGTCCGTAAATAAAACCACATGATACTTAACATTGACATGTCATTTTCATATGGCAATAAGTACTCAATCACTTCGGAAACCCACCTTCAAACGCTAGCAATTGAGGAGGAAGAACCAAACACTTAATACTCCACTAAGCATCCTATACTACGTGCTTCACAGTAACCAAGTTTCTATCATGATACCACTCATAAAAGCTGATACCAATTGTGAACAAACTTTGATACCAATTGTTAAGTACCCAATAAATTGAGGAACCAACCCTTGAGCATCCCATACTATTTGATGAGAGACTTACACACATCCATAATACCCAAGTTCCTATCATATGTTTATGTTGTAAACAGTAAATTATTAGGATAAAAAATATCCTTAACATCTCCATAGTAATTAGGAAAGAATGTCTTCAAAGTCTTTTTTTTTTATTTCCTTATTTTAAAGGATTTGATTATTCCAGACAAATATGATAGGAATGTAATTGTTATGGTTGATAAGAATAAAATAATTCTTTGTTTCCTTACATAGTGTAAGTTTGGTATCAGAGTTCTTGATCCTGGGAACCTTGTTTCCACTGCCACAAACAGGGTTGTCACAACCTCCTAAGCCCATTCCCTGGCATATGAACAATGTTGTCAAACTCGTAACTCGGAGGCGGATCGGAGAGGGAAAAAAAACTCGTAACTCGGAGATCGTAATTCGACTCGGAAGAGTTACTATTCAAGTTTCTATACATAAGATAATTCATTAAACGGTCCAAATTAGTAAGCTATGACTTTTATTTAGGATAAGAAAATGTGTTGGAGATGAAAATAATTGTAATTTTTTAGATGGGCCCAAAAAATCTAATTTTGAGTAAGCTGTTAATTTTATTTAGGGTTAAGCTGTGAATTTTATTTAGGGTTCCAGCTGCACATAACAGAGCACATCTCATATTTAAATTTTGAATTAGGTTTTATTAGGTTAAAAGCCCAAAGTTATGTCTCTTAAAATTTAGATTTAGACATGTGCTGCCAGCATCTCTTCCTTCCTTATGCGCGGTGCCGTCGCAGCTCCTCCTTCCTTACGCGCGGCCGCCGCCACAGCTCCTTCTTCATGCTTCGCCGACGTCACAGCATGCGTTTGCGGTGGTGCGCGAAGGCGACGGCGAGCACGAGCGGCGCATTAGGGTTTTTTTTGGACCGCGTCATGGATCGCAGAAGCTCATGGATCGTTCAATCCAACCCTTGGATTACTGGATCGCTCCGATCCAGAGAGGGTCCGATCTCACCTCCAATCCAACTCGTTTTTGCCTAAAAAGATCGTAAAAACGCAAGATCGGCAAGTTAACTCGCGATCTTGACAACGTTGCATATGACATCTCATCTGGCTCCGATTTGAGTAGATTTGGACTTTTTGTTTCTTTTGCCAAAGAGGTTATTTTCATTATGTCTTAACTTTTTTATATGAAAAAGTTGAAAGAAATAGATGAAATATATTTATGAGATGTATTTACAAATGTGATTACAGTGTCAATTTAGATAATAGATAATTAAAGTTATACAAATCAAATCAAATCACTAAACGATATCAAATCTATCCTAATAAATAGAGAATGAAATCTGCACTTAATTACGAAATAATTATCTCCTAATTATGCAACAGTCCCCCTCAAGTTGTTGAATGTATATCTATCATTCCAAACTTGGAAGTAAGATTTTTGAATTGTTTTGTGGGAAGTCCGCTAGTAAACATATATGCCAATTGGAGTATTGAAGGGATGTACTCGGTGACTATAACACCATTATCCAATTTCTCCTTAATGAAAAGTCGTTCTATCTCTACGTGCTTTGTTCGGTCATGTTGAACTAGATTCAGTGCAATACTGATGACGAACTTATTATCACACACCAAACCCATAGGAGATTCATATTTTATTTTGAGATCATGGAGTGTGATCTTCATCCATAACAGTTCACAAACCCCTTGAGCCATGGCTCTAAATTCTGCTTTTGCACTTGATCTTGCAACTACATTTTGTTTTTTGCTCCTCCATGTCACCAGATTTCCACCCAGGAACATGCAATAGCCTGTGGTGGATCTCCTATCAACAATTGATCTTGCATAGTCAGCATCAGAATATATTTTCATGGATAAGTTTTTCCCTTTTTTGAATAGCAATCCTTTCCCTGGAGAGACTTTTAAGTACTAAATAATTCTATTTAGTGCTTGCAAGTGTCTTTCTCTTGGATCATGCATGAATTGGCTAACCACACTATTTAAGGTGTCCTCAAGAGTCTCACTTGTATGAGTTCTTACCTCCGGTTTAGATAATTGAAGTTGTTGTTCAACCAGGACGGGTTCTTGTTCCCTTCGCTAATATTGTTTTCCAAAATATTTGTCCTCGTTATTCTTCTCTGGTAATGATGTTGGTGCAGAGTCTTTGTCATCCTCCCTAAGAATGAAATCCTACAACAAAGGAAAAGGCGACAACTTAAGAACCTCAACTTCTTGAATACTCTCCCTTAAAGCTGAGAACTAGGAAAGAAAGACTCTATTTCATGAAAGTTGACATCTTTAGAAACATATACTTTACGACTTTAAGGGTGATAACATTTGTACCCCTTTTTGTTGGGGGCATAATCGATGAAGACACATTTGATGGCGCAAGGATCTAACTTACCTTGATAAGGACTATGAATATGGACAAAAGATGGACAACAAAGACACAATTTTGAAGACTAGTCAACATGCTGAATAGGAGTAACACCCTCTAGAACCCGAGAGCAGTCAGGATTCCTTGCCCCAGAAAGATCTAGGAACAGACGTTTGGAAAAATAAAGCAATAGTAACTTCAAGGAGATGATGATTTTTCCTTTCAGCAACTTGAAAAGGTTTTGGTTCACATATTCTCTTCCATTATCAGAATGCAATCTCTTAATTGGACTTTCAAATTGTGTTTGAACCATTCTATAAAAATTTACAAACAAGTGAAAAACTTCAGACTTATATTTCAAGAGAAATATCCAGGTAACCCGAGTACACTCATCAATAAATGAAACAAACAATTTTTCACCCGAGATATTAGGAATAGGTGAAGGTCCCCATCCATCTAAAAGAATAAGATCAAAATGTTTAGAACTTTTATTACCATTAAGAAAAGTTGTCCAATGGTGTTTAGCAAATTGACAAACATCACAATGAAAAGACTCAACAGACACTTTTGTAAATAAAACAGGAAATAAAGACTTTAGGGTATTAAATGGAGGATGACCAAAACGTCTGTGTTGAAGCCATATCTGAGAGGATGACCAAGATTCAAGGCTTTGCTGAAGATTAGAAGTGTGTGCATGTAGTCTAACACATTTTTTATTTTCTTCATGTTGTAAATAATATAACCCGTCCTGCTCTTTTAGCAATTCCAATAGTCTTCCCCGTGGCAAGATCCTGAAAAACATAATGGGAATAAAAAAATACCAATGCACAATTTAAATCTTGGGTAACCTTTTGAATAGACAAAAGATTATTGGATAGTTTGGGAACATCAAACACATTTTTTAAAGGAAATTAAGGTTGAAGGTGGATGTTACCATGACCAGTAATGGGGGTATTGGAACCATTATCAAAGTAATATATTGGTTACCAGCCAGATAAAGCAGTGTACGATAAACCAACTGAGCTTTGTAGATTGGCAAAATTTGGTCTTGTTCACACAAAAAAAAGTTAGCCAAAATTTTTTACCGACGATAGTTTCCAGCAACGGTTAGCGGTTTCCAGCGACGATCGGCGGTTTCCAACGGCAATTGGCGACAGCCAATGGCGGTGGCAGTGACGATCAATGGTGCAAGGTGGTGGCCAATGGAGAAAAGAGAAGGAAAAAAAGCAGTTGCAACAATTAAAGCTGCCCAAAAAAAGTAATTGCAACAATGAAGATTGCCCAGAAAAATAATTGCAGCAATGAAGGCTGCTAAAAAAAAGATTGCAGAAGCATAGTCTCCCAAATTAGGAGCTCTAATACCAAGTTAAAAGAAATAAATGAAATATATTTCTGAGATGTATTTACAAATGTGATTACAGACTCAATTTATAAACGGTTTACAACCTAATTAAGAAAAATAATAAGTAATTAAAGCTATACAAATCAAATCAAATCACTATAAGATATCAAATCTATCCTAATAAATAGATAATGAAATCTTCACTTAATTACGGAATAATTATCTCCTAATTATGCAACAGAAAGCTTACTATTAAAAATAAAATAAAAAACAAATATATAAAATTCACACATAAGATTGTTTATTTATAAATAGAAATAATAACAAAATAACAGAACTATGGGCTAAGCTCGTTACATTCAACACTTCCCTCAAGCTGGTGCATATAAAACCTATGTACCAAGCTTGTTACAAATATAATCAATTCTAGGTTCCTATAAAGCTTTAATAAAAATATCTGCCAATTGATCATTCAAATTAACAAACTCAGTTGCAAACACAATCTTTGAATGAAATGACACTCAATCTCAACATGTTTGGTCTTTTCATGAATAACGAGATTTGAACTATTATGAAGAGTAACCTAATTATCAATATGTTTAAGCCAAGTAAGCTCACAAGTAGCTAAGGCCATAACTCTATATTCTGCTTCAGAACTAGATCTTTCCACAACATTTTGTTTCTTGCTCTTACAAGAAATCAAATTATCACCCATAGATGAATACAGTCCAACTAGTTCTTGCTCTGGCAGCCCATTTTGGTTTGGACATACATCAGTTAGATGTGAAAAATGTCTTTCTCCATAGAGCTTTAATAGAAGAAGTGTGTACTCGGGGTGGAAGGAATAAGGCATGCCTCCTAAAAAAGGTTTTTTATGGGCTTAAACAATGTCCAAGAGCATGGTTTGGGAGATTTAGGACTTTGTTATTAGTAAATTGACTATACTTCTCTGTGGATGATATGATTATTGTGGGAGATGATGGAACAAAGAAATTAGATGTAAAGGAAAAATTAATGACCCAATTTGAAATGAAAGACCTAGGAAATCTCAAGTATTTCCTTGAAATAGAGGTTGCTTACTCCAAAATGAATATTTTTTAATCTCTCAAAGAAAATATGTATTTGATCACCTTAAAGAAACAAGTGAGCTAAGATATAAAACCTCAAGATTTCCTATTGAATATAATCATAAGATTGGAAGTGAAGATGACTTTCCTGTGGAAAAATGGCAATATAAAAAAATTGGAAGGAAAACTTATTAGTCTATCACACATGAGACAAGACATTGCTTATAATATGAATAGAACAAATATCAAAAATACTTTTTGAATCAAAATCCAAGGAGTGGAATACTCTTCTAGAACTAATCTCTACAACTAAATAGAAACAAACCTTTATCTGAACAAACATTGATAGTACGCTGCTCATAATGTTGTGCTTCCTGTAGAGGCATATATTATAAGATCATGTTAGGCACTAAACACGCCCAACAATTGGAACTTGTAAGTTGTTTGAAGAAACTTCTTCATAAAACTTTTAGAAGACAAAAATAGAAAGAAAAATGACATGAGTTAAAATTAGTTTATTCACAACTTAAAAAAAAATTAGAGAAACAATGAGAAAACTTCTACAAATTAGCTTATGCATAAGGTAATTTAAATTTATGCAAAAGTCCTTATAAGAAGTTTGTCCAAATAGACATCATCATTATAACTTTCTCAACATGCAAGTTAATGGAAAGAGCTCATGATTGAAAATATACATACTTGCCTTTTTTCTTTTGACAAAACAACTCATTCTATGAGTAGTGTTTGGGATTTTGTTGCCATATGTCACCATTTCCAAGTCATAATCCCCTGTTGACACTAAAACTGGACAAGCAGAAAACAACTCTATATTCTGCTTCACCATATCTAAAAATGAAGCCAATACAGGATCGAGCTCCCATCTAGGTTGAACTACACAAATATTCTCAATTGATGAAGTAGTCAAGTTTCTTGCATTTGGCCCATGCAACCAAAAGAGTATAAAGGTGCACAAACATTCTTCCTCTCCTGTTTCCCAAGAATGCTTGCTTTCTTGCACCTATGGAAGTAGACACAATATCAAAAGCACAAAGATAAAATCGAAGCAATTTAATCCAAAATATAAAAAGTTTTTTGTCATTTTCCCAACACTAATGATGTGATTGGTAGGTGAGAAATTGGTGGAGCTTACTAAACTATTTTTCAATGCTTCTCTATTTCTCTTTAACCAAACACCTTTAACTTCCACATTTTTTTTCTCGCTTATTCTCACTCATCCTCTTCATTTCACTTTACCTTATTTTTCTTCTCTCTAGCAAATAGGGCCTAGCTAAAAAGACATTAGATTTCTATTTTATTGAATTTAGTACTTGGTATGACTTGCTTAGTTTCTATTGCATAATTAGAAGATAATCATTCCATAATTAGTGTAAATTTTGATATCTATTTATTAGGATAGGTTTGATATATTTTAGTGATTTGATTTGTATAGTTTTAATTACATATTATTTCTTGTTTTAATTACCTATTACCAAGGTATTCAAAATCGAGATCTTACTTGGGATCAGAAAGATAAACATAAATCATAAATCGAAAGATCGTAACACGGATCATAAGATCTTACAAATTTTATGAAATTCATAATAGAACCTCATAATATATAAAAGAGTGCATAATTAGTGTAAACAACACATCCTATGATAAGAGTAACCATTTACTAGTTACAAAACATTGAGAAAATAACAATCAATCTAAATCAAATAATCTTGTCTAAGTTAAATTTATATTCAGTTTCATGATTTCCATCTCCTTCATCATTCAAATCAATCATGTCTAAGTGATGACTATGTAAAGATTCATCCTCCCCTACTTCGATAGGAATCCTGATGGGAAAAACGCACGCGGAAGCAACACACATAATCATGAATCAACTGCAGAAAATAAACAACACAATATTTAACGTGGTTCGGTCGCCAACTGCAACCTACATCCACACGGGCAACTATTAGGTTTTCATTATTTTCTGTTGCACACCAATTACAAGTACAATGATCTCTTTAAATAGAGATTATAAAAGAGACACAATGATTAAGCTCACTCACTAAACATGGTGTCTAGTCAGCCCAAAATGTTCACCTGCGCTTTAACTGTGTACATGTACTTTTGTAATCTATCGACGGAACTCAATGTTCCACCTCTAGTTGCCACCAGCCTTCTTAATCATTTTTGAAGACTTTGTTAAAACTCCCCTGAGTTTTAACACGTCAGCCACTGACACCTGTTCTCTGTTCCTACCGACTCCCACTTACAGGAACTACCGAATCCTGAAATAGCCTGAGAACAAACATACTTCATACTCAACAAGAAATTTTCTGGAGATGTTTCAACAACTCGAATACTGGTTCTCCTAACCCACTGTCGTCTAGGAATCTCAGCTGAAGCACGACCTGTGCTCCCATTGCCATAAGTACCTCTGACTGGTCTACCTGAACTTTTTCATGCTCGTTCATCCTGAATCTGACCTATGACTCTGGGTTTCTCTATTGTAAAGACAACCCTCTTCTGCCCATGAGATTCTTTGAACCAGACTTTGTTTATCTTCTTAAAAGGGATGGTCACTCCCTCAAACGGTAATCCGAACATATACAACGAACCTTTCTTTCTTCCGCGGGTCATGACAAGATTTCCCTTGACGACCTTTCACTGCTGATTTGCGAACTTCACTTCATGTCCTTGTTCGTTGATCTGCCTAATAGAAATCAAATTTTTCGTCAAGCTTGGAACATCTCTGACATCCTTCAAAGTCCAGAAATGAACTGGTGTCTTCAACACTATGTGAATCATGTCCGTAACATCAAGAGTTATGTTGTTTGCTAGTCTTACCTTTCCAAAGTCTCCAATAACTAGATTTTGCAATGATTCACTGTTGTGGGTAGCATGAAATGAAGCATCCGAATCCATGACCCAGGAATCCACACTGCTATCCGCACAACAGACTAAAAGGTCATCGTCCGCGAAGTCTTCTGCAATGTAGACTTGTTTATCATTTGGGAATTGATTCCTGAAATGCCTCACCTCCTTGCAGTTCCAACATATTACACTTAAGCAATCTCGAGTCTTTGATTGACTTCTTCTATTGTCAATACTCCCACTATCTCCGATATTTTTCTTATCTCTGATATTTTTCTTACCTCTGATGATATATAGCGATTCACTAGATAATTTCTCAAAACTCCTTTTTCGGACATCCTCGTCAAGAATGAGATCACAATCTTCTCAAAAGTGAATCCATCGGATCCCGCTGAACTGGTAACTGCTGCAACCGTTCCGGACCAACTGTCAAGTAATGACGATATCAATAGTAAAGTTTAAATTTCATCATCGAACTTAATGCCCACTGACGTAAGTCAGACTAATATCGAATTCATTTTATTGATGTGCTCAGTAACTGAACTAGCAAATCCCCAAGTTGCATTTTCCACCAACTGAAATTTGTACCATCGAATTTTTCAATTCGGAACTTTCCGTCTTCTGCCATCTCAAACGACTAACGAGATACTCGGTACATCTAATTTCAAATCTTGGCAATCTTTTTTTTTCTTAAATCAAGAACACAAAAATTGCACAACCTAAAATCACTCACCAATAGACCTGATCGCAGTCCCCACTACAGTGGCGCTCGGCCACACTGGACCACAGCTGTTAGAACGCGCACCGCCGTTGTTCGCACTCCGCACCGCACTAGCGCGCTCTGCACCACCCCCGTCGCTGGTCACCGCCGTCACACTGCACTCTGTGTCGTCTCAAACCAGCACACCTACAGAACGCACATGCAACCCTAGCTTTAGAATGTCGCTGCCGCCCCTGTGAAACCCTAGCTTTGGGTCACGTTGTCGCCCCTGCTAGCTTTGTGACGCTACTGCAGTCGCAATTTTCACGTCTCGGGTCGATTAATTTCTACTGATTGGATCTCTAGTGTGTAAACGAATCAAGCTCTGATGTCACTTGATGAGAAAAACGCACGCAGAAGCTACACATAATCACGAATCAACTACAGAAAATAAACAACACAAGTACAATGTTGAAGTATTAGGTTTTCATTCTGTTCTGTTGCACATCAATTACAAGTACAATGATCTCTTTAAATAGAGATTATAAAAGGGATACAATGATTAAGCTCAGTCACTAAATATGGTGTCTAGTCAGCCCAACCCAATTGGTCCTGACTTCATACCCAACAAATTCAAATCAAATGTTACATTATGCTCATGCTCATCTTCCATAATCCATTCATCATCAAATGAACAATCATCAATATTAATTTGAGTTGGTTTTCTTGTTTGCTTCTTCTTAGCTAATTTTGAATTAGCCATAACAAAACCAACATCATTCATTGTGCTTTGCTTAAGTCTATTTATTCTCTTTGTGTGGACCTAAACAAATGCAAAGACAAATATTATAAGTAATTAGTGGATTAGTAGAATACTAATTTTATTCTAGAGATATATTTTAAGTTAACTTACCATCTCAAAGGAACTCCAGTTACACTCACATCCAGAAGAACTACATGTCAAGCTCAATACATGAATGACAAACTTTTGGAGTTCTGGATACTCATCACCATACTCACACCCAGTGTTGGTAAGATCGCGAGTTATATCGTAAAAATCGTGATCTTATGATTTTTTAAGCAGAAAACGCGTTGGATCGGTGGCTGGATCGGATTCTCACCGAATCGGAGTGATCCGGCGAGTAAACATTATAATTAAAGCTTCTTTATTCTCATGAAAACACCCTAATGTCAAAAAAGATGTAGCAAAGTGAGTAATACCAGGTCTTACCAAATCTTTTCCCTTTGTGAAATGTTGAAGTAGAGATATTAGAGAAGATCTTAAATAAATAAAGGTAGTAATTTTTTTACCTTTTGGAATGGTCTCCTCATGGATTGAGATTTTCTTCTCATAATCCTCCAACATTAAGTCCACACAATGTGTTGCACAAGGTGTCCAAAACAACTTTTTCTCTTTGTCATCAACATGTGACCAACAACTTTGTAGTTTGTTGCATTATCAGTGACAACTTGAATAATATTGTTTTCCCCCACCTCTTCAACAATGTTATTTATCATCTAAAAAACTTTCTCGATTGTTTTAGATATAGCAGATGCATCTATGGACTTCAGAAATACAGTTCCCTTTGGGCTGTTCACCAAGAAGTTTATTATTGTCCTTCTTTTCTTATCAGTCCAACCATCAATCATAATCGTACATCCCGTTTTCTTCCATTCATCCCTATGTGATTGTAGAGCAAGTGATGTATTTGTAACTTCCTCCTTCAAATATTTGACTATAATCTCATGATAGGATAAAGGTTTAAATCCAAGACCATGGTTTTGAAACCAAATCAAACATAGCAGTTAATTCTTCACTCTTTGTCACATTGAAAGGTATAACATCGTTATAAAAGAACCTAGTAATTGCTTGACATGCCTCCTCTCTAAGACCTTTCTTAAACATGTTGATTGTAGCTTGTGTATTCTTAAAAATATTTCTATCACTAGGGCTGAAGATGGACTGAGTGGACTCTTCCTCATTGTTTTTTCTTTTCTCACCAGTTTTTGCCATTTCCTCATCTTCCAAACTAAGACTTGATTTCTTATTTAATTTTTGTTGCAAATCAACAACAATTTCCTACATCTCCTTTTTAACTTCATCAGGAGCATCCTTGCATGCTCCAACATCCTTTTGAGTACCAGCCAAGTGATGCTTCAATCAATAAACTCCCCTTGTTAATACCTTTTGACAGTATTTTGCATTGAAGTTTTCTAGTATCCCCATCAACTAAGATACAATGCTTCCTAGCAACATCACTCCTATTTCTTGGAGCATTTTTTAGAGTCACTATCACGGGTATAGAAGTCATTTTAATTATGGGAATTTGGGACTGCAAATTGGGTTGCACTGAAAAAAAACAGAGGAAAAAAAAACAGCACTTGGTTGCAGTGAGAAAAAACAGAGGAACAAAATCTGCACTTGGTTGCAGTGAGAAACAATAGAGAAAAAAAAACTGCACTTGGTTGCAGTGAGAAAAATTAGAGGAAAAAAAAAGTTGCACTTGGTTACAAAGAGAAAAAATAGAGGAGAGTGGGACTGCAGTGGGGAAATTGAAAGGAAAGGAGAAGATGAAACGGAAGAGGAGAAGAGAGTGGGAGTGAAGTTGTAATTCTGTTGAAGTTGTAACGTTCTCAGTACTGTGCAGTAAGTGATTTCTTTCACTGGGAGGTAAGTGGGTTCTTTTCACTTATTTGGGCTTTTTATTTAATTGAGCCCATATGTTATGCTACCTCCATCTTAAATAAAAGCCCTAATATCAAACTATCCCATATGTTGTTGATGCCTCCATCTTAAACAGATCCACCGGAATCGACGATCCCACGCGATCCACCGGAATCGTATTATTCTGGTGATCGCAGATCGTTACCATGAATATATATCGTAAAATCGTACAATCTTAGACTACCTGACTCGTAGACTCGTAAGAGTCACGAGTCTCCTTCACATAAAAAATCTAACAAAAAAATTCATGATAGCAAAATTTCATATTATTGAAATAAAAAAGTTCATACACCAACAAAATAACTAAAACAACACAAATGTTATCAAGTTTAAAAGTCTCATTCATCTAATCCTCTAAGGAAATCATCTCCAAGATTTTCATGATTCTCTCCATCATCATCTTCATCTATTTCCTGTAGCATTCTTACTTCTAGGTGGTAGTAAAAATGCTGAATTTAAATCACTTCACACATCTTACCGTGTGCCAACAAAAAAAATTTAAAAAAAAAACAATCAATTATCCAAAATTTAAAAAAAAAAATCCAATCTACCCTAAAATAAAAAAAAAACCTAATCTGCCCAAAAAAAACTAAAATAAATCGTTATGCACCAAAATCTGTCCTAAATCGAATCACCTAAAAAACTCCAACCCATTTTAAAAGCCCCAACCTAATTTCAAAACCCTAATCCAAAACCCAATTTGTCCTAACCCTAAAAGTCATCACAACAGCCGCATCACAACATATAAGGCTGAAGTGCTTTGCGAACGATCGGCGGCGAGGATGCACGGTGCGACGAGGATGCGTCATGCGATGACGTAGTGAAGAAGATGTGTGAAGAATGGAACTAGGTAAAAAGAAATCCTAAAATCTAACCTAATTAGAATGGAACACACCGTTTTGGGGCTTTTTTTTGCAACTCGGTGACTCGGCCTTAGACTCGCGAGTTTGGTCGAGTTTGACCGAGTCAACTCCGAGTTTACTCAAAAACAAGTTTACTCCCAAGTCGACCTAGCAACCTTCATCTGACTCTTAAACTCTTAAGGGTTTACGAGTTTACCCTAGAGTTTGATAACCTTGACCATGCCTATTACTTTCCTTAATTAGGTTGTAAATAATCTATAATTTAGACTGTAATCACATTTGTAAAGATATTTAGAAATATATTCAATCTTCTTCTTTCAACTTGGTATCAAAGCTCCTGATCTTAGAAGACTCTCTGCATTTCTTTTGGGCAACCTTCATTGCTGCAACCTTGTTTTCTAAGCAGCCTTCATTGTTGCAACTTTTTTTTTGCTTCTACATTTTTTCGGGCAGCCTTCATTGCTGCAACCTTTTTTCTGTTGACTGCAGACCACCACCGTTGATCATCGTAAGCCTTTGTTGACCGTCGCGTTAATCGTTGATTGTCTCATTGACCGTTGACCACCACCACTAGAAAAAAAACAAGTGAGTTTTGTGAACGGAACCAAATATTGTCAATCTGCAAAGCTCAGTCGATTTTGAGCTCTCATGGATTTCCTTAGTAAGACATCTAGCTATTGTTCCTTAACCATAAGTGGTAAGAGTTCTAGTTTTTTATCCTTTAATGCTTCTAGTACTGAAAATATTTGGTTATAAACTCTGGTGCTACTGACCATATGACACCTCATTCATCTTATTTTTCATCCAACACTGTTTTATCTGGTAACCAACATATTATTATTGTTAATGGTTCTAATACCTCCATTACTGGTTGTGGTAACATCCACCTTCAACCTTCATTTTCCTTTAAAAAATGAATTTCATGTTCCCAAACTATCTAATAACCTTTTGTATATTCAATAGGAAAATGACAATTTGAAAACTAAATGCTTAAGAAATGATTTATGGAAACTCCTTGTGCAACTATATATTCTCAAGAGAAAACTTATAATTGTGAGGATCGCAAGTAATTAGCAAAATACAATATCTTTTGAAAACTCTTGAGAAATTAACATTTGGAAGATCAAATCTAGATGCACTCCTAAATTCCCTAAAGTGTGTTATGGACAAAGCTTTAATTGGTTTTTCTCATCAAAACAAACAAAAAGCTTTTAGAAATTATTTCAATTTAAGAAAACATTTACATAACCATTTGTGGATTGTTTCTATTGCTTAAAAAAGGGTCAAGCATCAAATACTAGCTATATCAAATTTCATTGAATGTCTAGATTCCCAAAGAAAACCTAAAGAACACTAATTCTCAAGATACATCACATGTTATTTGGACAAATTCAATAAAATGCCCTTAAAGATCAATGGTTTTCACCTATTGATGTAACCATGAAAGGAGCATCATCATCTAAACTAGCCCAACTTTACAAGAAGATGACAAAGAACAAAAAATATTATTCAAGGCTAGGTCAAGCATAGTGTTTTGATGAGATTGTTGGCACTCATAGTGATTATGATTACATTTTGATGTTGACTACAGCTTCAACTATCTAAATAATAATAGTATTTAAAATAATAATAAATAAATTATAAACAATAATAAAATATATATATATATATATATATAAATTACATATTTAATAATAACTAAAATAAATTTATTAAATAATATTATTAACAATAATAAAAATTAATTTTAATTTTGATTTGATTTTATGAAAATATTTTTTACATGTATTTATAATAAAAATAAAATTATTATTCTTTACATCAAAATTTATTTGAAGTTGAAATAAAAGTTTTTAAAATTTATTACATTTCTTACTTTATAAGTGAGAATTTTATTATGACAATTTTTCATATTTCCAACAATGTTAACTAATTTGTAATTTTTCTGAAAATAATTATTTAACAAAACTCATATAAATTTTAATTAACTAAAAATTTACACATTTTAGAAAAAATAAAAAATCTCCAAATCACTACTCACAAGCTCCAATAAATTTTTCTCACAAATTCACTCTAACATACCTTAATCTTAACAAGATCATTTTCTTTATACTTTCCTCAAGTTCCTTTAAATTCACTCCCTCAAATCTTGTCCCCCAATTCAAACATAAGAACATGTTAGTGATAAAAGTGTCTTACCTACTTATTCACCCTATTATACATTTAGAATCAAGTTTAACCACAAGTTGTAACAAATATTAAAGTTTGTTTTAGTACGCTAAATAGTCTCACATCTTTAGGAGTCAAGACCAATAATAATTAGTGATAGAGTTCTAAACTTCAAAGCAAACAATACTTTAGATGCCATAATTGATTCTAGTGATGTTAATTATGTGAATTTGAGGTCGGACCATTAATGTTAATGAGAAATAGTTCTAAAGAAAAACTCTCATCTCCTAAGTCTCGAGTGAGAAATAAAAAAATAATTCAAAAGAAGAACCCTAGTTTACTTGACCTTTAGGTGAAAATTAGGGGTGGCAATGCGGGATGGCCCGTCCCGCAGGCCTACAAAAAGTGGGTCGGGTTGGTCTGCCCCACATAGAATTTGCGGGTTGATTTTTCTAGCCCGCAACGCATAAGGATTGGTCTACAGACCTGCGAGTCAGCCCGCATAAGAAATATTTATTTTAAAAAATAATATTTTAAATAAAAATTTTGAATTTTTTTATTTAGATGCATTAGGTAAATTGTCTTATAATATTATTTTCATAAAACATGCCTAGTAAGATGTTATTAAAAATTTCTAAATGTAAAATATAAGTGTAGAAAATACTTGCCGCGGGAGCGGTGGAAAGGCATTTCCAAAGAAGAAGAATCTTAATTTCCTTAAATGAGTGAAAAATACAAAAGCATTTCCAAAATTCAGGTTCCTTAAACATCAACTAATATTTGATTTGTTGGGTTATTTAGGGTTTAATTGTTGGGTTATTTAGGGTTTAAAATTTAGAATTTAGTATTTTCAGTGTTATAGGTTTAAAATTTAATAGTAATGGACTAAATTCACTTAATTTTGAAAAATTAAAAAAAGTGTAGAGTTAAAGATTTTTAATAACCCAAAATTGCATTTTCCAATAACTAGAGGTAGAGAACATAAAATGTGAGTATTAAAGAAATGGTGAAGGATTAGCGATGACTGACCCCGTCGACGAGGGCGTCGTAGAAGCGAACGTCGTCGTGGGCGAAGGAGTGGCAAGCGCAGACCCTAGCACCGGGAGAGAGTAACCGACACTCCTCGTCCTGAACCTGTTTGGAGAGCGGTCTGAACCGGAACTTGAAGTTCTCCACTTCGTTCATGTTCTGAAAGTCTGAGGGCCGAAAAGCGTCGTCGTTTTCGGGGGAGAAGTTCGAGTACTTCACTGTGAGAGTGTCGCCATGGAACAATACGCACACCGTGTACCAGGCGTCGTCTTTGTAGGCTCTGAACTCCGTTGCGTAACTGGCCACCGGAACCACCGCACTCGTCTTTTCTTTAACTGCCAGCATTTTCTCTTTACTCTCTTTCTTTCTGCCACCTTTCGCTTCCACCCACTCCAACAATATATATAAGATTTTGAAACTACACTTATAAAAATTTTAAAATTTCAGAATTACCCTTTATTTTGAAATTAGAAATTTAGAATCAAAAATTATATTCCACTACAGAAATTAGGTATTTCTTCCTTACCTTTATTTTTTTTTTCTCCGAACCGTTACATTTATATGCAGTTACTAAATTATTTTTTCAATTTTTAAAAATCTTAATTGAGTTTTTAAAAACCTTAAAGGCAGCATACTACCATCGTTACAAATTTAATTTAGAATTAAAAATTATATTCCACAACAGAAATTAGGTATTTCTTCTTTACCCTTAATTTTTTTTCGTTACAATTATATGTAATTACTAAATTATTTTTGGAGTTTTTAAAAACTTTAAAGGCAGCATATTCTCATGTTACAAACTTTTCTGTCTCTTTCTTTTATTTTTTTATCCACATTGCTATTAAAAGCGCGACAATTGTGGTGGTGTTTTAGGTTGAATTTTTCTAGTTGTTTTATCTAACAGGTTGGTTTATGTATTCTATTTTTTTGGGGTTAATGAATTCGAAAGTTAATATTATGGCTATCAAATTTAGTAGTCCATCTAAGCTAAACGGAAAGGCGGATCCGAAATGATACTGGAATTACTGTTTCACAATAGTCCTGAATTTAGCAATTCGGTATTGGTTTATGTGTTGTTTTTCTGTTTTATTTGTTGTTTTTGTTGGCTGAGGTTCTTTGCAATTTTTTGGTTGGATGAGTTTATGTTTTTAGGTGATGAAAGTTTTTTTGTTTTTAAGTGGTTACTTGTAGATTGTTTAGTTCATAATCCACAGAACCTGATTTCCCCTTTAAACTCCATTATCACCTAACCCTCTTGAATAAAACTCAATTATTACCTTCAAATCAACCAACACTTCAAAACGACTACCACACCTTCACCCTTACTCCTTTCAACTTAAAGCACCCTCTACCAACGACAATAATCAACCAAGAAAAACAAGCGTAGTCATGGAAACCATCAACTATGCCTTTTCAAATAAAAATGGCAAGGCTAATTTTGTATTTTTAAAAATGTAGGGGTGCATAAAAAATATGTAGGGGTTAAAGAAGAAACACCTCATAAATTAAGGATAATAATGTGAGGCAGTTCGATAATAAAAAACGCAAGGTTGACTACCTATTTTAATCTGTTGGCCCACTTAGACATGTCCCGCATAATTCACATTCCATGCAGACCAAGTATAGGGCGGGGCAGGACAGACCGCATAACCCGTGTATGGTTGTTTCTTCTTACATCTCCATAACATCTCCAGACACCCAATAGATGAGACGAAAAGACCAATTTGTTCTTAATATATTTTGTAGGGAATATTTTTTTTTTCTATTTTGACCTCCCAAATTCTACAATATGGAATACACTTACTTCTTTTAAAAAAAAAAACAATTTTGGATTATAAAATCCATAAGGTATTTCTGGATCCGGTAATACATTTTGGATTGTACAATCCGCAACAACCCTTACTATAATATGTATTCCATTCCATATTGTACAATCCAAAAGGTATTTATAGATCTGAAAATGCCTTCCAGATTGTGTAATATGAAATGCAATTTTTAAATTTATTATGGATTGTACATCCATAAGATATTTTGAAATCAAAAAATACATTCCAAATTATATAATTTATAATACATATTATAGTAAGGGAGTGTTACAAGTTTTACAAACCAGTATACACTAGAAAATGAAACAAAATAGTGAACAAAAAATCTTAAAATATACTCAAAAGTGTAGGATTATAATTAAAAAAATACATGAAAGTGTAGGAAGAATGTATGGAGGTGCACGTATTCGTGCATTCTCATAATTTATTCGTGCATTCTCATACTCTCAAATATTTCAAAATTATTCATTCCAATTTTCACAATATGAATAAAAATGTTAATATTTAATAGTATTTTTTTTTTTACTTTTTGAAATGCATAGATGACATCCAATGTAGTAGTTTCACCTAAATCTTTTATAAATTTTTTTAAAATATAATATTATTTATATATATATATATATTATAGATATTATTTTATACTATTTTTCAATTAGAATAGTAATCACGTGTCTTCATTTATTACCTTAAAAATGTATATATTTAATGAAATATTTTATTAGTCAATTTATTAGTATGATTAAAATCTAAATTTCATTGAAAATTCATAACATCATAATTATTTATTTTTATCCATATCTTATTATGTATGTGTCATGAGAATAATACTGAGAGATCATTTACATAATTAATCTAAATAAGAAAATAATTAATTTAATAAAAAAATTTATTCAAAAATTTATATTTAAAATATATTTCTCATTAATTATTATTTTTTAAATTATTATGCGAGTTGACTTGCAAGCCCATGACCCAGCTTTTATGTGGGACGTGTTGAATCAAGTGTGTTCAAGCTTTGAAAAATCCAAATCCTTTGAGTTTGATGGAAGGCTGGATGTGTTTGTTGTTGCTGAGGTGCTTTAGAATAGAATCTGGGGTAGATTATCTGTGTAAATTCACTCTTGATTGAATCTAATGTTTAAGCATTTTCAAATCTTTTGAATTGAATGTGTTTTTCAAACTAAGTGAAAAACAACCTATTGTTTTGTCGAAACAACCGATTGTTTTACTCTTAGGTGTTTTGAAAAAGGTTGAAAACTGTTTTTGGTGTTTAACCAGCTGTCAAACCAAAACAACCGATTGATTCGCACATTCAATCGATTGTTTGTTTTCAAATCATAACAGAAAACTGTTTTGTGCATTGACTGAGCTTTAAATGATTTTGTAACTGAATGCGCTCCTGTTTTTAATGCTTTAACCATTCTTTGAAAGCTATAAAGAGTTTGTTCATCTTCTGTAACAAACCAGAAATGAGATTTAATCATAGAAAAACATATTTGAGTTTTTCACTAATTTTGCTTTCAAGAGTAAAAAATTGCTTTAAAGCTTGCTTTGATCAAGAGAGTGATATAGGATTTTCATTTGTATTGATTTCAGATCATTCTGTAACAAGTGTAATCCTTCTGTACTTTGTGTAAACTCTGGTGTGCTAGGCCAAGAAGTGTTGTGTGCTCTTGAGGTTATCAAGATCAACATTCTTGGTGGTGTATGTGCTGAGCCAAAGGAAGTGTGTGTCTTGAGGGGATCAAGGTCACTTCTTTGTTGGTGTGTGTAAGTAATCTAGGTTTGGTTACTTAGTGGATTCCCTAGTGGTTTTCTAGGAAGACTGGATGTAGCTCTTGGTTTAAGAATGAACCAGTATAAATTGTGTGTGCAATTTCTCTCTCCCTTAAACTTTTTAATTTCATATTTGTCAACTGGTATAACCAACCGATTGTTTCTGCAAAACAATCGATTATTTTTCTGGTGCTGTATTAAATTGCTTTGTGTTTTTGGCAAACTAAATCCTGAATCAAGTTTTCTTAAAGGAATTTCATTCTAGACTAAAAGTTTGTGAAAACTCTCTTTAAACCATTCCCCCCCCCCCCCTCTAGTTTAAAGCCATACATTCTTACAATTGGCATCAAGAGCTTAGTAATTGAAAAATACTCAAGTTTGATACGAAAATCTTTTTCAATGGCTGGAAAACTATCTTTCGAGGAAGGTGCTTTAATTAACAAACCACCTTTATTCAGTGGTTTGAGTTATAAGTAT
>Ga0123342_1003600_pt1 | contig 24712 bp, 15 predicted proteins | sample Turbeawhitnodule_FD_89960 | JGI IMG/M metagenome (GOLD analysis project Ga0123342, IMG submission 89960) | Root nodule microbial communities of legume samples collected from Mexico - Turtle bean Mexico white nodule | ecosystem: Host-associated > Plants > Roots > Nodule | place: Mexico: Nepantla... | reverse complement strand
TTATATATATATATCTCCATATTTTATTTTTTATATATATAATTTTTATATTATATATATATATATATATATATATATATATATATATATATATATATATATATATATACACTACCATCATTAACCACTACTACAATAATCTATCAATATTTATTTCTTATTATGAAACCCAATAAATATGAGAAAACATTAATATTTTTCTTGCTCTTTTTCCTAATTTTGTCTTTTATCCTATATCAGACCATCATATCATACTATCACACAAGCTCTTATAGCGATTTTTTTATGCATTTTTATGGATTTTGTTAAAATTCAAGGCAGTAAATAAAGGAGTGCAGAGATTAAACTAAATCTCATTTTAGCAAGTTTTGACCCTTAAACATGTGAGTGAATGCTCCACTAGAGTGCACGCTTTTCTGAGAGTGGTTTTACTGTGGACCATTGTTTGAAGCACTTAGGTTTATCTAAGGAATATTATCAAACACCTTGTGCACACACTGTTTCTTCATCTTTCTGGCGTAAGGTAGAGGTCCCATACAGTTTCTATTGACACCTCTTGGTCTTCTCACTCCCCTGTGGTTTGCTTCACATGGAAAATTCAATTCAATTCAATTATTAAACACCACTTGTGCCTACAACACCAAAAACTGAGAATTATGAATAGTACCTCACAACTCACTGTCTCTGCAACAAAAAACGTTTATCATGTTCAAATTTGTTTATGTTGCAAGAGAAAAACATCTTTTAGGAAGAAACTATTCCAAATATTAATACTTAGGATAGTTATAGATTATAAAATTAAATTAAATTCTCACATTATTAAGTGTTGAAGTATATTTTTTGTTAGATATTTATATCAGTGTGATATTATAATGTTCAGAAAATTAAAATAAACAACTCATTAAAACAAACATGTTTTAATACTAATAATTTTATTTTCGTTGGTAGTGTCTTCTTGTTGGATATTTTAATATTTTGTAATTAAAAATTATGAATTCGTATTTTAGGATATTGAAAAATACAAGAGAAGAGTTTGGTTCCCCTGTCTCTCACCACAAACTTCTTTGTTAGGGTTTTCAGAGTTGCAGCCATGTCTTTAGACTCTTGATTTACAGTGCGTGTGAGAATCAAGAGATGTTGTGTTTTGCAAATCCCATTTGGTTGAGCAAAGACACTGAAGAGAGTTGAAGGTTCGTCTCCACTATTGACTCAATCAAACCCAATCAGCATTGTCTTGCGATACGGTACGATGATTATGTTCTTTTCCCCTTTATAAACTCATTTCACACAAACTTATTTAACTTATGCCAATTAAAACGGTATTCGACAAGGATAAGGTTTACTCTGTTTTCTCTGTAGAGCAATTTGAGAATTGGATAAGAAATATAAATCCCACTTTTACTCCCTTCTAATATGCCATCAACTCAAACTTATCCTAAACAATTTTTTTTTTCACCACAAGAAATTATGAAATAAATTATTACATCATGCTTTATTTTTTTTTTTTCCGTCAATAAGTATCATTTTCAGATCTTAAAAGATATAAGATCTTAAATGCGTCCTTAAAAAAATATGAAGTTCTTAAAAAAAATATATGTATATCTATTTATCTATCTATACTTAATATAATTGCACAATCGGAAGTTTTTTACAACCAAGTGTTTTCGGAAATAAAATAAAATAAAAAATATACTAAAACAGGAATAAGTTACACATGTTCCTTATAGGGCCATTGTGGAGGGTTGAGTAGTTCATAGCTGGCCCAAGCCTCCTACGACCCTTCTTCATGCTTTAACGAAGGCTGCTTCTTGCTGCACCTCCATACCTTCTTCTCTCACCTCCATAGATTTTCGTATTTCCAAAAATGCCCTTCTGTAATATTCCGGATTACATAATTCGAAAGTCATTTTTCAAATTTGTAATTAACTTCCGGATTATATATGTAATCCGGAAGTCTTCTTTCAAATGCGTTTCCGGATTACATAATCCAGAAGTTATTATATGGGGGTGGCACAAGAAGGATAAAAATGTATTTTCATGTTGTGTATGGAGGTGCCAGAAGAAGATAAGGAGGTGCAGGAAGAAACAGTCTTTAACGAAACATAGCTGATCCAATTTTGAATGGAGGATTAGGGTTAAGTTGCTTCTCTCACGCAAGCCTAAAATGGAGTGTTTAGGAAACTCTAAGAATTTGGAAAGGTATACCAGTTACATAAACAAGGTAATGCAATTAAAAAATGATGTGTTGAGAATTTGAGAAGAAACATCAGTTAAGTTACATAAATAAGGTAATTGAATTTGAAATTTAAATTTTAAATTTGAATTGAATTTTTATGAAGTTTAGAATTTTTTTTCGAGTATTTATATGTGATAGATGCTTTTCATCATGAAATATTGTTCTTTCTTCTTGGATTGTTCTTTTTTTTCTTCTGTCCAAACAAGATTGGAAAATACAAATGTATATTACTCTTCATTTGCTTTCTTATGGATACTCATACAGTATAATAATACTCATTTGGGGTCAAGTAAAATCATTTGTATAATAGTAAGTATAAAGTATAATAACTGAAAATTTATTTTTATTTGTCATGTGCTGGCACAATTTGAATATAAAAAGGTTTTTGCTACCATGTAGTGCAACACTGAATGTGTTTTACTTTGTTATATGTTCAAGCTTGATGTAAAGTAATTCATGTAGCACAGTTTATGGAATGGAAACTCTAAATGAAAATGGTAAATTATATATTATATTCAACAAAGGGTTGTTATAATAGTCAGACTCAAATGAGGTAGGTTCCTTAACAAAATGAAATTAATTATAAATGAAAAGGGAAATGCAAAATGGACACTGAATACAATCATCTATAATCTAACTATACATTAAGGAACACAAATGATTGAATGTTCATACTAAAAAATCCAATTATAGATTGAGTAGTTATGATTATACATGTTTTTGTCGAACGAACGTGACACTACATGCAACTCTTCGCCCAAGGGAGCTTGCTTAACAATTAACAGCTTTTGACGAACGAACGAGACACTACATGCAGCTATGGCCAAGGCAGCTTGCTTAAAAATTAGCAACTCTTGCCGAACAAGCGAGACAGTACATGTTGTCTTACTAAATTTTTATATTTGTAGGTTTTGTATAGTTTGATCAAAGAAAATTTATTTATGTTAAGATGATGTGACACTGAATATTTTGATTCAAATATATGTATACTCACTGAATGTATTTTACTCTATTATCTATTCAAGCTTGATGTAAAGAATTCATGTAGCAGATTCTATGAAATGGAAACTACAAATGAAAATGGTAAATTAGATATTATATTCAACAGAGGTTATAACAGTCAGACTCAAATGAGGTTCCTTAACAAAATGAAATTAATTATAGATGAAAAGGAAAATGCAAAATGGATAGTGAATACAACAATCTATAATCTAAGTATACATTAAGGAACACAAATGATTGAATGTTCTTACCAAGAAATCCAATTATAGATTGAGTAGTTATGATTACACGTGTATTTTCCAAACGGACGTCACGCTAATGCAACTCTTTGACCAATGCATCTTGCTTAACAATTAGCAACGCTTGCCAAACGAACAAGATACTACATGCAACTCTTCGACTAAGACAACTTGTTTAACAATTAACATCATATTGTCTTATTAAATTTTATATTTGTAGGTTTTATATAGTTTGATTAAAGAATTTTTTTTTATGTAATAGATGATGTGACACGGAATATTTTGAGGCAAATATATGTAACGCAATTCAAAGGCCCGAGCGACATCCAAAGGATCTTAGTCCTAATGATCGTTCAACATACATTGTTAAAATTATATAAGTGTAAATAGAAGATTCCAAACAACTACTGAAAAAATTAAAAGCAATAAGGCCTATCGTCGATACTCAAAGAAGGACAAAAAGTCACTCCGCATCTAATAGTCATATATAGACTCTTCTAAAATAAAGATTCATCAAGACAGAAAAAGTGTACCTATCGAGGCCGAATGAGCCATGTCACTCGACATCCTTGATTGATCGGTACAGTGAAAAAAAATCAAACATGTATGAAGACAAAAGTATAAGTTACTGAAATTGGAAGCTAAAATTTTATATTGTTATGTCGTATAAATTTATTTCTATACAAACAATCATGAATGTACCTTTTTTTCAACAAATTGTTATTCAAACAATCCAATCTAAGGTTGTTAAAGAATTTCGTGTTTATCATTTTTAATAATCAAAACTTTAAAAATTAACAAAGTTTCATTTATAGTATTTTAACAATTTTTAATTGAAATTTTAATAACCATTATAGTGGTCATTAAATGAATAAAAATAATAAAATGAACTTGTATGCAGTCATAATCAAAATATGCAAGGAAATTTAATTATTAAAAAAACCATATGCTATACGTTTTGTCTAACATTAATAATATTTTAATTACTTGCTCATTTACTTACACAAAACTTTTAAAAAGGAAACGTTTAAAAATAAATAATTTGAAACAATCCAACCCTTGAAGTCCACACTTTCAAAACACGTTAAATTGATTTTCTATTGCAACAAATAAATTAATTGTTTAAATGGCTAACATCTAATTTATCATCACAAATAACATTTTGTCCTTTTCTTACCTACCTGTCTATTATTGCTTTATTTACTCCAAAATTGTATCATTTTATTTATAATTAAACAATGTTTTATGTACATCTATTATTTATGCAAATTACATAAATGAGTTTATCATTTTTTAATTTCAAATTTAATGAAGTTTGTAATTTTTTCCCATTATTTATAAGGTTTCCTTTTTCACTTCAACCAAACAGATGTAATCGTTTTTTAATTTTAAATATGATACCGTTTAAATCTTATTTTTTATTATCTATGTGTCCTCTTCTCATTGTATATGATAATTAAATTTCTAAACAACTAATTAATTTAAGTCTTTATATATTTGTATATTTTCTAAATTAATAATTAATATATAAATATATTCTTTAAAATCAGTAAATAATATTTCATAAATCATTAATAACTCCATTCCTTTCCGTGCATTGGTTTAAATTTTCCATTCAGTGGTAACTTAGTGTTTATCTCATAGATTAAGTATCACAAGGGTGCGTTTATGCAGAGGGTTTAGGGTATTCACATTATTCAGAGGGTGCTCACGAAAACCCTAAAGACACGCACTGCGAATCGTTTGACAGCAGAGGGTTTGTCGTTTATTCAGAGAAGAGAAAGTGTTTGGCTCTCGTCTTCGGGTTTTCATTGTTTCAACCTTCGTCTTTACACTCTCGATTGGCAGTGCGTGTCACAATCAAGAGACGGTGCGTTTTGCGAATCCCATTCGGTTCTGCAAAACGACACTGCAGACAGTCGAAGGATAAGGTACGTGTTAGGGTTCCGTTAGGTCTTCGCCCTCTCTCCTCACAATCGCTTCCACTGCGTACCCTCTTCCGACCCTCACTCCGCAGGCGCTCCACCACCGCTGGTACGATGCTTATGTTTTTTCCCCTTTATTCATTCAGTTCACACAAAGTTTAGGGTTTAGGGTTTACCTGCTAGAATCGCACTTTTCCGGTGATCGCAGATTGGAGACAGGGACATAGATAGTAAATCTTCAGATCTTACGTCTGTGTGTTGTATTGTCTTTATATCCATCCTATGTCCCACTTTTGCTTTTTTTTTTTTGCAGTAATTGAATGTTTTGTATGATCTGTTTAATTCTGTGATTAGTTTTTAAAAACACTAACTTTTGTTAAATTGTGTTCGGAGCCACAATCTACGTAAAGCTTTGGACTGTAGACACAAAATAATCATTTCATTTATAATTATTTTGGCAAACAGTAGTTTTCTGAAATCATGTTCTGAGGTACAATCTCCATAGAGCCTTGGGATGCAGGCACAAGATTATCATTTCCTATATATAATTCAATTGTTTACCGTTTTGTGTAGATTTTCCGAGCGAATTGTTGAAATGGAAGACAAAGGAATTAAGCAGGAATCAGATACTTCAGCAGCTGGGGTTTATGAGCTACCTGGGGAACCTGCTATTGTAATTAATGGGGTGCCTGAAGCAATCCCCAGTGACTGCTCTATTGCTCTCCGTGATGCTCCGAGCAAAGTTGAAACAAATGTGCCTTCAGGTTTGGGTGAATGGTTTGAAGGGAGGGAAGTCAGAAAGTGGTTTATGGGAAGATATTACTCAGGTAGAGTAACTGATTACGACAAGGATTCTCGGTGGTACAGGGTCCACTATGAAGATGGCGACTCCGAAGATCTTGATTGGCAGGAGTTGGAAGAGGTGCTTCTTCCTTTGGATGTTACAGTTCCACTGAAGTCATTGGCAGAGGAGGTTGTGAGCAGAGGCAAGATATATGGTCCTAAATCTGTTAAGAATGTAGATCATTCACAAAATCCCCAAATCAAAAGGAAGATAACAAAAGAAAAGTAGACCATAGATCCATAGCAAGAGGTTTTAGTTGAAAATTTAGTGATTTGTATTGTAGATATCAATTACATAGCTTGCAACACCTACAGTAGCACTGAGAATTGAACAGTTTTGAAAATGCTCAGTTGAAAACTTTTGTTGTAGCAGTGGGGATTGTTTGTTTTGTAATTAGGAAATTGGTACCTAGGGAAATTCAAAAGTTAGTTATATTAGTGATTTATGATTATATTATGCTTGGTGAATTGCATTACGTTCATTCCCGGGTCAACAAGATTGTTCTGTTTAAATATAGTTGTAAGATCCGCCTCATGCTCACAAAATATGTAGCCTAAAAAGTTGAATGATGAACAAAATAAAAGATGAACGATATACCATCTTTTTAGGTGATTCACCTTACATAATTTTGATCTTTCCAAGTATAAATTTTATGTTAGATAGCTTATTAACCACCATGATATTGTTTTGATCTATACTTGGAATATTTCTTGACAAATTTTCTTACGTGTTAATATGTTATTGTCTGTTAATTTTATCTGTTCAAATTAAGGGTTTTTTTTATAATTTTTTTGAATCTAGTTAGTAATAATTTAAATAAATAATCATTCGCCTCCTTTATTCAATACCTTTATCTAATTAACAATTGACACTGACGTCAAGAGTGACGTATTGCAAAAGTTGTGAGTTAGTTTATTTTGAATAGGAAATAAAATAATAATCTCTCACGTATTGTTTGGTAATTGGCCATTACAATATCTCACTTTATTATTTATGGTTAAATAGAATACGATGACATCACATGTGCCGTACACTACCTAAACCACGCCCATAACTATGAACGTGGATACAACGCACAAATCCAAACCCACGATTTAATATGTAATTAAGCATGACCTGCTATAGTAAACTATTAATCAATAAGTAATTTTAAAATAGTTATTATAAATTATTATCAATTACAATAATTTATGAGTAAATATTAATATGAAATACATCTATAATAAACACATGCATTTTTATTCTTAAAAAATGTTTTTATTTAAACGTGTAAGTGGTACAAAAGGTTTTAAAATTTTTATATCATTATTATTATTATGTATGCTAATTTTTTTTATCTATAATAATCATCTACTTGATATTATTTTTAATTGATAGACAAAGTAAGAGTGAAGAACAAGATTTTGTCAAACTTTCACTAATCGCTTCAGAACAATGGACAGCCTCGAACTAACCACCATTGTCGTACGTACGTTCCGTCACTTTCCTACAAAATACCTTAAAAACATTTAGTTCCTAATATTTGAAATTAAGATTTTGAAAGTTTTTTTTTTAAACCTAACATAATTTTTTAATATTATGTAAAAAATGTTTTCTAAAAATTGTCCTTTCTTTGCATTTTCACCCGTAGTAAATTTAATTCGGACAAATATTCAAATTTAAATCTCTTAATTTATTCAGTCAACTCTTTTCTCCATTTTACTTTATTTTTAAATATATTTGTTAACTGTATGCAGATTTAGCAAATGGTTGGATCGTAGAGAAATTGTTAAATGCTTCAAAACTATTAAATATATATAGTTCACGATAATTTTGAGGTGAATCATAACGAGATTTTTCATGTAAAAGTTGAGTGAAAGCATTAAAATTTAGCAGCATGCAATAATAATTTTGCAGAGAAGGATAGTAGTTGTGAACTGTGAATTGTGAAAAGAACAGTAGAAATGAATAATTAATTAATGGTTGATAAGTAAAGTGAGATAAGGCCAAAATAGTGCTGAATCTGCTGCTGTGTCACGCAACCGAGAACTACTCACTCCACATGGTGACTCACATTCTGGGGAAGGTCGTTTCTGCTTTGGCCTTCACATATATGTTATCATAGCTATACCCTATGTATCACCATGGACTCCTTCTTCCTCAAACCCATGCTAGCTTCTCAGAACCACACATTACTTCAGGCCACGGATTGGTCATGGATGGTGGAGTTCCTCAAGGGCATGGTGAAGCCAGTGGCTGCTACTGCGGTGGTCTTTCTGGCTGTGGCCTTGTCCTTCTACCAGAAGCTTGGCCTCGAGATAGAGATGGTTGTTGCCATTGTGAGGGCATTTATTCAACTCTCTATCATTGGCTTTGTGCTGCAGTTCATCTTCAACCAGGACAACGCCGGATGGATCCTTCTTGCTTACCTTTTCATGGTTAGTCCCTCTTCATTATTCTTTCTTAATTAACAACCATCATAATCCATTATCTAATCGATTAATTTCACGTAACAAATTTCAATGATTACTTTCATCGGATTTATCTCAAGTAAATGTATATGTTGTGTATCAACAAGTTTTAGTTCAAATGTTAGATGATTGGGATTAACTCAAATGATTGTTGAATAGGAAGTCCGTGAACAAAATCCGGAAACCAGAAAAACCAAAGGGTAGGAAAAAAATTCTGGAATGCTAGCAGCATTTTTTCAGGAGTTTGATGATACAAAAGTTAGTGTTTTGAGTATAGGTTCCAGTGAAGAAAATTTGTATATATTTTTTGTTTTGTTACAGGTATCAGTTGCTGGTTACACTGCAGGTGAGCGAGCAAAACATGTTCCTAGAGGAAAGTATGTGGCTGGGGTTTCCATTCTCACAGGAACTGCAGTGACCATGTGTGTGCTTGTATTGCTGAGCGTGTTCCCTTTCACTCCCAGATATATAATACCTGTTGCTGGAATGATGGTTGGGAACTCCATGACAGTAACTGGTGTTACCATGAAAAGACTCCGAGACGACATCAAAACACAAATCAACTTGGTATATGTCTTGTAATCCTCCTTATAGTTCATCCACTCATTATATCATAAACAATGAATAATTCAGCCACAAGCTTGCAAGTTATTGCTGCTGCACTAAGATGAGATCTGCGTAAGGTTGAACAGATCCACACACGCCACTAACAAAAAACTAAAGTCAATCAATCTTTTAACACCAACCACAAAGTTCTTTGTTACTAAATTATTGTAACTAGTTTCTATTAAATCAAACACACTTACATATTATTGTAACTGATTTCAAAGCCACGTCTTTAAAAACATCATGATTTACTATTACTTTTTGTCAATCATTATCATATTAAATATATATTAATATTTTTTTTAAATTCTTTTGTTTTGCTTACAGACAAAGAAATTGATATTGAAAGTGATATTTTACATTAGTTAGATCATAAACGAGGTAACTGTAATATGATCAAAGCATTTGAATGGGTTGAAGAAAGACAATAACTGTTACAGAATGTCTCTGGTATGTTTACTGATGACAATCTGTTTTACAGGTTGAGACTGCATTGGCTCTTGGTGCAACACCGCGAGAAGCAACGCAAGAGCAAGTGAAAAGGGCAGTGATATTGGCTCTTTCACCAGTGGTGGACAACACCAAAACAGTGGGTCTAATATCCCTTCCTGGGGCAATGACTGGTCTCATCATGGGAGGGGCCTCACCATTGGAAGCCATTCAACTGCAGATAGTGGTGATGAACATGATGATTGGTGCAGCAACTCTTAGCAGCATAATGGCCACATACCTCTGTTGGCCAGCATTCTTCACCAAGGCCTATCAGTTGGAAACCAACGTCTTCTCAACTTGATTCCTAACTTCAACCCTTCTCATTTCAAATCCATCCATTTTCTTCACTAATATATATGAATTTGAATTTCTAATTAGATGTATACTCAAATCATTTCAATTTTATATCTTGTCTCAGAAAATTGATTCTTGTGTAAATCTTCAAAATCACCTTCAACTTTTCAAATCTGGATAGATCGATTATTTAAAGTAAATAACTCACTTTGGAGTGTATCAATTTGTAAGTAATTAATATCAGTCTGAGAAAATTGATTTATTATGTAACTATATATATATATATACACAAATTATGCAAATGAGATTAATGATTGACAGTGTTTGCATAGCATGGTTTAAAAAAGATAATATATTTTTTATTTTCTTTTACAAAATTTATTAATTCTAATTCATAAAAAATATATTATGGACATTAGTTTTTATTTTACTGTATTAAATCGATAAATTAATGAGGTATATCTATTTTCTTTTCAATCCCAACTTGCATCGTATACAAAACTAGTAAGTCTTATAAAACTAATAGTTCCATCAACATTATAAATTAATAGTGTTTTAAAATTAAAATATAATAACTAGGATGATTTAGTAAAATTCAAGCTAATTATTTTTTATCCTTAAAAATTAAATTTAGGTGTATTTCGATTTTCATTCCTTTTTTTTCTTATCGCGTTCAAAGGTATCGTGTTTCCTTTTGCATGATTAGTTGCAGCATTATTGAACCAGGTTTCATTCTTTACAGTTATACTTTTTTTTTAAGGTAACAGTGATACTTAATATTGTAATTTTCTTGAAAATTGAAACATTCATCATTTTGATTTAAGTAATTGTACAGTTGTTTGAGATGTATTTTATAATAATGGTGAATCAGTTGTGGAGCTAATTAGCATCTTCTTCAATGGTTGATTCGTTCAACATTTCTCTCTCTGGATCAAACAATCTCTAAAATCATTCAATTTCACGATGTTTCAACTTTACCTTATCGGAACGATGCCGTTTTAAGAAATAATGACGTGGCAGAACATTCTGTTGTGTTGTACCCTACGCGATGATACAAATATTATTGACCAGAGCGTAACCAATAAAGCAGTTGCAATCCGTTCACAACCTTGAACGCTGTCGTTTAAGCTTCTGTATCTGAAATTCTGAATTCTGAATTCTTCTCCAACCTTCCTTCGTCGACCTTTCTTCTCATCTCCATCTCCATGTCTCCTCCTCATTCTCTTCTCCTTCTTTTCTCTTCCATGTTTTTCTTCACCTATTTCCCAGGTAATTTGCAGTTTTCGTTATTTCTTTCCTTTATTTGTTCGTTTGCAGGTTTCATGAAACATAAAACTAACTAACTGTTGGTAGCACAGGGTTGGTTGTGTCTGCGGACGTGACGCTGAGCTCGATTGAGATCTACACAACCCACGAGTGGCTAAAAGCCACTCCATCGCTCTATTTTCAGTGCAAAGGGGACAACAAAACCGAATTGCTTGACGTTAAAGAAACCAACGTTTCTTATACTTTTAAGGGTGAAGAGTCTTGGCAGGTTCCTCCTTGTCCCCTTTTGTTTTTTAAGCTTTTCCACAAATATTTTTAATTTGAGTTTTATTTTATTAGTCATGAGAGAGTGATCACAGGAAAGAGGAGTGATCAAATGAATTTAATTCTCATTATTAGGTTTGTAGAGTGTTTATATGGAAAGGGATTATTGCAATATGCAATTCGTTGAACTAGGATGCATTCTATGTAAGTAGCTCTGTGTAATGTACTGATTGGGAGTTATTCTTTTATGTGGAGCTGTCTGAATAGTTATTTGGTTACGTAATGCTTGAGAGATGCTTAGTGAGAAATTTTCCCTGAGCTTAAGAAATGGGTTAGAGAGCCTTCTCTTGTATCAGGAACCATATGATATAACAATCATTCTCGACAGATGTTTAGTTTGTTTGTTCATGACAGACTACTTTGGAACACGTTGGTTGTTGCAATATAGAACCAGGGTGCAAGTGCATTTGACATTCAGATCACAAAGTAGAGAAGCCATTGAAGCTCACATGTTGTAGAACCGAGGCCTCTGTATTCTGCCTTTGAGGAGGAGCAAGCAACAGTTTGCTGCTTCTAAGTGCGCCAAGATATGACGGACAAACCAAGAAAGAAACAAAGTCCTGGGATTGATCAAGAAGTCCAAGCAACCAGCAGGCCAATCAGCTTTTGAAAACCAAACAACTGCAAAGCAAGAGACCTGGGAAAGAATAAAAGCCGATCTGGGCAACCCTTCATATATTTGAGAACCCTGCAAGCAGCTTGGTAGTGAACCAAAGTTGGATGAGAAACAAAGTTGTTCAGCTGCTGAATATACTCTCGCGAGGATGAGATAAAGCAATCTCCCTCTATGACGCCTATTCGATGGAACATCTTCATAAGGCTTTCTTCAATCTTGACGGATCTTAAATGGAAGGGTCCAGTGGTGTTTGAACTGGTTTGGATCTTAAGTTACTATATTCAGCAACAGGGTCCAAACATTACTTTCTCTCACAAATGAAATTGTTTGGAATGGGAAGCATTCAAACCAAGGAAAAACTTAAGGATTCCCGAATGTGTTGGAACTCTATCGAAGAATTTCCTGCACAGATGATATCATCCATATCAACTAGAAGTCTTGTGAAATTAGTACTAGTAGTATTGACAAAGAGATAGTGGTCTGAGAGCAAAAATTGCTTGGAAAGCTCAGCGGCTGCATGAGATAAAAAGTGCTTAGAGGACATGGTGGTTATTAGAAAGCAAAAATATCCTCAAAAGCATTGCGGTCGCTGAAGAGAAAAAAAATGCTCAGAGAGCACAGGGACTATCACAGAGCAAAAATAAACCAAGGGAGTGGTGGCTGCCGAAGAGCAAAAAGGCTCAGAAGGTGAAGCAGCGGCTTGAGAGAAAAAGGAGTTAGAGGGTGCAGCGGCTGCTAGAGAGCAAAATGGATCAAAGGGTGCGATGGGGGCTGGAGACCAAAACGGGTCAATAGGCACAATGACTGCTAGAGAGAGCGGCTATCAAAGAGCAAAAAAGGTTCACTCCATGGTGACTTCCGAAGAGCATGACGGCTGGCAAAGAGAAAAAATGCTTGGAGGGCACAGCGACTGTCGGATTTGGTCGTTGCATGGCAAGGCAATGCCAGTGGTGGCCATCGTGAGCTAGAAAAAGCTCACTAGACGGTTTTCAGTGGTGAACAATGACACCAACTAATTGTGAAACACGGTAAAAACAAAAGGCACAGAAACTAAAAAACATACATGGTTTCTAAAAAAATTACACCTATTAGTAGTGGCTCCAAGGAAAACTCGGATTAGGTTCCCTTCTCGCTAGGTTCTTGATACCATGTTGAGAAAAGAGAAACTGAAAAGGCATAGGATGAATTCCGTATCTTTAGACAACGACGGAGCTATTCAATTTATAGAGGAAAAAACATAATTACAAAAATATTTAATTTTCCTATTTTAGGTGAATTACATAAATATAGAATAAATCTAGTTGATCCTAATATATAAATATAGAATCATATTTATAGGGTTCTAACATATCTACTAGATTCTAACAACACTCAATTGATGTACATGCAAACTTTGGATGCATGCATGCAAACAATTGTAAACTTTGCAACCACAGAACGTATCAAAGTAATCCTGCCCTTCAACCTCATGACAACCTTTGGCAACAAGTCAAGCTAGGAATCGCTCAATAGATCCATCACCTCATTGCCTTATTTTATATCGCAATTTTCTATTAATGGGTTTCAAATGACTAGGAAGATCAACTAGTTTCCAAGTCCCTTTGCTCCTTGTAGCTATGAGCTCACCCAGCATCAAATGGTTCCAACATTCTTATTCATTTGCCTCAGCATTAGATTAGAGACTTACAACGCAACATGTGTGGTAATCAGATGAGAAAAACAACAAATGGAAGGGAAAAGCATAAAAAACATGACAAGAAAGAAGGAAGTATAAGGAAGAAGAATTTTCTGAATAAGTTGAGAAGCTGCATATGTACTTAGCAAGGTGACGTGGCTGATGTCTAGCCTGTGTGGATCTTCTTGGTTGAGGTTCAGCCTATGCAAAGTTAGGTAACCGAGAAGATTTTATTATACTAGTGGACTATTATCAAAATAAAGTACAGGAGGGAAACTCTTGTGATTCTACAAAGTGATATTCCCAAGAAGTATGAAATCATAAGCTATCACTGTCAACCTTTAAGGGAAAGAATATCTCATGGAAAATCACATTGCGGTATTATAAACGCTTTTCTGCTATTGCAATCTAGCGACCATATCCCTTTGTTCCCATTTTATAACCTATAAAGAAGGCATTTTCTAGCTCAGGGTTCAGGTCTGGTAACATAGTGATTGAAAGACTTTGAGATCACTATAATAAACTATGTAGCAAACTGTAAGGGGTTTTCTTTTATGAAATGCGGTTATAAACTAGGAACTGGTTTATGATGTCAGTGACATGGGTAAGGGCATATGACAAAAATTATATAATTTTTAGAATGGGAAAAGGTTATATACTTGCATAAGTATATGTTGGTGCTTCCTCTCAATTCTCTGGTTTAGTAAGGGAGATTCAACGTAAGATTTTCTGGGGAATTATTTCATCAGATGCATAAAGCTGACAAATCAGAAATTCAGGTCCATTATCTGTACAAATCAGGTTCACTCATGCATCATGCTGAGTTTCTTCCCAGAACAAAAAAATTCTAAATATGAGACTCACCTTCTGTACTTTAGCTTTGGGTTTCCACTATGTAATGCATATAGATCTACTAAAATCATTCGATACAGGTAAAAATGTATTTGTGTCCATGAATAGAAGCAATGAACAAGGGTCCCCATGTGTCAAAATCTAGCAATTCAGATCTCTTAGAAGCTTTTTTATGATTAAGAGTTTATGGTAGTCTCTTCTGGCTAGCATAATGGCATACATATTGAATTCTTATTGACTAAAATGAAAGGTTGAAGAAAGGCTACTTCTTAAGGACATTCTCCGACATAACAAGTGTTCCAGCAAAAGTGTCCTAATGCAGTCTTGGCTCAGGTATGGAATTGGAAATATCATTGACATTGGGTACAACTTGAACTTGAGCTTGATTGACATCAATCACCGAATTCCTTCAACTTTATCTGCAAAGCCATTTGACCACTAGGATTTTAGATGCTCCAGAATTCACTGACTCATGAAATTCAAGAGTACAACTCAAGAAATGTTGAGAAAATCAGAATTAATTCTTCCCCTTTGGTGTAGATACAAAATGGGCACTTGCGAAAGCAATAAACAAATAATAGAAAATAGAGCAAAGAAAATAATGACACCGAGAATTTTTAATGTGGAAAAACTTCCTCTACTTGAGGAATAAAAACTCATGGGACCTAGTCCAGAAAATGTCTCCACTATGAAAATAAGATTACAATATTTGTTTCTCTCACTCTGTGAGCATAACACTCAATCTCACTCAACAAGGATGGAATACAACGTCTCTCTAACCTTTCACTAGGATTTCTAATCTCACACTATGGTGGATATTAACTCTCTCTTTTACTCTCTATATTGCTCTTTTCACCATGTTTTTCTCTTCCTCACAAGTTCCCTTTATATAGAGAATGAGAGAAAGCCTTATGACATAAAGAGTTAGTGGGTAATTGAAGCTCATCACATTTTCAAGAGAGAGTTATAATTTCAAGACTTTTGGAATAGTCATCATTGAATATACTCAATGAATCAGTTATCAAGATTAATTGATCATGGTCCCCATTAGAATAAGGAGGGATTCCCAACAAGAGATCACAGCTTGGACACTGAAATAGATTGAAATAAAATTCTTGGTGTTAGAGAACATTAGTGAGATATAAGGTGGATGAATAATTCAAAGTTCCTGAATAATGTGCAGTCACAGTTTCCAATTGGTAGTGTGATTGATTGGCTTAATTCTATTTGTAAGTATTGAACCAATCAGGGATAAACATATTTGATTGTTGGCTCCATGGTCTAATATCCAATAACCAATACTTTTTTTTTATCAACAAAGAATAAATAAAATAAAATGAGACACTTTAAGAGTGCCCCAATCATTATACAAATAATCCCAACACTAACTTCTTATCCCCCAATCAGCTGGGGATCCCACAGACATTACAACACATCAACCACATTAACATACAATAACAAGAGTACATCAATATACAATTACATCAACCCTTCAAATGAACACATTCTTAAGATAAGACACAAAAATCCAACAACTAAACTCAATCTTTGCCAACAAACAGAAGTAAACCAAACACCCAAGCTTAAAACTCATCAAACCGACCCTGCAATGAGGATATAGCAGCCAAAAAACCTGCACAAAACACATCACATCTTTCAAATGTGGACAAATCGTTAAACAAGAATCACCAAACATCAGTCTCTCAAATATCTCATATAACATAAAGGTTTCAAACACCAATCCGAGTAGGATAAATCAACCAGTCTTTCCTTCGCCGTAACCCAAGACCAAAATCTTCAAACCGACCCTGTCAAGAAGAAACAAAAGCCAAGAAAACCTGCACAAAACACACCAAAACTACCAAACCTGGACAAAACGTTAAACATAAATCACCAAACATCAATCTCTCAAATATTTCATACAACAAAGAGGTTTCAAACACCAATCCGAGTAAGAGAAATCAATCAATCTTTTCTTCATCGTAATCCAAGATCAAGTCTTCCTTTGTACCAAAGTGAAAACCTCAACTAGATCCACACACCCATTCTTAAAAACCACTCTATTCCTATGGTTCCAAATTTCACCTATATACCTACTCAAATCCCACCCCCCCCCAACACCTAGCAATAGCATGTTTCAAACCTATAGGTTTAATCATCTTAAAGTGCACTTGTGCATCACAATGTAAATCCCCAGTCACTCGAGACACAGTCCCCAAATTCTCCAAGAAACCCTACACACAAAAAATAGATGACTTACCATTTCTTCTTCCACACTACATAAGGGACAACAGTCACAAACCAGAGAATTACCACGCCTATCTAAGAACCAATACTGACACGCGGAAAAAAGTTAAGACAGAGACATCATAAGGTGGATTGAGATCCTGGCTTGGTTTATGGCTAATGTGAGAAGAGAGGCTGACCTTATTTCAAGTGTGTTTTCTTTGTAGAAGAATGTCACATGTACAGAATATTTATGGCAAAGGAATTGCGTACTGCAATGCCTTAGCTAAGATGAATCCAATAATAGCTCTATGTATAGTTAAAATTGCAAAATATTCACTGCTTGGTAGTTATTCAGTTAATTTGAGCTGGGTGGGTACTTAATTGGTTATGATGAGGCCAGTCATCTTTTAGCTCTAGTAACAATGAGGTTTAAAAATCAATTATTTGAAATCCTTGCTTCTTTGTACACACTACTGTTATTTTTAATTTAGGCAATTAGCTCATCTTGTTTTACCAAAAAACAACTATTAGACTGGTTTGCTTAATCATTAAATTCAAGTGACTTTGCATTTGTAATTTCAAATGTTACTTTATGAGATTTCGCTCAATCATTACTTATGAATTTGCTATGTGGTTCCAGCCTTTAACTAATTTCTTCGGTAAAAAGTGTAAACGATGTGGAGTCTATGAGGAAGACAAAATTCTTTATGATGATGTGTTTGACGAGTGGGAATTGTGTCCTTCTGATTTTACCACCCCTGATGGAAGATATATCCACTTCAAGGAAAAAGAATTCAATGCTAGTTTTCTCTGCCCAGACTGCTTACCTATTTCTGGTGGTGAGTTTCTTGCTACCTTTTTTCTTGGGAAACTCCTTACAGATATCATGGCATTAGACTTCACAGACAACTGTGTGATAGTAGTTGTGACATATATGATTCCAATGCAACAATTATGAAGTTATCGAAAGTAAACAAATTCAACTTCTGTCTATGGTTCTTTTAATCTCTAATATGGTGCTTACAGTTCAATTTTGTAATTTTCAAAACAGTGCTTAGTAACCTCAATTATGTCGCAATTGATGACCTGTGTAGAAGATTATTTGGTTAAGAATCTAAACAAAATAATAAATTATCTTAACCTTTTTACCCGTAACCAACTAGACAAGGATTAATAGGTATTAATTAACACAAGGTAGGGCTTATTTATCTTAAACTTCAATTCTATCAGCTAAGTATCTTCAATATTATATATAATCTGTGGTCTGAATCCACCTAAAGGGATAAGTCTTGACTATTGCTGATATTATTACCACATGTTTAAGATAGTTCTCTCTTCAATCTTCATTCATTTTGTTCTTGTGAGTCTGCGAATTACTGGGATTGCCCAAATTAAGTTTCTTCCACTTCTGCTCCCTTTTTAATTAACCTTTCAAGTTGTTTTCCTAGTTATTTTTCTCGTGCATGAATGCTTCTTTACTTCATTAGTTGCTAATATATGTTTGCGGAAAAAAATGTGTAGTTTCTGTCTCTGCACCGCCTTCCAAGAATCAATATCAAAGTAAAAAAGGAATGCATGGAGCAGTTATCGTTTTGCTAACTATTTTGGTCTTAGCCATATTGACTCTAGCAATACTGGTTATATACAAGTATTGGCAAAAGAAGAAGAGGGAGCAGGATCAGGCTCGGTTTATGAAGCTATTTGAAGATGGTGATGACATTGAGGATGAGCTTGGCCTCGGAACTATAATATGACAGCAAACAAGTTCCCTCCTGTACAGTTGGTTTACCTCACAATTTTGTTTAAGATAATGATTGAGAAAATATTTTATTGTTCATATTACCTGTACATACTACTACTGCACATTTATGTATGGCTGTTTTGAACTTCACCTGACAGAAATGCGTTAACAATCTGGAAAAAAAACTAAGCTCTCATTGATTCATCCTTTCTCAAATGAGATTAGAGGAGTACATTATTCAACTTAGACGTGTGTAGCCTCTACCAGTGGAACTAAGGCCTAGATGCTACTGTACGTGCGGTTAAAATTGAATAGCAACTCTAAAACCAGTCCTTGAGGTAAAACAGAAAGGGTGTTTCAAATTGAACACGGTCTCTCAATTAGGAATCAATTAGGAAGTTGGTTACTTGTTCTTATTTAGTTAGCTTTCTTGCTGACTAGAAAGTGGAAAATAAATCTGTTCAACAGGTTATGCTGATGAAAAGTTTGTAAAATAGGGAGAGAAAATAGTTGATCCCTGAAAATTGATGGCAAAATAGAGCCCTTGTGACAATCAGGTGTTTGTTTCTCAAAGTATATATATACACTACCTGTGACAAGGTCAATCCAAACTAGAAAGGTAAATTGATTGTAATTATTAGCACTGCAGCTATGGGTTGATGAAAACTGGATATCTCAGCTTTTTGTGGGGATGATTCTGATTGTTAATTTATTCCATATTTGTGAGGATACTAGTTTGGACTAATCATTTGTTTTGGAATAATATAACAAAATAATCAATAAACAGAGCGGTGCCTTTGAGCTTTGAACATTAATTTTAATTGCCAGTAATTGTCACTATTATTACCATTATCTAAAAACAACATATTTAACTTTTTATCACATTTAAGAGTAAACTACACTCAAATGTGTTGTGTTTTATTGAACTGCACTGGATATACATCTATTATTTAAGATCACTTTTACAAATTTAAATCTTCAGTCTCACTTTGAAGTCCCACTCTCTATCCCACCAATGAAATCTTCAGCCACTGCATATTGGTTTTTGCATTGGACCAATCCAACACATTACCAACATCAGGAGCACTATTATCACGCTTTGGCAATTCGGCCTTTAAAGACAAATTATTAGAGAAATGAACTTCTTCACTTACCTTAAAAAGTAGCCTGGAGAAATTGATGAATAGAAAGTCAATTGTCTTATATATTAATTGATCTCGCAAAGGATTTTTACTCTGTTTTCTCTGTAACAACAACTTGTAGAGCAATTTTAGAATTGGATAAAAACATATACATGATAACTTTTTATATCATGTTTTATTTTTTTCTCAAGAAGTATCATTTCCCCGGGTCCGATCTTAAAATATGTAAGTGATGTCAAATAGGTCTTGAAATATGAGAAGTATCAAATAAGTCCTTCAGAAAAATTTAAAACATTTGAGTCTTTAAATTTTTCATTCAGTCCTTCCATCAATAATTTTGTTAACTCGAGATTATCTCTTAGATTAAGTATCATTCTAACACTTTTTTTTTAATCTTAGATAATGTTTTTCCGTTTAAATTAGACGCGTAAAGAAATAATGTATCTTTAACTAATTTTAAATTATAAAAAATGCATTAGTCATTTTCTTTTCTAATTTCACATTCAAAATTGCTACGATGAAGGAGGATTGTTAGTATGATTGATATGTAACAAGCAAACGATTCAATTATGATTGCATTTCATAAGCAAACAATTCACTTATGTTTCATTGCATTTCATAAGTAAACAGTTCAATTATGTTCCATTGTGTTTCATAGAATAAGATTTCATGAAATGATAAAAGGAGGATTTGTACTATGATTGATATGTTATAAATAAGAAATCTAAAATTGAAATATTTAGGATACATCATCATTAGATATTGAATAATTTGTATATGATCTAAAACTGTAAACTCAATGACATATGTATATTATATTTTTGTGATTGGCCTCTCCATAATATAACACTTCTGAGTCTTTCTAAGAAAAACAGTTGCACAGTTGAGATACACGTGTTAAATTACCATTGTTATTAACTAAATCAAGTGTATTTGACACTAATTATTATGACTATCACTAATAGTTGCCCCTTGAACATAATAATAGAAGTATATTATTACTTTACATGAAGTGATGAGATTAGAGTTTGAAGAGTTTGTTATAAGTTACAATATTGAAAGAGAATGAAATAGTTTATTGGATTTGAATGTTTTCCTGTGTTTATTAACTAGATTTATAATATTTTTTATAAGTATAAAATAATTTGGACCATTGCAATCATGGTCATCACATTAGTTGAGGCAATATGGATTGCTCCTTTGTACTGTGATAAATAATTATATGCAGCAAAAAACCTAATGCACATGAACAATAATGTCGTGAGAACCAATGTATTAAGATCATTACACTTGTCAACGCAATATGGATTTTAGACTTGAATATGAAGGATACTATGCATTCATATTCGTTGTGTGCAAAGAAATAATCTAACAGTGTGGATCAATATTTTGTATTGTCATAAAATATGTTTTGCACCACATCATATACCATGCGGTTCTTACTAAACTTTATAAAATAAACAGATTCAATAAATTCTCTTAAGATATATTCCCATTATGTATATATATTCTAAATAACTTTCATATTATTTTAAAAAAATAATTTTAAGTTTAACTTATCATGAAGTGACAAATGAAATCTGTATGAAATGAATGAAGTGACAACAAATGAAATCTCTTGACGGTCATTTAATCATTTTAATATTTATGATATTCATATGCTGGAATCCTATTTAAAATACTTCCCCATCACATCTTCATTAATTATAATAAAATATAAAGACACAAAAATTGTTCCATTGATAATGATTTAATTTTGGTAATGGTGTTCGCGACATATATGTTATGTCCATGATTCCGTGGAGTGATCCCTAGACACCGATATTTGAATTTTTTGAGCAGTTGTTTATAAGTACCATAAATTTGAACAGGCCAGAGGAATGTTAAACTTAATAATTATGGAAATACCCATGATAAAGAGATGATTGAGACCTGTACTCTAAGTTTTGTTGCAAACAAATTTGACAGATGACATAAAATTGACACAATTAAATGTTGTTTATCGTCCATAATGGATTTGTGGTGCTATTAAATGCTATCTTATTACAATCATTTTATTACTACAACTATTATTATAATGTTATCATTATCACTTATTTTCTTAATATGATTTGATAGATTAATGTAAATATTGTTATTATTGTCATAGGCCTTAACTAATTTTCTACTTGTAATCTAAAAACTTTTACAAATTCAATTTAGTTTTGTGAAAAAATTGACATAAAGTAAATCATTTTAGTTAGATCTATATCATAACTTCTTGGACAAAAGATCATTGTATCTTTCTTCGAAAACATTTATGCATTCATTTCCCGAGAACATTAAATAAAAACATACTGGTTAGCAAGCTAGAAATAAAGAAATAAAAAAATTTCAAATTTTATTTTTTTGAAAAAAATATATAACGTAATCCTTTTCACCTCCAAACAATGATGTCGAAATACATTTAACAATAAACTAATAGAGGAATAGGAATATTCGATTTACTACAAATTAGATGATAACCATAGTTGAATGGATTCCAAAATCCTACGAGATCACACTAAAACTCGACCAGGTAGTTTCTCAATACTGTTATGATTGTCTAATTAAAATAATCGTCAAATCCTTAAGATCTTTCAAGTCAAGCTTCAAAACATGCAAGATTTAAATTTCGCTCACAATAATTTATATTGGATTAAAATATCCCGACTCTTGAACTAATTCATGCGCACCATATTCTAGCTGAGCCACACACGCTAGTTGTTGACCAGCAAGAATCTGAATAATAAGCATGCATGGATACATACGTACATAAAACATTTTCATAAACACAAGTCTCAATTAAACTGGAGTGCATTTTATAATCCATATATAAACTGGGCCAGAATCCCGATCTCTTACCAAAAAGTACTATCTAGGGTGATTGTGAGCGGCGAGGATTGTCATCATCTTCATCAATGGGGCTCCTGTCATCATCCCTAGGGCTCCGGCTGGGGCTCCGGCTGTGCCCATTAGATTTAGGGCTATCATAGCCCCTCACATTCCGGTCCCTTGCAGGACTAGCAGGGCTTCGACTTTTCCCTCTTGGACCATCACTCAAGTCAGACCCATCTCGCTGAGTGACCAACCTATCATCATTAGGGGGAGATGTGTCACTTCTCTTCTGTGGGCTGCTACGGTCCGGTGATGCACTATGCTTCCTTATCTTGGAGGGCTGAGGACTCCGTGACCTATCTTCAGAAACTGGGCTTCTTGCTCTTCTGACAGGAGATCTAGATCGACTGGCAAAAAAAATAGGTGACCAAAACACAGGTTACAAGCTTATTACAACAAAAATACTGACTAGAGAAACAACAGATAATTGCATTAGAATATTATTAGAACCCAACCTGTAGCTGCGGTCTCGGCTGTAGCTTCGATCCCTGCTTCTCCCACGACGAGGAGACCATGATCTGACTGGTGATCGTGAAAGACTCCGGCCACGTCTGCTGGTGCTACAGAACAAATTCAAAGACACATACAATATTTAAAGCGCACAAAATTCATTGAAAAAACAATAGTTAAGTTAAGAACGTATCAACCCGATGATGCAGAGGGGTTTGGAAAAAAACCAGGGCCTACCTCAGCTTTTTGGGACTGTTCTTGCAGTTCTTCTCTATATGACCTCTTTCCCCACAGCGGTAGCATTTGTTCTTCCAATCCCCAGCTTTGCAATCTCGGGCCCAATGACCATCAATGCCACAGTTAAAGCATCGTCCAGATCCAGGAGGTGGACCCCGACCCAAGTATTCACGAGAACCACGTGGACCCTGAATTAAAATAGAGATCAGATGAAAAAACAATTAAGAAGCAATAAAGACTACCAAAATTGGTTAAAAAATTCAAAGAACAATAGCAATGAAAATAGAGATGCATTGGTCCAGAAGAAATTGAATATATGTGTATGAAGTTCTAAAGGAAACTGTTAAGACTGAAAAAAGAGACCATCAACTAATTGCCCGTTGTTGATAACTATGGGGAGAATAATGTGCAGAAATAGAGGCAGGCACTAAAGGACATTAAAGTCCAAAAATGGAATAAATCCCTATAAGCTACAATAAAGTCCAACAAACATGCATTAAAGAATGGAGCAAGCACTTACAGATGAACACTGAACTGTACACAGGTTATATGCGTTAAATAACACTACAGAAACTATGAAAAGCATCCTTTAGATAGTCAATTACAATTGAGAAGACCAAATCTTACTAAAACTAAAATGCAAATAAACTTTAAATTTAACTGGTTCCTACCCCCTTGGCAAATTCAACAATAATACGACTTCCTTCAAAGTCACGGCCATCCAAGTTATATCTAGCATCATCCGCATCCCGAGGATCGCTAAATTCCTGTTCAAAAGCTGTCAGTACCAAGCCGATAAAGTAACAGAATCTTACCATCATTTACAACTGAATTCTTCCGAGCAGACATTAATAGCCACCTTGGATCAAAGGCATGAGGAGAAATGGAAGTCAAAAGAAATAGACAAAAGATCAAGAATAGGGTGGCAACTTACAACAAAGGCGAAATCATTCTTCATATCCACACCTCGAACTCTGCGGAAATGGTTTCCAGAAACAGTAAGGCCATCATTACTTAACTACTGGAACTGTATACAACGCCCCTCAAAGACGGACTAAACACCAGTTTGTGATTGTTGCCATTTCCATAAAAAACACGCAATAACATTACAGAAAGAATCGCCAAAGTCAACACTCGACAGGAATTTCCATCAATTCCACCAAGGCCAACCTCCCA